>VOFB01003467.1_pt1 | contig 30681 bp, 60 predicted proteins | sample 5384141 | NCBI WGS metagenome assembly VOFB01 (sample SAMN12384721, study PRJNA508395) | human gut metagenome | isolation source: healthy gut A | host: Homo sapiens | reverse complement strand
TTAGAAAAACCAATAGAAGAAAATATGTAAAAAAGTAAGAAAAACAATAGCAAATGATTTACAAGAAGATATAATAGAGCAAGATATAGAACAAATAAAAAGCAGGAAACTATATATAAATAAAATAGACAAATATTTTGACTGTTTTTATGATAAACAAGAAACAGTAATAGACTATTTAAATCAAAACAGTATAATAACATTTGATGAAATAAGAAAAATAGAACAAAGAGCACAAAATGTAATAAAAGACAATGACAATTTAATAAAAAATTTAATAGAAAAGGAAAAGTGGTACCACAAGCAATAAGCAACATACAGCCATTTAGCAGTATAGAAAAAAAAGCTTGTAGAAGAAAAGCAAAAAGTAACAATATACATAGAAAAGCAAGATAATAAAATAGATAGACAAGCACAAAATTATAATTTCTCATATAGAGCAATAAATTATTTTAAAAGTGAAATAGAAACATTATTTACAGATATAAGAAAAAGCACAAGAACAAGGAAAAATATATATGTAGTAGTAGCAACTAAAGAAAAAAAAAAAAGTTAAAAGAAATATTAGAAAAAGAAGATATAATGTGCAAAAATAGAAGAAAAGCTTGATAAAACAATAATAGTAAAAACACAAGAAAAATAATAACAATAGCAGTAGGAAAATTAACAGAAGGATTTGAAAACTATGACATAAACCAAGTAGTAATTGCAGCAGATGAATTAATAGAAGGAGGCAAAAAGAAGAAAACATTTGCAACATCAAGCATATAAAGAAGGAGAAAAAGTAGTATTTGCAGACCTAAAAATAGGAGACTATGTAGTACACAAAAAACTATGGAATAGAATTTATATAGAGTAAACACAATAACAGCAGATGGAACTACAAAAGATTATATAAAATTAAAATATCAAAATGATGATATTTTATATGTACCAACAAACCAATTAGACAGTATAAGAAAATATAATGGAGGAGATGCCATAAATCCGCCAATCAACAAGTTAGGAAGCAAAGACTGAGAGAAACAAAAAGAAAGAGTAAAGAAAAATGTAAGAGCAGTAGCGAGAGCTTATAGAACTATATGCAAAAAGAGAAAAAGCAAAAAGGATATGCATATAGTAAAGACACACCATGGCAAACACAATTTGAAGACCAATTCCCATATCAAGAAACAGATGACCAATTAAGATGTATAGAAGAAGTAAAAAAGATATGGAATCACAAAAACCAATGGACAGACTTTTATGTGGAGATGTAGGATATGGTAAAACAGAAGTAGCAATAAGAGCAGCATTTAAAGCAGTAATGGACCACAACAAGTAGCATATTTAGTACCGACCACAGTACTTGCAGGGCAACAATATGAGGAATTTAAAGAAAGAATGAAAGATTTCCAATTAAAGTAGAAATACTAAATAGATTTAAATCAGCAAAATATCAGAAAGAAGTAATAAAAAATTAGCATTAGGAGAAGTAGATATAGTTATTGGAACACACAGATTGCTAAGTAAAGATGTTGAATTTAAAGATATAGGCCTACTAATAATAGATGAAGAACAAAGATTTGGAGTAAAAAGCAAAGAAAAAATAAAAGAATATAAAGCAAACATAGATGTATTAACAATGACAGCAACACCAATACCAAGAACAATGCATATGTCAGTTGCTGGAATAAGAGATATGTCTGTAATATATGATCCACCACAAAAACAGAAAACCAGTTCAGACCTATGTTTTAGAATATGATCAAGAAGTAATAAAAGAAGCAATAACAAAAGAATTAGAAAGAGATGGCAAAGTATTTTATATATTTAATAATGTTGAAAATATACAAAAAAAAAGCAGATGATATAGCAAGATTAGTACCAGAAGCAAATGAGTAGTATATGCACATGGAAGAATGACAGGAAAACAAATAGAAGATATAATGCAAGAATTTATAGAAAAAAAACAAATGTGCTAGTATGTACAACAATATTAGAATCAGAATAGATATACCAAATGCCAACACAATAATAGTAGAAAATGCAGACAGAATGGGATTAGCACAGTTATATCAAATTCGTGGTAGAGTAGGTAGAAGTAGTAGACAAGCATATGCATATATAACATATAAAAGGAGATAAATTATTATCAGAAGTAGCAGATAAAAGATTAAAAGCTATAAAAGAATTTACTGAATTTGGTTCAGGATTTAAAATAGCAATGAGGGATTTAGAAATAAGAGGAGCGGGAAGTCTATTAGGAGAAATTCAATCAGGACATTTAGAACAAGTAGGATATGACACATATTGTAATTTACTAGATGAAGTAGTAAAAAGAAATGCAAGGAAAAGAAGTAGAACCAGACTTGGATATTCAAATAGACTTAAATGTAACAAGTTACATTCCTGATGAATATATATCAGACTCTAGTCAAAAAATTGAAATATATCAAAATATAGCATTATGCAAAAATGAACAAGATATACAAAATGTAGTAGACGAAATAATAGACAGATTTGGAAACATGCCAGGAGAATTAGAAAATCTACTAGATATAGCAAGAATAAAATATTTAGCTAAACCATTATATATTACTAAAATAGCAAGCAAAAAACATCAGTAGTATTTACATATGACCAAAAAAGAAATTTAATGTAGATATTGTAAAATTAGTAGAAACATATAAAAACAAAGTCAAATTCCAACCAGGAGTAAAGCCAATGATTACATTAAATATTGGAACAACAAATGAAAGACAAATATTAAATGATGTAATGGAATTTTAAAAATCAAGGAGAAGCAAGTAAAACAAAAGCTACAAAATAGTAGTAAAAATAAAATTTGCAAAAATTATGAAAATATTGTATAATATGTATATAATATAAATTATAAGGAGGGCTTAGTAATGAGTCAGAAAGAATTTTGCAGGGGCTTTGAAGTATGCTCTAAAAACCGGTTAGAAAATATTATCTGGATAAACCAGGACAATATTGGGCACCAGAAGTAGATTTGGTTTTGTACGAAAAAGTGCAAAAGAATGGTAAAAGAGCCATATATCTTTTAGGACTAGAAACAGTAGTATCTTGTGTACAAAAATATACATATCTAAGAGATGTACCAGACACAATTTAAAGAAACAGTGCAGAAATTAACAGGTGTACCAGCAGAAGAAATTGTATTAACAAAGGCAGCAGCAAAGATAATAGAAAAAGGAAAGGCCAAAATCAGCAGAGAAGCCATAGAAAAAAATGGCAAATGACGACAAAGCCTTTAGCAAATTTTTAAGTGAGTGTGACGATCATTATTAAAATTCAAAAACATGCAACATAATAGTTGCATGTTTTTAATATAGTTGGTATAATCAATAATATAATAGTATAAAAAATAAAAAAAGGTAAAAAGCTAAATATAAATAAAAAGAAAAAGGAATGGTATAATTGCAAAAAATAACAAGTAAAGAAAATGAGTTTATAAAACATGTAAAAAAGTTAAAAGACAAAAAATATAGAGACAAAAGCAACGAATATGTAATAGAAGGAATAAAATTAATAAAAGAAGCATTACAAGAAAAAGCACAAATAAATCAAATAGTAATATGTGAAGACTGCGAAAAATCAGGAATATTATGATGACCTAAAATATGAAATAGCAAAACAAGAATGTATATATGTACCACAAAAACATATTCAAAACAATAAGTGAAGTATCAACACCACAAGGAATTTTAGCAATTGTGCAAAAAAATAATATTAAGGCTGAATTATCTGAAATAGACTATAATGAAGACATAATAGTAGCCCTAGATGATATACAAGACCCAGGCAACTTAGGAACAATATTAAGAACAGTAGACAGTGTTGGACTAAAACAAATTTTAGTATCAAAAGGAACGGCAGACAGCTATAATCCAAAAGTTGTACGTTCTACAATGGGAGCAATATTTAGAGTAAAAATTATAGAATGTGAAAATTTAAATGAAACATTAAAACAAATAAAAAAGCATAAATATGAAGTGCTGGCAACATCTTTGCAAACTAATAATAGTATATATGATATTGATTATAATAAAAAAGTTATAATAATAGGAAATGAAGCAAATGGAGTTTCTAAAGAAATTCTAGATTTGGCAGATGTAAAAGTTAAAATTCCAATGCTTGGCAAGACTGAGAGTTTAAATGCTTCTGTGGCTACTGGAATTATGCTTTATGAATATGTTAGACAAAAAATAAAAAAAAGATTTAAAAGGAAGGAAGAAAAATGAAATTAAATATAGTAATGGTAGAACCAGAAATACCACAAAACACAGGAAACATAGCTAGAACATGTGCAATAACAGGAGCCAAATTACATTTAGTACATCCATTAGGTTTTAAAATAGATGATAAAACAGTTAAAAGAGCTGGGCTAGATTATTGGGACAAATTAGAAATAGAAGAACATGACTCATTAGAAAAATTTTTAGAAAAATACAAACCAGAAGAAAATAACATGTTTTTTGCCACAACAAAAGGAAAAACAAAATACACAGATATAAACTATTCAAACATGGATGAAATATTTGTATTATATGGAAAAGAAACAAAAGGATTACCAGAATGGCTACTAGAAAATATCTTAACGAAAAACAATAAGAATACCAATGTTACCAACATTAAGGTCATTAAACCTTTCAAATTCAGTAGCAATCATTACATATGAAATTTTAAGACAACATAATTTTGAAGATTTACAAGAAGTAAGTAATTATTTTGATAAATAGCTATATAGTAAGAATAAAATTATATTTATTAGTAAAGCTAATTTGTTATAGTTTTATTCTATTTTTATACAAATTTATAGTTGCAGTATAAATTTGTATAAAAATATTGAAAAAAAATCTAAGGCTATTTTTTTTGTGCATAAATAGTAACTCTAATATAGCAGTCAACATAAAATATATTAAGCACAGCATTAGTTAAAAACGCAAAAAGTTATTGTTTCAGGAAAGGAATGATATAAAAAATGGAAAAAAATATTAGAGGTAAAAAAATATAAGCAAAAAAATATCAAAGTAAAAAGGAGAAATACAAGCACTAAAAATGTGAATTTTAGAGTGAAAAGTGGAGAATTTGTAGTATAATAGGACCAAGTGGATGTGGAAAATCAACATTACTTTCAATAATAGCAGGGATTAGAAAGTAAATCATCAGGAGAAATTTTTTTTACATACAAGGAAAAAACAGGTAGATGGAATCACTTCTGATGTAGGATATATGTTACAAAAGATTGTTTATTAGAATGGAGAACAATTTGGAATAATGTAATGTTTGGGCTAGAAATAAAAGGAATAAAAAATAAATGAAAATAAAAATATGTAGAAAATTATTGAAAAAATATGATTTATATGATTTTAAAGATAAAAATATCCACAAGAACTATCTGGAGGAATGAGGCAAAGGGCAGCATTAATTAGAACCTTAGCAGTAAAGCCAAAAATCTTGTTATTAGATGAAGCATTTTCAGCATTGATTATCAAACAAGAATAATGGTAACAAATGATATATATGATATTTTAAAAGGAAAAAATAACTGCAATTATTGTAACACATGATATATCAGAAGGTAGATTTCAAAGTAGACAGTATGCGGAATAAAACAATTTGAATTTAATAGAAATACTTAAATTTCAGAGTTTAAAAAATTTTGAAATTTATTTTTAACTATTGACAAAAACAAATGTTTGATGTAAAATTGAGAAAAATATAAATTTTGTAAGATTATGGAAAAGTTTTAAATATTATGATATAAATAGAATAATTAATATAACTTATAATAATAAAAGGGGATTGATAAATCTATGGAAGAAAAAAAAAAGATGTTTACTATGCAATAAACCATATGACTATAAATATAAAATGTTTGGAAGAGGATGCCTTGATAACATTTATGGAGAATTAGAATACGTAAGCCACCTAGATTTGTATGGAATAAGGAATTATATTTATGTACTAAAGTTGCTTGAAAATCATAAATATTTCTTAAGTAAAACTAAGAAATATGATTTGATACAAAAATATATAGCTCTTGACTATTTAGAAAAAATGAATTTAGAAGCTTTAAATGATGTACAAACAAGCTTGACAAAAGGCATAAAGAATATAACTACATTTTCTAAAAGTAGGTCAGAATTAATGTCATTTACATTAAATGATATATATAAAATATATAACTACTATCAAAAGTTTGAGAAAATTATAAAAGATTTTCAAAATATAAATTGGAATGATATAGATGAAAAAGTTGCAAAGTGGCTATATAAAAAAGTTTAAGTTTTATATTTGATTTGACCAAAAAAATCAAATCCGATATTTTATGCTGTGTTTTACTCAATGCAATATATGTTTTGGCAAGTTGTTGTTATAGGTGGCATGCTCAAAATAAACCACTTTCTGCTAAATTGCTAACAAATTCATTAACTTTATTTGGAAAAAGAAGCCAGTGATTTACTTTTAGAAGATGATAAAATAAAAAGGAATATTAATGAAGAGTAAAAGCATTTAAGAATAAACTTAGGCAGCTAACAGAAAAATATGGAAAAAATACAAATGAATTTGTTATAGATAAAAATTCACCAGTAGAGGATACAGCAATAAACTTTGATAAATCGGATTTATTGTATGCACTTCACAATGCAACATTATTTATTAAAGCAATAAAAAAAGAAGATGATAAATGGAACTTAAAAATTGAAATTATAGACACATATGATTTTACAGATTTTAAAAATTTAAATGAATATATGGATAATAAAGATGGAAGAATTGATGATATCATATCGACTACATTAAATAATTTTGCTGTCGCATCAAGTGAATATGGAGTAATAAAAATATATGATGTTAAGATAAAATTTGAAACAAAAGAAGGAAAATTTTAATGTTATAAGAAGGTGTTCATGTTGAAAAAAAAAAAGACCTAAAAGAATTTGCATTTATATTATTTGTAATTATTATGATATTTTTATTTTTTATATGCTTGTATTAAAAGAAAAATTAAAAAGAGATGAGGACTTACAAAAAATTAGATTTAGAATTAAAAGATATAATATAGAATATTAGTACAATATATGAAGAAAAAAAGATAGCACAGGACAGATATAAAGTATATAAATTGAATCTGATAGACCAAAAATATGAAGAATTTAAAAAAGATTAGAAGAAAGGAATATTGGAGTAAAAATAAATTTTATGAGTATATCATGTGAAATTTTATGAAAAAAAAGATGAATGAAAAGGATTAAAATTGAACAGAGAAAATCTATATTATTATTAATAAAGATGGAGTTTATATGCTATTTGATTTGAAGAATGTAAAATTATATTGTTTTGAAAATAGTATTTGGAATAAACATAAAGAGTATAGTTATATTTTAGGTATAGAAACAAAAAATATAATACAAGAGAAATATATAGTGTTAGAGGCGGACCACAAAATGATGGCTTAGACTATTATGTATATGAATTTTCAAAAGAAAGAGGCCAAGATATAGTAAAAAATCTAGATAATGATTCTAAATGGAGCAAAGATAAATTAGAAATAAAATATTAAATAATTATACATACAACAAAGAAGTGCTTGAAATTAAAAAATGGATATTACCATTGTGAATTATTATGTAGAACAAGTGATGAAATAAAAAAAAAATTTTACTAAAGAAAATGCAACAGGTTGTGAAATAGGTGTTTATGATGCTGACAAGAATATCTTATATTATTATTGGCAAAGTATGTAATAAAATAAAGAAAAATTTAAAATTTGTGAAAGGGATTTTACGTAATGGACAATGAATTAAATGAGCAAACTAATTTTATAATGTATACAACAGATGATGGACAAGTTGATATTGAAGTGAGATTAGAAGAGGAAAATGTATGGCTTACTCAAAAATCAATGGCCGAATTATTCGAGACAACTAGAAACAATATAACAATGCATATAAAAAATATTTTTGAAGATGGAGAACTACAAGAAAAAACAGTTAGTAAGGAATCCTTACTAACTGCTAAAGACGGAAAAACTATAAACAAAATTTTATAATTTGGATTTAATTATAGCAGTGGGATATAGAGTCAAATCAGTTCGAGGTACGCAATTTAGAATATGGGCAAATAAATTAATTAAAGAATATCTAATAAAAGGGTATAACCTTAATGTTAAAAGATTCAAAAACAATGGAGGAGAAACATATTTTGAAGAGTTATTAGAAAAAATTAGAGATATCCGTTCTTCTGAAAAAGTATTTTGGAGAAAAATACTAGATATTTATGCAACGAGTGTAGATTACAATGCTAAAAATGAACAAACAAGAGAATTTTTTAAAACGGTTCAAAACAAAATGCATTATGCCGTTCATGGTAACACCGCAGCAGAAGTAATATTTAATAGAGTGAATAGCGAAAAAGAGAATATAGGATTAACAAACTTTAAAGGAAATATGCCTACAAGAGCAGAAACTGAAATTGCTAAAAATTATTTGAGTGAAAAAGAATTGGATTTATTAAATAGAATGGTGTCAGCATATTTAGATGTTGCAGAGATTAATGCTTTAAATATGCATGCGATGACAATGAAAGACTGGGCAAAAGAACTAGATGGATTTTTTAACTATGACTCATAAAGATATATTAGAAGGAGCTGGGATAATATCTCATGAAAAAGCATTAGAGAAAGCACATAAAGAATATGATAAATATATGAGAAATCATTTAACACAAGCAGAAAAAGATTATCTAGAAATAATGGGCGAAGACATAAAAAGTTAAAATAATGCAAGAGTAAAATGCTAATTAAAGGATAAAAAAGAAAGATAACTAGTAATTTTTGTTTAGAATGGAGATGTAGATTATGGCTTTTGATTTTAAGAAAGACTTTAAAGAATTTTATATGCCTAAGAATAAACCTAGTATTGTTGAAATACCAATAATGAATTATATTGCAGTAAGAGGAACAGGGAATCCTAACGAAGTAAATGGAGATTATCAAAATACAATAGGATTATTATATGGTGTAGCCTATACAATAAAGATGAGTTATAAAGGAACTCATAAAATAGATGGATTTTTTTGAATATGTTGTCCCGCCATTGGAAGGCTTTTGGTGGCAAGATGGTATGAATGGAACTATTGATTATAATAATAAGGGGGAAATGCACTTTATATCTATTATTAGATTATCAGACTTTGTAACAAAAACAGACTTTGATTGGGCTATTGAAGAAGCAACTAAAAAGAAAAACAAGATTTTTCAAGAGTTGAATTTTTTACTTATGATGAGGGTGTTTGCGTACAATGTATGCACATTGGAAGTTATGATGATGAGCCAGCAACAGTTAAATTAATGCACGATTTTTGCAAAAGAAAATGGATATGAATTAGATATAAATGATACAAGATTACACCACGAAATTTATTTAAGTGATCCAAGAAAATGTGATGTTAGCAAATTAAAGACAGTTATAAGACATCAATTAAGAAAATTAAATAATTACAAATAGGGGAGATATAATCTCTCTTAAATTTTATAAAAATTAAAAGAAAATGAAACTTTTTAATTTTCATCTGTTTGTATATATGAAAGCAGGGTAAGATATGGAAAAGATTTAGATATAAAATTATATAATGAATATTTAGATGGAGAAAAAGGTGCTTTTGAATTGCTATATAACAAGTACAAAGATAAAATACAATACTTTGTTTACAATATAGTAAAAGATTATCAAAAGCTGAAGATATTACTCAAGATGTGTTTGTTTATGTTATGCAAAATAAAATCAAAGAGAGCTATACTTTTAAATATTATATTTATTTAGTTGCTAAGAGTAGAGCATATAATCAAATAAATATGGAAAAAAGAAGAACAGAAATAAATGAAGAATACATCTTAAATGGAGCAGAACAAGTAGGGACAAGATGTAGCAGACATTGTAACAAAGAATGAAAAAAGACAAGAAATAATAAAAGCAATAGATATGTTAGATGATAGATATAAAAATGCAATATATTTAGTAAAAATTGAAGAATTAACATATCAAGAAACTGCACAAATACTTGGGGAGTCAATTCAAAATGTAAAAAATCTTATCCATAGAGGCAAAAAAAGAATTGCGAAAAATTCTAATAAAGAAAGGATTTGATGAAATGAGTAAAGTTTCAAAAGTAATTATAATAATGTTATGTATAAGTGTTTTACTTGCTAGGGGGAGTATATGCTAAATGAAAATTATTAAAGGTTTTATAGGAAAGGCAGAAATAACACCTACATATACAAGTGGATTATCAACAATGGATGGAAATAAAGTATGGTGTGGAACTTTCAATTTGGTATGGAATGATTTTATGAATGATGTTGTAAAAGGAAATGTTGAATTTAGAGATGGAGAATCAGAACTTGCAAATGAATTAAACAAACAAAGCTTTAAAGTTGTCCAATTATCTGAAAATTCATATTTCAAAACACATGGACAGGCAATGGGAGAAGATTTAAAAATAAAATTCAAAATGGAATAAAACAAAAATTTAATGAAGACAGTAATTTAATAGATAGAATTGATTGGAATGATTCAAATGGATATGTATTATATGCAATGTTGAAAAAGAGTTTAATTTTTTTAGAACCATTTTCAACAGCAATGGGAAGTATAACATTTAATAATTCAGAACCTAGAATAAAATGCTTTTGGAGTGGATAGCAGTAATAACTTATTGCAAGTAAAAATGTAGAGGTATTGTTTTATAATTCTGAAGATGATTTTGCAATTAAATTAAAGACTAAAGAGGGAGAAGAAGTTATTTTATATAAAAACAACAGGAGAAAACAAATCATTTTGAAGAAAACTATAAAGAAATAAAAAAACAACAAATTAACTATTCTGAAAAAATACATTTGAAGAAAATGATATATTAAGAATACCATTTATAAAAAGTCAATGATGAAATTAACTATGATGAATTATGTGGAAGAGAAATAAAAATAGCAATTACTATATAAAACAAGCATTACAAAACAATAGATTTTGAATTAAATAATGGTGGACAAAGTGTAAAAAGTGAAGCATTAATTGATGCTACACAAAAAGCTTGGACAGAAAAGTCAAGAAAAATGATATTCGATAGTGATTTTATATTATATTTAAAAGAAGAAAGTAAAGAACAACCTTATTTTGCATTAAAAGTAGATAATACAGATATATTATTAGAGGAAGGAGAACAATACTAGATGTTTTTAGATGATGGTGAATGTTTGAATTTGAAAAGACTATGAAATAGAAATATCAACAAGAAATTACAATTTTCTATTACTATTTTAGCAGTTTAAATTGATTCTATATGTGAGTTAAAAAATGCTCCAATTTTTTCAAGTAAAACAAACTTAAAAAATGGATATTTTTATAGATAGAAAAAACTAGCAATATCAATGATTTTAAACAAAATAGATGACATATTTTACTATACTGGGTAGGTGTGTGATAGTGAAAACTATCGCATAGCTACCCTTGAACTATTTATGAGCAAATGTGGACATATTAAAAATATTAAAATAAATTTAATATAAGGGAGAATTTTTATAAGAAAACGGATGTATATATAGTATAGGGAGAGTGAGTTGATATGAGTGAAACTTTCAAAATCAATATATACTTCGACGAAAAAGGTGAAGAGTTAGAAGAATTAATAAAACATTTAATAATTAATATCTTAAAGAAAAATATTTTAGAGCATTAAAATTTTGCTCTAAATAAGATATAATTAAACTTAAATTCAAATTGTTTAAATATTAAGAAAGTTATATAACTTTCTTAATATTTAAACATATGATGTACACAAATTTGCTTTGCAAATTTGGCACGCGAACAAAAACGCGGACTTTAAAATGTTATTGTAATTGCAAAGTTATTGATGTCCGCTTTTGTTCTTAATAAGGGAGGAAAATGCTTGAACAAATAGAAAAACAATATACAAAGTAGCAATTTATATTAGGCTATCAAAAGAAGACGTAGATAGAGGCTATGATGAAAGTGAAAGTATAAAAATCAAAGAACATTACTAACAGAATATGTGCAAAAATTAGGATGGAAGTACCAATTAATAGATACATATATAGATCAAGGCTTTACTGGAACAAATTTCAACAGACCAGATTTTCAAAGAATGGTAAGAGATATAGAAAACGGAAAAATTAATATGGTTGTAACAAAAGATTTATCTCGTTTAGGTCGTGATTATATAGAAACAGGAGAATATATAGAAAAATGGTTCCCCAGAAAATAATGTAAGATATGTTTCAGTAACAGATGGAATAGATACTTTTGAAACATCAAATGGTAACAATGACATTGCTCCATTTAAATCAATATTAAATGATATGTATTCAAAAGACTTATCAAAAAAAATTAGGACAGCACTTCATACTATGCAAAAAAGCAGGGAAAATGGGTAGGAGGAAAAAACACCACTTGGATACATAAAAGATTTAAAAGATAAAAACAAATTAATAATTTATGAGCCAGAGGCTCAAATTGTAAGGAATATTTTAATATGGCATCCAATGGAAATCAAGTTGGAACTATAAGAGACTATCTAAATAGTAACAACATTCCGACAGCTAATAAATCAAGGTATAATAAAGAAACGTTTTGGGAAAATAAAACTGTAAAAACATATTAAAAAATAAAGCTTATATAGGTACAACTGTACAAAATAAAAGAAGTAGAATAAGTTATAAAAATAGAAAAATTAGAACAAATCCAGAAGAAAAATGGATAGAAGTAGAAAATACACATGAACCAATAATAGATAAAAAAAATATTTAATGCAGTGCAAAAAATGGTAATAGTTCAAAATTACAATAGAAATGAAAAGAAAAATATGTTTTTATTAGATGGGTTACTTTTTTTGTTATGAATGCAAACATAAAATAGGGGTAAGAGGAAAAAAGAATGGCAATTATTATATGGTATGTAACAATTATCGCAGAAATTCAAAATTAAAACTTTGTACATCACATGGTTTTAGCTATTCTAATTTAGAAGAAACTGTAATTAATTATATTAAAAATTTTTTTCAAAAAAATAGATAGTGAAAAAATAGAATTAGAAGTAAAAGGGAATGACTAAATATGATTATGGAAAATACTTCAAAAACTAGAAAACGAGATAAAATTAATAAATAACAATATTGACCATATGTATGTAGATAAATTAAATAATAAAATAAGTGAAGAAATGTATGAAAGGTTATTTTCGAAAAAAAAAAATGAAATAAAGCAAAAAGAAAACGAATACATAGAAATTAAAAGACAAAAAAGAAGAATCAAAAAAAGATGATACCGAAAAAATAAAAGTGTTATACAAGAATTTTTGAGTCTAAATAAACCAACATCAGAAATTATGAAAGTAATTGTTAATAGAATTGAAATACACCAAGACAAACAGGTAGATTTATATTTCAATTTCAAACAATTAAATAACTTAAAAGAAAAAATATAAGGCTAATTTAATATTAAATTAGTCAGAAATAAAAACCAAGACTGCCTATTTTATACATCAACCAGAAGCAATTAGCATGTCAGATAGAATACTTGTATTAAGCAATAGACCAGGAACAATAAAAGATATACAAAAAATAGAATTTGATATAGAAAAAAAACCAATAAATTGTAGAGAAAGCGCTAAGTTTAGCAAATATTTCAATATATTGAAAGAACTAGGAGTAGACAAAGATTAAAAAATAATTTGTATACCATTATAGAGAGGAAGTGATAAATGACAAGTGAAAGAAAAAAAATACTTAAAGAAAAAAGGCAAGAAAAATACTAGTTTTTATAGTACAAATAGGAATACTAATAGCATTTTTTAGGAATCTGGGAATTATTAGCAAACAAAAATATAATAGACAGTTTTATAACAAGTCAACCAAGCAGAATATGGAAAACACTAACAAATTTAGGGATAATGATTTAATAAATCATATAAAAGTCACAACATATGAAACAGTTATAGGATTTTTACTAGGAACAGGAATAGGAATTATTATAGCAATAATATTATGGTGGTCAGGATTTTTAGCAAAAGTCGCAGAACCATATTTAGTAGTATTAAACAGTCTACCAAAAGTAGCATTGCGGACCAGTAATAATAATTTGGGTACGGTGCTGGAACATCAGCAATAATTGTGATGGCAGTAGCAATATCATTAATAGTAACAATTTTAGAAAACCTAAATGGATTTTTAAGAACAGACGAAAATCTAATAAAATGGCAAAAACATTTAATGCAAACAAGTTGCAAATACTAACAAAAAATAGTAATACCAGCAAATATACCAACATTTTTTAAACTCACTAAAAGTAAATATAGGATTATCACTAGTAGGAGTAATATCAGGAGAATTTTTAGTATCAAAAGCAGGATTAGGATATTTAATTGTGTATGGAGGGCAAGTATTCAAATTAGATTTAGTAATGACAAGTGTTATTATTTTAGGAATATTAGCAGGAATAATGTACTTAGCAGTTTTACTATTAGAAAGATTTATAAACCATAAAAAATACATTAAAAAAACACTTGAAAAAAAAAAATGTATATACCTATATAATGAATGTAGAAAAAACGAAGCTAAAATGGAGAAGGGAAAGATGAAAAAAATGAAAAAAAAGAAAACAATAAAGGTGTTACATTAATAGCATTAGCAATAACAATAGCAGTATTAATAATAATAGCATCAATAACGATAAAATTTGGAAGTGAATCAATAAATAAAGCAAAAGTACAAAACATAAAAACAAATATGTTACTAATAGAAGCAAAAACAAAAGAATTTGTAGAAAATGCAAACTATGATTTAGGAATAAAAAACCAGAAGAAGCCACAGACGAAATGAAGGAAAAATCAAACAGTGAACTAGAAGGAGAAGGAAAAGGAACAAAAATAACATCCTCAAGCAATATGGCAGAAGAAGCCATAAAATAGGAATTAATTCAACAGACATAAGTGAAGGAAGAGTAATATTATTAACAACATCAGATTTAGAAAATATGGGAATAAAAGGTGTAGAATCAAATGAAAAGAAGACGGTCTATATATAGTAGTATATGATGTAACAAATTCAGTGTAAAAGTTTATAACACAAAGGAATACAAGTAAATGGAGGAGAAACAAAATATTGTTTAGATGAAATAAGAGATGAGGACTAAAGAACAAAATAAACATTAATATTTGGCAAAACACTAAGTCAGTGCATTTAGAAAGGAAAACGATAAGAAATGAAAGAAAAAAAGAACTAGAAAGACTAACAAATCTAAAAATAATAGAAAACGAATTACACACAAAAGGCTTCAAAAACATATGTGGAATAGATGAAGCAGGAAGAGGACCTCTAGCAGGTCCTGTTGTAGTTGCAGGAGTAATAATGCCAGCAGACTCAATGATAGAAGGAGTAAATGACTCAAAAAAAAGTCTCAGAAAAAAAGAGAGAAAACTATATGATTTAATAATAGAAGAAGCAATAAGTTATTCAGTAGCAATCATAGGACAAGATGTAATAGACGAAATAAACATATTAAATGCAACCAAAAGTGGAGTAACACAAGTAGTAGAAGGCTTAGATGTAAATCAGACTTAATTATCATAGATGCATTAGAACATATAGACACAAAAGGAGTACCATATGAATCAATAATAAAGGAGATGCAAAATGCTATTCAATAGGAGCAGCTTCAATAATAACAAAAGTAACAAAGGGATAGAATAATGAGAGAATGGGACACAATCTATCCTCAATATGGTTGCACAACATAAAGGATATGGAACAAAAATGCACATGGAAGCAATTAGACAATATGGTTTAACACCAATACATAAGAAGTTTTACAAAAAAATATAGTACATCAATAAAAGAAAAGGAATGAGAAAAAACTTATGAATATTTTAGAAGTAATAGAAAAAAGAGAGACAAAAAGAACTAACAAAAGAAGAAATAAGCTTTTTTATAAAAGGCTATACAGAAGGAAGTGTTACTGATTATCAAGCAGCAGCACTTATTATGGCAATATATTTGAATGGAATGACAAATCAAGAATGTACATATTTAACAATGGAAATGGCACATTCAGGAGATATACTAGATTTGTCCAAAATCGAAGGAATCATAGTAGACAAACATTCAACAGGGGGGAGTAGGAGACAAAGTCTCAATAATTTTGTTGCCATTAATAAGTTCATTAGGAGTTAAAGTAGCAAAAATGTCAGGAAGAGGATTAGGCTTTACAGGTGGAACAGTAGACAAAATGGAATCAATACCAGGATATAGAACAGAAATAACAGAAGAGGAATTTATAAAAATGTACAAAAAATAGGAATAAGTATGATATCACAAACACGAAATTTAGCCCCAGCAGACAAAAAATATATGCATTAAGAGACTCAATCTCATGTGTTGAAAGCATACCACTAATTGCATCAAGTATAATGAGCAAAAAATAGCAAGTGGAGCACAAAAATAATGCTAAAGTAACCTATGGAAAAGGTGCATTTATGAAAACAAAAGAAAAAGCTAAAGAGCTAGCAGAACAAATGGTAAAAATAGGAGAATTAGCCAAAAGAGAAACAACATATATATTAACAGATATGAATCAACCACTAGGATATGCAATAGGAAATACATTAGAAATGATAGAAACAATAAGGTTTTTAAAAGGAGAAGAACTACCAGAAGATTTAAAAAATGTTGTATTAGACCTAAAGACAAACATGATAAAATTAGCAGGATTAGGAGAAAATATTGAAGAAAACAAAAACAAGATGATAGAACAACTTCATAATGGACAAGCATTTAATAAATTCAAAGAAATGGTTGAATTACAAGGAGGAGATATAAGTTATTTAGAAGATACAAACAAATTTGAAAAATCTAAATATCAATATGAAATAAAAAGTCCAACAGATGGAAAAGATAGAAGCAATACCAGCAGATATAATAGCAAAATATGTATGTAACTTAGGGGCAGGCAGAATAAAAAAGAAGATAAAATTGATATGTCAGTTGGAATCGTTCTTAGCAAAAAAAGTAGGAGATACGGTTTACAAAGATGAAAAAATACTAACTATATATGCAAATTCACCAATAAATAATATGACAATAAAAGACTTTGAAATTAGTATTATCTAAAATTAATATATGTATATGGCTTAATAATTTTTTCTCGGTTCAATACACAACCCAAATTTCTAAAATAAGTTAATGGCTTCCTTCAGCTTAGTCCTCCGCTTCGCTCGACGTGAAGCTCTTCCATTAACTTATTCAAGAAATTCTAAGATTGCTCAATCACATTCGAAAATTATTTTACCATATACATATATTAATTTTTCTATATATTAGTATAATTATAAAACTTTTTAATATGCAACAATACTGCATAGTGATGTCATATTTTGTCGATAAAAAATTCTTTACAAAATCAAAAACATATGTTACTATGTGGTTACATAAGATTTATTCACATTACATTCAAATGTAATAAAAAATTTTAAATCTAACAATTTTTTCGAAAAAATTAAAATCTAAAATCCCACAAAAGTGAAAAATAAGGCAGGTGAGGCATATGCATGCAAAATATACACAACTAAATATATAAACATAATAAGTTTTTGTAATAACAGCAATAACATTTTTAATCATCAATATAATATGCAATTTAGCAAAAAATCCTTCTATCTTTCAAACAGGATTAAAAGACACAGTAAAAATAGAATTTGATGATAACAGCGAAAACCAAAACTCAAGTAGCAAAGAAGAAGTAAATAAAACACAAAATGAAAACAAAACTGCAGAAACAAGTGCAAACAATCAAAATAAAAGTGATATAGACCAAAAAATTGGTATCTAAAATACCACGAATATTTTTAAAAAATATCAGAAGGAACAAGTAAAAAAAACAATGAATAAATACATAGGACATTTTGAAGACACACAAAAAGAAAGAAGGCAACATTTGTTTAGCAGCACATAATAGAGGATACCAGTAAATTATTTCCAAAATTTAAAATTACTAAAAAAAAGGAGACAAAATTCAATACAAATTTGAAAACTTCAAAAAAAGAATATGAAGTATCAGAAAATTATATAATAAAAGATACAGACTGGACCTGTATGGAAAGAACAGAAGAAGAACACAATAACATTAATAACATGTATAGAAAATGAGCCAGAATACAGAAGATGTGTAAAAGGAATAGAAATAAAAAGTAATAAGTAGAAATAAAAACGAAAGCAGTTTTGAATAATTAGAATAAACGAGAAAGGAATGAAGTGAAAAATGAAAGGAAAAATAAAAAGATACTAAAAAAATTAACAATAATATTTAGTATTATGGCAATAAATATAGCCACATTTGCAGGAACCAGTGGAGCGGTAACATTAAAATCAGCAGACATAAAAATGGAGGAGACTGTGGAGAATTAATAATATACAAAGGAATGAAAGTAAAAACATTTTTATGCATATTACGAATCAAATGGAAAACAATACCCAGCATACTGCTTAGATAAGACAAAAACACCGGAGTATCAGACAGTTTAGCATATTCAGTATCAATCAAGATAGTATACATGATGTTGGATTATGGAGATATATAGTAAATGGATATCCATATAAAACATATCAAGAACTAGGATGTGCCAACAAAGAAGAAGCATTTACAGCAACAAAACAAGCAATATATTGCTATATACATGGAAATGATGTAAACAGCTATACACCAATAGGAGAAGCAGGAAACAGAACAGTAGCAGCAATCAAAAAAATAGTAAATGCAGCTAAAATTCAAATGAAAATCAAGCATCAAATTCAATAGTTGTAAAAGACTAAAAGATAATTTTGAACAAGATGATATCCAAAAAGAATATATATCAAAAACATATCAAATCAACACAAATGCAGCATACTCAAAATACAATGTAAAACTTTTAAAAAGCAAACAATGAATTAGCAGAAGGAATAAAAGTAACAGACTTAAATAACAAAGAAAAAACACAATTTTCAGCAAACGAAAAATTCAAAGTAATAATACCAATTAGTCAAATAAATAATAAAGGAAACTTTAAAATAGAAATAACTACATCTGTAAATACAAAACCAGTATTATATGGAAAAGCAGCAAATAGTAGTTATCAAGACTATGCGCTAACAGCAGCAACATATGAAGATGCAAATGAAACAATAGAAGACAATTACTTTGAAAACAAAACAAATTTAAAAATAATAAAAAATAAAAGAAACAAATTCAAGAATGGAAGGAGTAGAATTTGAAGTATTAGATAGTAACCAAAAAGTAATATATGCAAATCTAAAAACAGATAAAAACGGAGAAATAGTATTAGAACATATATTACCAGGAACATATTACATAAGAGAAACAAAAACAAAAGATGGATACATAAAAATCCTCAACTACTAAAAATAGAAGCAAATTGAATGAAAGTGTAACAGTAACATTTAACAATGTAAAAGAAACAACCCAACAATAACAGTAGATGAAAAAAAGGTAGAAGTAAGTTATTATGAAGAAAATTTAAAAGAAAATACAAATAAAGAAAAAAACTAATATTTCAATAGAAAACACTAGTAAAGAAGAAAAAAGTACAGAAATAAACACAAATGACACTACAAAAATATAACGATAAAAAGATTACCAGTAACAGGAATGTAATTATAAAATTGGATAAGCCTTGACAAACATGTAAAATTTTGCGTATAATGTACCTGAAAATCATACAAAAGTAAGGAGGAAAAAAGTTGCAAATATATGGAATAGATATAAAAAATATATTTTCTGTTATTCATAATATATGCAATAATAGGATGGTGCATGGAAGTAATATGCAAACTAATACAATACAAAAATTTGTAGATAGAGGATTTTAATAGGTCCATATTGCCCAATATATGGTGTAGGTGCTCTTTTAATAACATTATTTCTTAAATAAATATGTGCAAGATCCAGTTGTGTTATTTGTAATGGCTGTAGTGGTATGTGGAGTGTTAGAATATTTAACAAGCTATTTTATGGAAAAAAATATATCATGCAAGATGGTGGGACTACAGTAGCAAAAATTCAATATAAATGGTAGGATATGCCTTAGCAATCTAATAGCATTTGGAATATTGGGAATGTTTATAATGTATATATCAAATCCATTTTTAATGGGGCAATTAGAAAAATTAACACCATTAAGTTTAAATATAATTTTTTGGATAATACTAGTAATTTTCTTAGCAGACAATATAGTATCAGGAATCATCAACAACAGTATAAAAATAACAACAAAAACAATTAGGAGAAAAAATGGATAATACAGAGGAGATTACTAAAAAGGTTAGAGAGATATTACAAAAAAATCTGCTTTACATAGAAGATTAATAAATGCATATCAAAAAATTCAAGCAGTAAAAGTAAAGATAAAAGAAAAAACTAGGAAAATAAAAGAGCAAATAGAGGAACAAAAAGAAGATATAAAAGACAAAATAGATGAGTTAAAATCTGACAACAAAAAAATAGAAAAAAAAGCCATATAATGAGCTAAAAATAAAGTTCATATATGGCTTTTTTTAATATTAATTATTCAATTCCTATTCAACTGTAACAGACTTAGCCAAATTTCTAGGCTTATCAACATCTAATCCTTTTTCTTTAGAGATAAAATAAGCAAGTAATTGTAAAGGAACAATTGCCAAAACAGGAGATAAAAAGCTAGAAACTTCAGGGATTTTTTATAACTTCATCAAACATATTATAATTAAAATCTTGATTAGTAATAACTAAAGTTTTAGCACCACGAGTAATAACCTCTTGCAAATTACTAATAGTTTTTTCAACCAAATTAGAATCAGTCATAACTCCCACAACAGTAATTCCATTTTCAATTAAGGCAATAGGACCATGTTTTAATTCACCTGCAGCATAGCTTTCAGAATGAATATAAGAAATTTCTTTTAATTTCAAAGAACCCTCTTTAGCAATAGTTTCATCAACACCTCTACCTAAGAAAAACACATCTTTTTTCTTGATATATTTTTTAGCAAAATGCTTAATATCATCTTTACAATGCAAAGTTTCTTCAACTTTTTTAGGCAAATCTAATATTTCTTTTTTAAATCTAAAAGTTCACTTTCAGGGCAGCAATTTAAAATTTCAGCAAAATATATAGCTAAAATACTAACAAGTACGACCTGAGAAGTATATGCTTTAGTAGAAGCAACAGCTATTTCTGGACCAGCATGTGTATAAATAGAATAATCAGCCTCTCTAGTAATAGAGCTACCAATAACATTAGAAATAGCAATAGTTTACTACCTTGAGATTTAGCAAGTTTTAAAGCAGCCATTGTATCAGCTGTTTCTCCTGATTGAGAAACAAAAATTGACACAGTTTTTTCATCAACGATAGGATTTCTATAACGGAATTCAGAAGCAATATCAACTTCCACAGGAATTCTACACAATTTCTCAATTATATTTTTGCCACTCAAACCAGCGTGCATAGCTGTACCACAAGCAATAATATAAATTTTATTAATTGATTTTAAATAATCTTTTGTCAAAGGTAATTCAGATAATTCACAATGCAAATCACTAATATTTATTCTAGAACCAATAGTTTCTCTAATAGCAATTGGTTGTTCATCAATTTCTTTAGCCATAAAATCATCATAACCATTTTTTCACTAGCAGTTGCACTCCATTCAATATTACAAGTCTTTTTAGGCAATTTTTCCAAATCACTATTATAAAAAGTAGCGGTTTTATTATCTAAAAACAACATATTCCAAATCATTTAATAAATAAAAAAATCTCTAGTATAAGAAAGAATAGCAGGGATATCAGAAGAAATATATTTTTCTTCATCACAAGTACCAATAACTAAAGGGCTATCTTTTCTAACAACAATCATATTATTAGGAAAATCTTTGCAAATAACTTCTAAAGCAAAAAACTACCTTTTAAATCAGAACAGCAATTTCTAACAGCTTTCAAAAAGGTAAAAACAGTTTTATCATCATGCAAATTCAATTCTTTTTCATAATAATAATGAATCAAATTAGGGATAATTTCTGTATCTGTATCAGAATAAAAATGATAACCATTTTTTTCTAATAAATTTTTAAGTTCAGAATAATTTTCTATAATACCATTATGCACGACACTAAAAGATTTACTATTATCCTGATGAGGATGGGCATTTTCTTTTGAAGGTTTTCCATGAGTAGCCCATCTAGTATGAGCAATACCAACAGTTCCCTCCAAATCATCTATTCCAGGAAGAGATTCCAAGTTTTTAACTCTACCTTTATCTTTTAAAACATGAATACCATCCTTTTCTATAGTAGAAATACCAGCAGAATCATATCCACGATATTCCAATCTATTTAATCCAGCCAATAAAATAGGGCTAGCTTTTTTTAATACCTGTATAACCAATAATTCCACACATAAATAAAACCTCCTTAACTATGTAAAAGACGCGGATTTTAAAATTTCCTAATAAGCATTAATGTCCGCTTTTGTTCTATAATATATACCAAAATTATAGTATGTGCAAGTATTTTACAAAAAAACAAAAATTCATCAAACTATAAATTGACATAAAATATAAAACATGATAATATAATTGAGAAAGGAATAAAAAAATGTTTAATATAGAAGAAGAATTAAAAAAGCTCCCAGGAAAACCAGGAGTATATATAATGCATGACAAAAATGACGAAATCATATATGTGGGAAAAGCAGTATCATTAAAAAATAGAGTAAAATCATATTTCAGAAAAACAAACAAAACAAAAAGAATACAAAATATGGTAAGTCTAATAGACCATTTTGAATACATAGTAGTAGACAATGAAGCAGAAGCATTAATATTAGAATGTAATCTAATAAAGAAAAACAGACCCAAATTTAATGTATTATTAAAAGATGACAAAACATATCCATACTTAAAAATAGATGTAAAATCAGATTATCCAACAGTAGTATTTACAAGAAGGGTAGTAAATGATGGAGCAAAATATTTTGGACCATATGCAAATCCAGGAGCAGCCAAAGAAATGATAGACTTCATAAAACAAAGATATCAAATAAGGCAATGTAGAACATTAAAACCACGAACAAGACCATGTTTAAACTACCATATAAAAAGATGTTTAGCACCATGTATGGGGTATGTAACAAAAGAAGAATATCATAAACAAATAGAAGAAATAATAGAACTATTAGAAGGAAAAACAGAAAAAAATAATAAAAGACTTAGAAACGAAAATGGAAGAAGCATCAAAAAACTAGAATTTGAAAAAAAGCAGCAGAACTAAGAGACAGAAAGCAAGCAATAGAAAGAGTATCAGCAAAGCAAAAAGTATCAAATATATCAGAAAACAACATAGATGTAATAGGATTATACAAATCAGAGCTAGAAGTATGTATAGAAATATTTTTTTGTAAGAGGCAGCAAAATGATAGGAAGAGAGCATTATTTCTTTAATGAACTAAAAGATATGGAAAACAAAGAAATACTATCAGGCTTCATAAAACAATATTACATGGATAATCCGAACAAACCAAACAAAATAATGTTAAGGGAAGAATTAGAAGATAAAGAAGTAATAGAAGAATGGTTATCAAATGAACTAGGAAAAAAAGGTAGAATTGAAAAGTCCGAAAAAAAGGAGAAAAAATTAAGATTTGTAGAAATGGCAGAAAACAATGCCAAAGTAACACTAGAAAATAAAGAAAAAGATAAAAGTGAAATACTATTAGAATTAAAAGAAGTATTAAAATGGACAAACTACCAAGAAAAATAGAAACATATGACATTTCAAACATATCAGGAACAAATATGGTAGCAGCAATGTGTGTAATGCAAGACGGACAATAAAAAGAATCTATCACGCAGATTCAAAATAAAAACAGTATTTGGACAAGATGACCCAAGATGTATGGAAGAAGTAATAACAAGGAGACTAAAACATTCAATAGAAGATCCAACAGGAGGTTTTGGAAAACTACCAGACGCAATATTTGCAGATGGAGGAATAACACAAATAAGAGCAACACAAAAAAGCAATAGCAAAATATGGACTAGACATACCTGTATATGGAATGGTAAAAATGATAAACACCAAACAAGAGCACTAATGGACGAAAACAGAAAAGAGCTAGAAATATCAGAAAACCTAAAAATCTAATAACAAGATTCCAAGACACAGTACATGACACAGCAATAACATATCATAGAAAACTAAGAGAAAAGAAATAACAAAATCAGAACTAGATAATATACATGGAATAGGAGAAGCAAAGAAACAAGAATTATTAAAACATTTTGGAACAGTATCAAAAATAAAACAAGCAACAATAGAAGAACTAATGGAAGTAAAAGGAATTAGTGAAAAAATAGCAAAAACAAATAAAAGAAGAGCTAAATACTTAAAAAAAATTTGTATCAAAATTAATTAGAAACTATAAGTCATAAAAAAAGTAATAAATAAAATATAAAAATTAATAGTTTTATAAAAAACATGCATAAATAAACAATAACCATAATAAAAAATATACAAAAAGGGGGATTGTTTATGGAATATGCAAAGGATGAGATTTTTAACATAACTTACAATAGTTCAAAAACAAATTAGAAATGAAAAGGAAAAATTGGACAACCAGACTATGGCAAAAAAATCAAAAAAAGCACAAATTTATGAGTTTTGTATTTTTACTATTTTTCATATTTTCCACACTCAACATTATTCTAATTAATTATTTTATGGTACTATTACAAAAAATGTAGTGGTGTTTTCGGGGCCGGACTCAAAAACACCTAGTGTTTTCGGGGACGGAGCAAAAAAAACACTAAGAAAATTTTAATAAAGCAAAATATTTAATTTTAAAAAATATATGGTATAATAGGCAATAGGTTTAGAAAAATAATAAGAAAAGAAGGATAGAAAAAAGAATGAAAATAGGAAATAATTGGAAAGATTACAAAATACTAGACATGGCAGAAGGGCAAAAACTAGAAAAATGGGGAGAAGTAATATTATCAAGACCAGACCCACAAATAATATGGAAGCAAAAACAAATCCAAAAAAATGGAAAGAAATAAATGCAGTATATCATAGAAGCAAAACAGGAGGAGGAGCGTGGGAATTCCATAAAAAATGCCAAAACAATGGCAAATTAAATACAAAGAATTAACATTTAATATAAAAGCCAATGGGATTCAAGCATACAGGACTATTCCCAGAACAAGCAGTAAATTGGGACTGGATGATGGAAAAATAAGAAAAAGTAATAAAAAAGAAATAAAAGTTTTAAATTTATTTGCATACACAGGAGGAGCAACAGTAGCATGTTTAGCAGCAGGAGCATCTGTATGTCATGTAGACAGTTCAAAAGGAATGACAACATGGGCAAAAAAGAAAATGTAATATCATCAGGATTAGAAAAAAGACCAGTAAGATTTATAATAGATGATGTAGTAAAATTTGTTAATAGAGAAATAAGAAGAGGAAATAAATATGACGCAATAATAATGGACCCACCATCATATGGAAGAGGAGCAAAAGGAGAAGTATGGCAATTTGAAGAAAATATATATGACTTAGTAGAACTATGTACACAAATGTATTATCAGACCAACCATTATTTTTCTTAATAAATTCATACACAACAGGAATCTCAAGTAAAGTATTAGAAAATATTCTAAATTTAACTGTAAATAAAAGAAATAAAGGAACAGTAACATCAGGAGAAGTTGGACTACCAATGGAAAATTCTGAATTAGTATTACCATGCGGAATTTATGGCCGTTGGGAAAGTTGAACAAAATGAATTTAAAATAATAGATAAATTCGTAAGAACATAATTTGAACATTTATATAAATTTATAAAAATAACTTGAAAGGATCATAATCCAAAATGCAAAAATTAAATGTAATATATGAAGACAACCATATTATAGTAGTAGAAAAATTGTAAATGTACCATCACAATCAGACAAAACAGGAGATGTGGACATGCTTACACTAGTAAAACAATACATAAAAGAAAAATACAACAAGCCAGGAAATGTATATGTAGGGCTTGTACATCGTCTAGACAGGCCAGTTGGAGGAGTAATGGTATTTGCCAAAACATCTAAAGCTGCATCAAGATTAAGCAACCAAGTAAGGGAAAAACAATGAAAAAGCAGTATTTAGCAGTAGTAGATGGAAAAATAGAAAAACAGAAGCGGAACATTAGAAGACTATTTATATAAAGATGAAAGAAATAATATAAGCAAAGTAGTAAAACCAGAGAAAAAAGAGCAAAATACGCAAAGCTAGACTATGAAGTTTTAGGATACAAACCAGACAAAGATTTAAGTCTTGTAAAAGTAAATTTACATACAGGTAGACATCATCAAATAAGATTACAAATGGCAAACTTTGGGCATAGCATATTTGGAGACCAGAAATATGGAACAAGAGGAAAAGGAAAACAAATAGCATTATGGGCATATAACTTAGAATTTGAACATCCAATAACAAAAGAAAAAATGCAATTTTCTGTATATCCAGAAAACAATGGAACTTGGAAATGGAATATAAATATATAAAAAAGACGTATATCAAATTTGAGCATTTTGATGATAAAATTATATCAGCTTAAGGAAATGAAGTGAGGTGAGAAAAATGATTGATAAAATCTGTATGTTTCTAACCAACAAAATGAGACAAGAAATGCCAGATATTGATGACGAAAGAGCAGAAATAATAAATTATGGATTACAAAACATTATAGGAGAAATACCAAAAATATTTATAATGCTAGGGATCGCATATTTGTTAGAGTTTTAAAGTTAGCACTAATAACATTTGTAATCATTTTACCTTATCGTACATTTTCGGGAGGTTTTCACTTAAAGACACACATTGGATGCATAATATGTACAAGCTTAATGTATATAGGACCAGCAGTATTATCAAAATATATTATTTTAGATGGAAATATAAAAATAATAACAATTATAATGCTTTGGATTTTTGCAATGGCAATGATAACCTTATATGCACCAGCAGATACAGAGAATGTTCCAATCTTAAGAAAAAGTGAAAGAAAGCAAAAACAAATATTATCATATATAACAGTAACAATCGCTTTAATTGTAGCAGGAATAATAAACAATCCAATTATTTCAAATATAATAATAATAGGATATTTTATTCAGACATGCACAATTACAAGAATTGCATACAAAATCACAAAAAATAAGTATGGACACGAAGTGTATGAAACAACAATTTAATTAGTTAATATCTAGAATATTAGCCGGCAATATTTTAGTATTATATAAATTTTTTAAGGGGGAGTTCCTATGTTAAAATTTTTATCAAAAATAGCAGAAAATATGCTAAAATACAAATACAGCATGCTTTATCTTTTGTGTAATGCATCAACCAAAATGCCAGCAAGTTTGGTAAAAAAGATTAAAATTAAATTAGTTATTAATTTTGGTTAAATACCAAAAATTTAACCAAACTATATATAATCTCAATGTTATTAATTTATATGTATGCAAAATGCTCAAAAAAGATAGATTACTATCTTAGAGCATTTTAGCAAAGCATATAAGAAGAAAGGCAAGTTAAGACTAGTTTCATCAGTCTTAACTTGCCTATTCTTTTATTTAAAATATATTTCTAATTGTTGTTTAAATAAAGAATCTGATTTCGTTGTAAATAAATTAACATTATTGTTTTTAGATATAATCTTTCTAACTTCCCATAGACCAATACCACTATGGTTTTCCTTTTCTGTAAAACCTTTATTAAAAATAGTATCAATATCAACGTCTTTATTTTTATAACTATTTTCAATTAGAATTATATTTCTGTTGTTTTTATCATCTTTTCTAAAAGAGATATTAATAATTTTTTCTTTACTTTGTTCAGCAGCTTCTATTGCATTATCAAGTAATATTCTAAGATTCTAGCAAATTCATAAATCTTCATATGTAAATCATTTAAATCTAATAAAAATATATTTTTACATCAATACCTTTTTCTGTTGCATCATGATATTTAGAAGTTAATAAATTGTATATACCAGGATTATTAATACTAGTAGGATTTAAAATATATAAATTATTTACTTTTTCACAATCTTCCTCTAATTGTACATAATATTTTTAAGTCCTTCCATATCATTTGTATTAATATATCCACCAATTGTTGTTACAATATTATCAAAATCATGTTTGAAACCTCTAACACTATCATGCAAAATTTTCAAAGTTTTATTATACTCTTCAGCACTTTCTAATTGTGTCGTTGCAGTCTGTAACTTTATGATTTTAGAAATGCTATATAAAGTCATTATGAAATATAATAACAACATAGTGAAATTTGCAAAAGTATATGTTAATAGTAAAATATTCAAATATTTCATTGTTATCATAATTTCTATTATAATATAGATTAAACCAAATACTAAATTAGCAATTATTAAAGATTTGGTTCTTTTATCAAGTTCATCAAGATTTACAATAGAAAGATGTTTATTTTTATTATATATGTAACAACAAAAATCAATAAATACATAAAGAATGCAAATGGTAATTTATAAATCACAATACCTACAGCTTGATCATAAGTAATATGTAATAAAGTAATATAAGGATTAAAAAATCAAGTTTTGTACTATTGTAAAAACAAAAGTAGGTAATAATCCAGCTAATATAGTTTTATAGCATTTGTTTTAAATATTACTCGTATTATAAAGAATAATACTAAATAATTTATAATTACATTATATGGACTAGGCACGAGACAAAGCACATATATTAGATAAAGCAGCAGTTAAAACAACATAACATAATTTTTTCTTTTTGCTTACTTGTATATTAAAAATACTAATAATCAAGTATAAAAGATAAAGGTCTTCAAAAGAAAGCCAATAGGCACCGATAGTATTTTCAACAGTAAAGGATTTGGTGTACTCACAGCCACCCATAAATTATTTAAAAAATTTGACATCATTAAAAACCTCAATATTTCATTTTATATTTAGGACCAATATCACAAAAATCATTTTTCTGAAAATAAAGCCTATTTTCAACAGGGTCAAGATTAGTAACATTTTGAGTATTAACAATAAAAGACTTGTGACATCTAATAAAATAGTTAGGCAAAGAAGGTTCAATTTTATTAAAAAGAGCTATAGATTTCATAATCTCTATCAGGAGTATGGAAAAATCAATTTCATACCATCTCTTTTAACATAATTAATCTCACTAACATCAATAACAGTATTTTTATTATCAATCTTAATATACTTCTTAGGCAAGCCATTAATATCATCAAATAATCTAACAATAGTTTCCTCAAGTCTTTCAGGAGTCAAAGGTTTAGCAATATAATCAAAAGTCTTAAACTTATAAGCCATCATAGCATACTCTAAATGACCAGTAGTAAAAAAATTAAATAAAGCATTTTTATTTTTTCTTCTAACGATTTCAGCAATATCAAACCATTTTTACCATTTTTCAAATTAATATCCAAAATCAAGACATCAGTTTTGTTATCACCAACATATTCAACAATCTCGTCAAAATCATCAGACTTAAAACCAATGCAAGCATCATAGTTATACTTCAAAAAATATTTTCCAACATTTTAGGAAGTTTATCTAAGATATTAACATTATCATCACAAATAACGAAATTTATCATTTTTCTCCTTTCATAATCAAAATAGGTTCAACAAAAAAAAAGATCAAATTACCTAAAATTTTCAATAATAATTATAATATAATTCAAAAAATCATATTGTCAATAGATAAATAGTAACTTTATCCGAAAGGTAAAAACTACAGGCTGTGGTAATATAAAATATTAGCAGTGAAAAGAAAATGGAATAAACTGGAAAAACAGCAAATGCAAGTCGTCATAACAAAAAATGAAAATAAAAAGGTTTACATATAAAAGATAACAAAAATAATAAAAAAATAGTAAATAAAACAAAAGGTAGTATTGTAATTTTTAAAAAACCGTTATATAATATGGAAAATTAAGAAATTAGGAGATGATTACATGAAAGTAAGCAAAGAAGAGATATTACACATAAAATTAGCAGACCTAACATTAAATGACAATGAAGTAGAAACATACTTAGAACATTTGCAAGACATACTAGAATTTGCAAACACAGTAAACAATGCACCAGTAGGGGGTTAGATATAACAATAGGAGCAAATGAAGCCAAAAATGTATTCAGAAAAGACGAAGTAAAAATATTTGAAGATAGAGAAGCACTATTACAAAACGCACCAGAAAAAAGAACAAAACATGTTTAAAATACCAAAAGTAATAAGCTAATTAAAAATAAATAATTATAGGAAGAATGGAAACCGTCCTATAATACAAAATGAACACATAGAAAGGAAGATGAAAAATGGAAAACACAGAATTAACAGTTCATGAATTAATTGAAAAATTAAAAAAACAAAGAGCTAACATCAACAGAAATAACACAAAGTTATATAGACAGAATAAAAGAAAAGAACCAGAAGTACAAGCGTTTGTAACAACATTAGAAGATGAAGCAATAAAACAAGCAAAAAGAAATAGACGAAAAAAGA
>VOFB01004100.1_pt1 | contig 30691 bp, 57 predicted proteins | sample 5384141 | NCBI WGS metagenome assembly VOFB01 (sample SAMN12384721, study PRJNA508395) | human gut metagenome | isolation source: healthy gut A | host: Homo sapiens | reverse complement strand
TCACCTTTTTCAAACCCCGTGCTCGGTGTTTGCCGGGCGATGCTGACTGCCGTTATCCAGTCCTCCTCGGCATCGGTGGAATTTTGCAGGCGCTTGCCATGACCGGCCAGGTCAGCTTTTGCCGCCGCCATTCCCATTGTCATGGGGCAAAACATCGGCACCTGTATAAACCGCCGTGTTTTCCTCTGTTGGTGCCAACAAAAACGCCAAGCGGGCGGCCTTTGTGCATCTTTCCTTTAACGTTATCGGAACCGCCGTGTGGCTGACGGTTTTCGGTCGTCAAGGCGATTTTCCATCCCGCGTTTCTTTCCCTTTCGGCAAGCCCCGCGGGAATTGCCCGTGGCTCATTCGGCCTTTACCCTGCTTTTGCGTTATGCTGCTCATGCCCATGGCGTCGCTGCTTGAAAAGCTGGCGCTCAGGGTCATTCGCGACGACGAAGTCCCCGAAAAGGACGAAAAGCTTGACGAACGTCTGCTTGTCACGCCCGCCCTGCCCTTGAGCAATGCAAAGCGTGACCGCCGACATGGCAAGAAGGTCTGTCAGGGCGCTTGGCAACGCACTTTATGTCTTGAAAGCTATTCCGACGAGCTTGCCGACAAAATAAGGCGGGACGAGGAAAAACCGATAAATATGAGGACATTTGCGGAACCTACCTTATAAAGTCTGTCGGCCTAGGACCTTTCCGACTCGGCAAGTGAGGAGGCGGCGGGACTGCTTAAAATCATAGGCGATTTCGAGCGCATAGGCGACCACGCCGTCAATCTTCTGGAATCGGCCGAGGAAATGAAGCGCAAAGGGACTCGAGTTTTCCCCGAGGCCAAAAAGCGATTTGAAGGTCATGGGGCGGTGCGGTCACCGAAATATTGAATTTGACCCCTGACCGCCTTTAAAAACGGCGATATTACGGCGGCGGACAAGGTCGAGCCTCTCGAGCAGGTTGTGGACACCTTAAAGGAGAGCCTGCGTACCCGTCACATTTTGCGTATGCAACAGGGAAATTGCAGCATCGAGGCGGGCTTTGTGCTGTCGGACATCATAACCAATCTTGAGCGGGCGTCGGACCATTGCTCCAACATCGCGGTATGTATCATCGACGAGGCGCACCATACCCTCAACGTCCACGAAACCCTCAAGAGAACCCGCCGCGACAGCGAGGAATTCAAGCAGGATTTCAAGGCCTATGCGGCAAAATATGCCATATAATCGAATGTAAAGAAAACGCAGACGGAAAAGCGTCTGCGTTTTTTTATGTTATAACAAATTAAAGGCTGTCGATGTAACTGCAGGCGGCAAGCGCGGCAACGGCGCCGTCGGCCGCAGCGGTTGTGACCTGACGAATCCTTTTTGGCGCGGCAGTCGCCCGCCGTGAAAATGCCCTTTGTTTTGGTCGTACAGTCCTCTCCCGAGGCGACATATCCGCCGCCGTCCAGGTCGCAAAGCGCCGAGAAGGGCTCGTTTTGCGGCACAAGTCCCACCGCCAAAAAAAGCTCCGCCGCAGGGCAGAAGAAGGGTGCTTCCGTCGGATTTTTTGATGTTGACGCCCGACAGATCCTCTTTGCCTTCAAACCTTCCACCGTCGCGCCGGTGATTATTTCCACGTTTTCTTTTGAATAAAGCTGGTCGGCAAGGGTCTTTTTTCGCCGGTGAGAAAATCGAGATTTTGCACCACCGTGACCTTGCTGCAAAGCTCGGAAAGCAGAACCGCCTCCTGGAGGGCGGAGTTTCCGCCGCCGATGACGGCCACGTCCTGCCCCTTGTAGAAGGCTCCGTCGCAAACGGCGCAAAAGGAAATGCCGTTTCCGATGAATTTTTCTTCGTTTTCGACGCCGAGCAGACGGTGCTTTGCCCCCGAGGCGATTACAACGGCCTTGCCTTCAAAGTCTCCGCCGTCGGTGACGACGGTCTTGCCTGCAAGATAACCGTGCGTGCGGCAAACCGAGTAGGTGGGGAGATGGTATAGTAAGGCAGCTTATAATTCTCCGCAATTTTGCGAACAAGGGTCGCCGCACTCTGCCAATCGGGCAGTTTTTCACCGAGGAAGGTGTGGAACACCGTGCCGGAGGTATAGAGCGTTTGCAGCTCGTCCTGAATATCCAGTGCAGAGAAAATATCTTCCGTATAGCTGACGGGAAGATGTGAGCTGTTGGTGTAATAAGGCGTTTCACCCTCTTTTCCGGCGGTGATTATGCCGGGGAAGTTCTTTGCATCGTATTTTGCAAAGCGATACACGGTGGACTCCGCCGGAGTTGCCTCAAGGTTGAACAATTCCCCGTCGTACTGTTCCTGATAGTCGGAAAGCCTGCCGCGCATATGGTTCAAAACCGCCTTTGTGAATTCCTGCGCCTCCCTGTGCGACAGGTCCTCGCGCAGCCAGCTTGCGTTAAGGCAAGCCTCGTTCATGCCGACAAGTCCGATGGTGGAAAAATGGTTGTTGAACGAACCGAGATAGCGTTTTGTATAGGGATAGAGTCCTTCGTCAAGCAGTCTGCCGATGACGGTACGCTTTACATGCAGCGAACGTGCGGCAATGTCCATAAGCTTGTCAAGCCTCTGATAGAACTCCTGCTCGTTTGCGGAAAGGTAAGCGAGACGCGGCATGTTCAGCGTAACAACGCCGACGCTGCCGGTGCTTTCACCGCTTCCGAAAAATCCGCCGCTCTTTTTGCGCAGCTCGCGCAGATCAAGGCGCAGACGGCAGCACATGGAGCGGATATCGCTGGGCTTCATGTCGCTGTTGACATAGTTGGAGAAATACGGTGTGCCGTATTTTGCCGTCATTTCGAACAAAAGCCGGTTGTTTTCGGTGGGGGACCAATCGAAATCCTTAGTGATGGAATAAGTCGGAATCGGGTATTGGAAGCCCCTGCCGTGCGCATCGCCGTCTATCATGATTTCGATGAAGGCCTTGTTGACCATGTCCATTTCTTTTTTGCAGTCACCGTAGGTAAAATCCATGGGTTTGCCGCCGACGATTGCAGGACGGTCGCGCAGATCCTCCGGAACGGTCCAATCAAGGGTGATATTGGAGAACGGTGCCTGAGTGCCCCAGCGGGAAGGGGTGTTCACACCGTAAATAAAGCTTTCAATGCACTTTTTGACCTGTTCATAGGTCAGATTATCCGTGCGGACAAACGGTGCAAGGTATGTGTCGAATGAACTGAACGCCTGTGTCAAGGGTTTCGGGGCTGTGAGGGGACAGTCCTTCGCCGATGAGATTGCCGCTGTCCTTAAACTGCTGAAGAAAATAATTTTTAGCAGGGGCAATCATTTGCGCTATGCTTTCTATATCGGAAATTTCCTGAAATTCCTTCGTAACGGTGGTGCGGAATTCAAAGGGCACCGAGCCGCCGTTTAAAATGTTGATGGTCTTTTCTATGGGTGAAAAATCAAAGTTGTCAACTCCCACGGTCATTCGGTATTTTTCCCTCGAATTTTTAATGTCGACGGCGACATAATCGCAAAGGAAACCGTCTGTTATGCTTTTAAGGCGGTCGGGAAAGCTGCCGTTGGTGTCGATTTTAACGGCAAAGCCCAGTTCCTTCACCTTTTTAAAAAAATCGGGCAGTTCCTTATAAAGAAGAGGTTCTCCGCGGTCACACACACCCGTCAAGCAGCCCGCGCCGCTTTTCGAGAAAGGCGAAATTTCCTCCGCGGGGGATGATGTCGTCCTTGAAATGTCGGTCACAACAGGGCGTTGACAAAGGGACATCGGAAATTGCACCCGCCCGGTGAAAAGGGTGCAGAGCGGTTTTTGGGGAAAATCAAGCAATGTAAGCTTTTGAAGTCCGTAAAAGTTCATTTTGCCTCCGACACAATATGTAGTGGTTATATTCTATCATACCCCTTTACAAATTGCAATATGTATGATATACTTTTGTCGAAAAAATTAAAAACCCTTTTGGGAGGACAAAATGTATAACGATAAAATAATTTCTCACGAGGACTATGCCGAGCCGGTCTGTCCCTCTTTGCGACCCGACAAAAACCGAAAGCTTCATTCCCGCCGACCGTGTGATTTCGGCTCTCGACCGCTATCTTGACAAAAACGACTATGACGGCGCCCTTAAAACCCTGCTCTACTGGAAGGATGAGGCCGAAAAAATCGGCGACGACAGGGGCCTTCTCACGGTGGAAAACGAGGCTGTGCGGTCTTTACCGCAAGCTTTCGAAAAGGGAGGAGGCCTATGCCGCCTGCGAAAAGGTGCTGTCCCTTATAGACAAGCTTGACATCGGCAAATCGGTGACGGCGGGAACGGCGCTGCTTAACGTTGCCACGGTCTACAGGCCTTCGGCGAGGCTCAAGGGGGCTGCCTCTTTTTGACCGCGCCTTTGAAATCTACGGCATGAATTTGTCGGAGGGCGACCCCTTTCGGCGGGCTTTATAACAAAGGGACTTGCCCTTTGCGACCTCGGGCGTTTTGAAGAGGCGCTTGATTGTTATAAAAAGGCAATTGAAATAATGAAAAAAGCCCGAACGGTTCGTGGGACGCGGCAATTTCCTATCTCAATGCGGCCGACGTTTACTACCGCGACAAAGGGGCAGGAGGCCGAGGCCGAAATCGAAGCGCTGCGTCGAGACGGCGTGGCAGCTTTGAACGGCGACGAGCCCCAAAACGGCTATTATGCCTTTGTGGCCGAAAAATGCGCCCCCAACCTTCGGATATTACGGATATTTCTTCTATGAAAGAGAGCTTAAAGCGAGGGCAAAAAGAAAATCTATGAAGGGAATTGAAGGGGCAAAAAATATTTTGAAGTTTACGGAAACATCCTTAAGGAGCAGTTTCCCGACGTCGTGGAAATACACCGCCTTCGGCCTTTGCGGCCAGGGCTCGGAATGCTTGGGCTTTTGACGACGAAATTTCAAGAGACCACGATTTCGAACCGGGCTTTTTGTCTTTTCCTCCCGACGAAAGCAAAAGGTCGACCGAAAAGAACAGCCTTTTGGAGCGGGCCTATGCAAAGCTGCCAAAAGGAGTTTGACGGGGCAAAAAGGAGCCCTTGTCTCTCCGTGGGCGGCAGCCGCCGAGGGGTCATGCGCACCGCCGACTTTTTTGAAAAAACCGTGGAAAAGGGACGGAGTCCTCTCAAAATACGAATGGTTAAATATTCCCGAAAGCTGCCTTCTCGAGGCGGTGAACGGCGAAATTTTCGGATAATTTCGGAGAGGTGACAAAAATTCGGCAAAGGCTTGCCTTTTATCCCGACGACATTGCGAGAAAAAGCTTGCCTCGGCGCTGATTATATGCGGTCAGGCCGGTCAGTATAATTTTCCGCTGTATCTCCCCACGGCGAGCGGGCGGCGGCTCGGCTTGCGGCTTTCGAATTCGTAAACGCCGCTTTAAGCGTGATTTTCCTGTAACGGAAAATACCGCCCCTTTTATAAATGGAGCTTTCGCGCCCTTTTCCGGTCTGCCCGCGGCTGTCCTGCTTTTCCGACAGCCTCGAGTTTCTCATAACCGGCGAAAACGACGACGGCACCGCAAAAGCTTAAGGCCGAGATAATCGAGGACATTTGCGGGAGCTTTTCGCGGGAGGCTTGTGCTTTCGGGCTTTTTGCCGAAAAAGGAGCACAAAACGCCGAGGATGCCGCCTATGACGTCAATTCGGGCATTTTGACGCCGACATAAGAAACATGAGCATATTTGCATGATAAAGGACCGGGATTCGGCCTTGCGAACACAAAGCCGTATTCCCGAGTCCTTTTTGCTTTTTAAAAGCCGCCGAGCTTTAGCCCTAAGGCCTCTTTCCTGTCTTATCATGTCCTCAACGACAATGTCGTAGATCTCGCCGAGGGACGCGCAGTATTCCAACACTTTCCAAGGCTCGTTTGTGTGAAAGTGTATTTTTACCACCTCTTCGTCGCCCACCGCAAGCAGGCAGTCGCCCTTGAAATGTTCGGTGAAATAGTCGTGGATAACATCCTCGTCAAGGTCCTCTCCTTCGATGAGAAGCTGGGTGTCATAGCGAAATTCGGTCATGATTAAATCTCCTTTATTCAAAATCCTTGCCGTCTTTGGTTTTGACGGCGGTTCGGTCTATATGAACGGGGCAAAATTCCCGATCACAGTATTTTTCAAGCGCCTTTATGACAAGCGCGGGATTTATGTTTTCTCGCTCCCCGCGGGCAGGGCGCATATTTATCCTCACCCCGTCGGCCGTCTCGAAAAGGAAACGTCGAAAATGTCGGGAGCAAGGTCAATTTGCTTTGTGCCGCCCTTTTTGGTTTTCTTTTCGGTGATGATGCTGTCGAGCAGGAAAAACTCCTTGATTTTGCCGAAAAGGTCGGCGCAGTCGAACAACTCGATTTCATAAACGGCGCTTTCTATCTCCTTGGCCTTGAAAACCGGGGTCTTAACGTCGATTATGATAATGTCTCTCGGCATACAGTCGGAAAGTCTTTTCTTTATCTCTCCGTGGGAACCGGCGAAACAAGGCGAAAGTCCATGGTTTCTCTCTGCCCCGATTGCCCCACCGAAAGGGGAAGGGCAAAGGTGACATAGGGATGGGGGTTAAACCCCTCGGTGTGCCAAAGGGGAAGCCCCGTCCTTTTAAGCGAACGCTGCATAAATCGGCTTAAATCCAAATGAGAAATATATCTTGCGTCGCCGACCTTTTTGTAAAAACGCGAATGTCGAAGAATTCCATCAGTCGCAGGCCCTCCCAAGCAGTCTGTTTGCGCCGCAGCCGTTGCATTTTTCGCGGCAGTTTTGCGTTGTCGCGCCGGTTTTGCCTTTATGCTTTCGTTCATGAAATACCCTTCGGGTATGCCGATGTCGATGTGTGACCAGGGCAGTACCTCGGTGTATTCACGGCGGCGGTTGGCGTAAAATTTCGGGTCGACGCCGCAGTTTTCAAAGGCCTTCATCCACACGTCAAAGTGAAAATATTCTCCCCAGCTGTCGAATTTGCAGCCGAGCTTAAAGGCCTCGTAAATGACGGCGCAAATACGCCTGTCGCCTCGGGCAAGCACCGCCTCGAAAAGCTTGTTTCGGGGTCGCTCCAGCTGAGCCTGATTTTGCGGCTGCGTGCGCTTTCCACAAGATGTTTCTGCTTTGCCTGATAGTTTCGATGTCGTCCTGAGGTTCCCACTGAAAGGGGGTAAAGGGCTTCGGCACAAAGGCCGAGCAGCTGACCGACACGGTGACCCCTGCCCTTTGGCCGCTCGGGAAGGGAATAGAAGGTGTCCACCACCTTTTGGGCGAGGTTTCCGATACCCGCTACGTCGTCAAAGGTCTCGGTGGGAAGTCCGAGCATAAAATAGAGTTTGACCGAGGTGTTTCCTCCCGAAAATGCGGTTTTTGCCGTGTTTATGACGGCGTCCTCGGTGATGTTTTGTTGATAACGTCGCGAAGCCGCTGTGTGCCTGCCTCGGGAGCAAAGGTCAGCCCGCTTTTTCTTACGCTTTGAATTCGTTTCATGAGACTTTCGGGGAAATTGTCCACACGAAGGGAGGGCAGCGAAATACTGACTCGGTCCTTTTCGGTCCAGTCAAGCATATCCGAAAGCAGCTTCGGCAGCTGCTTATAGTCGCTTGTCGAAAGGGAGCACAGCGACAGCTCCTCATACCCGCATTTGTCGCAAATGGATTTTGCCTGGGCATTTATGACGTCGGGAGATTTTTTCCTTTATGGGACGGTATACATACCCCGCCTGGCAAAACGGCAGCCCCTTATGCAGCCGCGGAAAAATTTCCTCCACGGCGCGGTCGTGAATGACCTCGGTAAAGGGAACGACAAATTCCGTGGGATAGGGAACCTTGTCAAGATCCTTGATTATTCTTTTGGTGATTTTTCGGGCGCGCCGTCCCTCGGCGTGATGGCGGCAATGGTGCCGTCGTCCTTATATGTCACGTCGTAAAGAGGGGGACGTAAAAGCCCGAAAGCTCGGTAGCGACGGCGTGAAGGAACTTCTTGCGGTCAAATCCCGCCTTTTTGTGCGCTTTTTGCATAAAGCTCGCAAAGCTCGCACAGCGCCTCCGCGCCCTCTCCGAGAGAAAAATGTCGGCAAATTCGGCAAGGGGCTCGGGATTATAGGTGCAGGGGCCGCCGAGCACCACGACGGGGTGGCTATCGTCCCTGTCCTTCGAAAAAATCGGAACCCCCGCAAGGTCGAGCATATTCAGCACATTGGTATAGCTCATTTCATATTGCATGGTAAAGCCGATGAAATCGAAATCGCAAAGGGGGTCGCGGCTTTCGAGGGCAAAAAGGGAATGTTGTTTTCCCTCAGCTGCGCCTCCATGTCCTCCCACGGCGCAAAGCACCGCTCGCACCAAACGTTGTCCATGTTGTTAAGACATGAGTAAAGAATTTTATGCCCAGGTGGGACATTCCGACCTCATAGTTGTCGGGAAAGCAAAAGGCAAATCGCACGTCGACTTTCGACTTGTCTTTGACGACGCTGTTAAGCTCTCCGCCCACATATCTGCCCGGTTTTTCAACCTTGAAAGCATTTTTTCAAGCTGAAGCTCGGTCAAGTTAACATCACCTTTGTAAAACCGCGCCGACGTATTTTTCGGTTCTTTGCTTGCCGAGGAAAATCATCGGAGGTTTTCTTTTTATTTTACTATAAATCCGCCATCTTTGCAACCGAAAAACCAAATACCAAAAACAAAGGGCGGCACCGCTTTGCGAAACCGCCGTCTGTTAAGCCGACAGCTATCTGTTCGCCGCCCGACCGTGCCCGTCCCGAAAGGTCATGCTAACCCGGCTTTAGGCTCGCCGCCGCCCTTTTTGACGGCTTAAACAGTATTTTCGCCTCTGCCGATTTTGCCGAAAAAAGCGCCCAAACCTGAGGCTTGAGCGCAGTTTTGTACTTTTAAATTCGGAGATTAAAGGGGTTATCTTCTTGCCGACGGCATACTGTAAAAATCATCAGCGCGTCCTCGGTGCTGATTTTCCCGTCGTTGTTAACGTCGCCGTAGCGCCGCATAAGAGGCTTCTTCATAAGCTCCTTTGTTATGGGGAATAAGGTCGATACGGAAATCTTTAATGTCCTGTTCGGGGTCGTCTCCGTAAAAACAAATCACATATCCATCCTTTTTGAAGAAAAACCGGGATACAGTTTGCCCTCCGCACCGTTCCAATAGAGATAGTCAATGCCGTCGACGCTGCCCGATTTTATCTCATCATATTGTGTTATGCGTTCATATTTGGAACCGAATGCCGAAATGAGCTCCGACATAAGATCTTTTTTTACCGCTTTTGTCTGCAAATGTTGCGCTGAAAAGGTTGCGCCAATGAGCGTTTCCGCCGTTTTCGACATCGGATTCGTCCCAAAATTCTCCGTCAAAAGGAAGGATTACTCCGCATTGTAGTCGCAATAATATACGGAAGTCGATATTTTTTTATAACGCTCATTATCGCTTGCAAAACACGGAACCCCGCCTTTTTCCTTGAAGTTTTCAAACATAAAGGGAATTGCTTTTTCCTGCGTTAGGTCTCTGAACCAAAGATTTGCGTTTTGTCGTCACTGAATTCCATAGCCGGTGTAAATGACGCACCCATCTTTGACAGACTTTTTTTTTCTTGAGCCGAAAATTTGCGGAATTTACCTACCGAGTATTGAAGAGTTTGCAGCGCGTCGCCGACATCGATTCTTTTTATTTCCGTTAACATCGATAAACGCGTTTTCATCGACGGGTAAAGCCGAGGCCGAAAGCACCGAGCTTTAAAACGGCAAGGCAAAAACAAGAACCGCGGAAATAATTTTTTTGGATTTCATAACAGTGCCTCCTTACAGGTTGTGATCGATGTAATCTTTTTATAGCCTGTTTACAATTGTCACAATACAGTTTCTCGTAGTCATTGGAATTGTTGAAATAGTTCACGAGAGTGTCATTATTTCTGTTATATGACATAACACAGTCGCCGTGGCTTTGTATCTGGTGGTTTTCGCCTGTTGTTTCCTTTCGCGAACCTAATAGATGCGACTGTTCATGAAGCATGGTGCACAAGGAGCGATGTTCCCTGTATTTATCCACCTCTGTTTACCATAACAGTGCAAGTAGCTATACCGCCCGGCTCAAACGATACACCGTTCCAACCGCAAAGGTGACGTCCATCCTTCTCATATGTGCATAAGTTATGACCGATTGACAACGCAAATATTTCCTTTGCTTTTTGTATTTGCTGAATGATCCTTCATGAATAAATAAAGATTTTTGTAGAAACTTGTATGATGGCCGTGCTCACCGTTTTCATCATCAAATTTATTACACTCATCATCAGGACATCTGTCGCAAAAGGAATCCAAATCATTCGGATCAAGTTCGGTGCACTTGTCAACATACGACTGCATAAGGGTGGGAGTGTTTCCGTTGATGACCTTAATGTCAAAAACATTTTCAAGAACGTCGTTAAGCTTGTCTTGACAGTCGCTTATATAATCCTGCGGTGTTACCCCCGAGGAGGCATGGCGCTTACATAAGAATTGTCATAATAATTATAAATCGTGACCTCTGCGCCGTAGAGCCGCTGCCACGCCGCCGTAGGCGTTATAGCCGAGTTTGGGTGTGGATTTACCGCCCGACGTCAGGAAAATGTGGGACGGCTCAGCGGCACGAGATAAAAGCTGCTGTCGCTGCCCTCCACATACCATTTTTGGCTGTCCTTGCCGGTATATTCGGTGTATTTAACCGTTCCCGAGGCGGTCAGCGCCTTGGTGTCGTCCCCGAGACGGGTGATTTTGTAAAGTCCCTCGCCGAGATAGGTAAATTTATATTTGAAATCATCCGAGGTTCTGTTATATTCCGTAAGCGTCCCCGCGTTTCCCGCCGAAAGGGCTTTGAGATTTTGCCCGCCGAGGGGATTGCGAATTCGGTAGACCTTTCCCGACGTAATATTCGGGTTTTCCTCCTGGTCAAATATCCGTGGGACCACAGCGTCTTGATTTTATCGCTGGTATACTGCACGGCCATAAGTGCATCGACGTTCGAAATTTTGCCGTCGCGGTCGATGTCGGCCGCGATTTCCGCGTCGCCCGAAAGGGTTATCTTCCGCTTGACGCCTGAAGAATACAGAGCGAATCCACGGTGTTGACAACCCGTCGGAGTTTGCGTCGGCCATGAGGATTTTTCGATTTTAACGCCCGAGCTTGTGCTGCCCGAACTGCCTTTTGTTGCCGAATAGCTCACCGAAAATGTCGCCGAGGCTTTGCAGAGCCGTTTCGCCCTGAGGCGGTACTCGGTTATCTCCTCGCCGACCTTAACGGGGAGAAAACCCGAGGAGGAAAACTGAGCCAAATTCAGCTCGTCGGTTACATCCTGCTCGGCGCTGTATGTGAATGCGTCAGGAATTGCCGTTTTTCGATAAGGGTCTGCGACGGGCACACTCGGCAACATTTATGTTTGAAGGGTAGGTCAGATTTCCCAAAGAGCTTTTTTACGTTCGAAACCTCGGCCTCGAAGGGAAACGAGATAGCAAAGCTGTTTCGGCCCCTTTGCAAGGGCGAGGGCGCCACAAAGCCGTCGGCAAGTCGGAGAAGCTCGTCAAGGCTCGAAACCGAATCGATGGCCTCAAGGCTTTGGGGAAAAAGTCCTCCCTCGAAAGGGCCGAGGCGGGAACCGGAGCAAACCGCAAGGGGAAAGGGTCACCGCCGCCGAACAGACCGCGGCGAAAAGCTTGTTCTTTTTCATATATGTCTCCTTTTTGCAATCATAATTTTTGTCGTTTGAAAGTTTGTCATCGGGACATTTTGATTGCGCGGAGAAAAACGTCCGCAAAGCTATCTGTACATCGGACTCACCTCAAAATAAAATGCGGAAAATATGTTTTATCCTTTCAACCGTATTTTTACCTTATTTTCCGAAACTGTCAATAAAATTATGGTGAAATGCAGTACAAATATTGTGAAAATTTTAGGATATATTGCACAACGACTGTAAAATGTTAAAACGGAAAAAACGGCGGCTTTTATGTCTGTCATTTTGACGGAAAATTTGAAAAATCGGGGCGATTTTGCGAAAAGTTTCAAAAAGGAAGGGTCAAAAGATTGACACAATGCGTTTTTATGATAAAATTGCCTTGTAAAAGTTTTAATTTGTGAAATTGTGCTAAATTCGGAGGAGACGCCTTTGGGTAAGGTTATTTGTGTCGGTTCGGGAAAGGGCGGAGTCGGAAAACGGCGGTTGCCGTTTGCCTTGCCGAAACCTTTGGCCGAAAGCGGCAAAAAAGACCCTCCTTTGCGATTTTGCCATGCCATACGGCACCGCGGACATGTGCCTCGAGGGCGGGGAAAGGGCGGTTTTCGACCTTTCGGATTTTGCACTTCGCCGCGCCGAGCTTTCCGACGTCGCCGTGGAGGTTTCGGACAATTTGTTTTTGCCGCGGCGGGCAAGGCCTCTCTTTCGGAAAGGAGCTTGCCGACTGCGTCAGGAGAATCGACCGTCTTTGCCCGAGGTATGATTTTATCGTTGCCGACTGCCCCGTCGACAGCCGCATGACCGTCGAAAAAAACTTTTCAAAAATCATCTCGCTGTGCGTCACGCAAAGCGATTCGGCGTCGGTCCGCGCCGCAGCGGCCTATGCCGGCCTTTGTTTCTCGGCTTTCGCCGTCGGTTTGCAAGTTCGTTTTAAACGGCTTTTGCCGCGAAAAGAAGCTTGATCTTGACCTTTTGACCGATTCGGTGGGTCTTTCCCTTTGCGGAATCGTCCCCGAGAGCGGCGAAATGAGGCTTTGTCTCGAAAAAGGGCGAGGGTTTAAAACGGGGAACGGCCAGGGGCGCTTTTGAGCGCATTGCCGACCGTATCTGCGGCCGTCACATCCCCCTTCCCGATCTTCGGAGAATATAAAATACAATAATCAGAGAGGAAGATTATTTATGCATATAGCTTTAATTGCACATGATTCCAAAAAGGAGCTGATGGTCCAGTTCTGCATTGCCTATTGCGGAATTCTCAACCGCCACAGTCTTTGCGCCACCGCCACCACCGAAAGCTCATTTCCGAGGCCACCGCCTTAAAATACAGAAATATTTAAGCGGCCCTCAGGGCGGAGACCAGCAGATCGCCGCCCGCATCGGCTATAACGAAATTGATCTCCTGCTCTTTTTCCGCGACCCGCTGACCAAGGGCGATTTTGAGCCCAACGACGCAAATCTTCTGCGCCTTTGCGACGTTCACAACGTCCCCGTCGCCACCAACATCGCCACCGCCGAGGTGCTTATTCACGGTCTTGAGCGCGGCGACATGGATTGGCGCAACATCGTCAACCCCATCGGCTGATAAATTTAATTTGAGCAAAGCAAATGCCGTCCCGAAAGGAACGGCATTTTTTATGTTTTAATGAGCCAGTTTTGGCATTATTCTTCGTCGGAAAGGCGATATTCGGTGTCGTCCTGATGACGGTAGAGCTTGCGGTCGAGACCCCAAACGCGTCCCGTGGTCTTGCCTTTGTCCACTCCGTCGATTGCCGCCAGCATTTCAAAGAGCGAGGCGTCAAGACGGTCGATGGCGGAAACGACCTCGGCCTCGGGAAACATGGGGGGAATGGGGCTGCCGTATTCGGGAATACCGTGGTGGAGAGCACAATGTGCTCGAGCAGCATGACCGTTTCGGGGTCGGTGCCAAGCTCTTTGCCCGCAAGGCCGATGTCTATGGCTCCGCCCACAATGTCCCACAAGCCCTCCGACGGGCGTATATTCCGAGGCAAGTCCCGTATCGGCGAAACTTATTTCCTTGAGTTTAAACAGGTCGTGGACGATAATTCCGGCATATACAAGGTCTTTTCTCAAAAGGATAAACCGAGCAGACCGCCTTGCCCACACGGAGCATGGAGAGGTGTGAAAAGAAGGCCGCCGCGCATGGCATGGTGCATTCTCAGCGCCGCCGAGCAAATAAGCAGCTTGTCTCCGCAGTCGTCGAGCAGCTTGTTCACAAGCTCTTTAAGTCCCTTCGTCGGAAAAAGCCGTCCACCGTCGCCTTTATTTCGGCAAGCATATCTTTCGGGTCAAGCTTTGTTGCGGCCACCAGCTGCGACATATCCACGTCGTCAAGCGGCGCCGTGTGGCGTATACGCTCGATTTTAAATTGGCTTGCATTTTTCCATTTGTCGATTTGTCCCTTGACCTTTTATGATTTCTCCGGCGTTATATTCGTCGTCGCTGCCCTGATAATCCCACATTTTTGCAGGGATTTCGCCGCCCTTTGTCGGACAGCACCATGTCAAGGTAGGGCGAACCTTTGACGGAAATTTTCTTGTCGGCGGATTTTATAAGCATAAATCCACGGCCTGGCCGTTTTTGGGCATTTTTTCAAGCTCGGTCATTTTTTTCACTCCGATAAACATTTTATTATATTTTAATTATAAAACAAAAAGGAAAAATGTTCAATCAAATATCTTTCCTCTCTGTCCCGCCGCTCTCGCCGAATTGTCCCGCGGACTCATTATCATTTTCTGTATCAGTATCATTAACATTATCTTTATCTTTATCTTTATCATTGTCATTATCGGCTTTTTGGGTTTTTATAAAAAGCCTTCGCTTTTTTTGGCTTTTTAAAATCATTTTTGTATGACGGTTTATACCGACTGTTCCGTGCAAAAAGCGCCCAAACCTAAGGCTTGAGCGCAGTTTTGTAATTAAAATTGTGAATTCGAAGTTTAAAAGGCGGATTATTTTCCCTACGGCATACTGTAAATCATCAGCGCGTCCTCGGTGCTGATTTTTCCGTCGTTGTTAACGTCGCCGTAGCGCCGCATAAGAGGCTTCTTCATAAGCTCCTTTGTTATGGGAATAAGGTCGATACGGAAATCTTTAATGTCCTGTTCGGGGTCGTCTCCGTAAAAACAAATCACATATCCATCCTTTTTTGAAGAAAAAACCGGGATACAGTTTGCCCTCCGCACCGTTCCAATAGAGATAGTCAATGCCGTCGACGCTGCCCGATTTTATCTCATCATATTGTGTTATGCGTTCATATTTGGAACCGAATGCCGAAATGAGCTCCGACATAAGATCTTTTTACCGCTTTTGTCTGCAAATGTTGCGCTGAAAGGTTGCGCCAATGAGCGTTTCCGCCGTTTTCGACATCGGATTCGTCCCAAAATTCTCCGTCAAAGGAAGGATACTCCGCATTGTAGTCGCAATAATATACGGAAGTCGATATTTTTTATAACGCTCATTATCGCTTGCAAAACACGGAACCCCGCCTTTTTCCTTTTGAAGTTTTCAAACATAAAGGGAATTGCTTTTTCCTGCGTTAGGTCTCTGAACCAAAGATTTGCGTTTTTGTCGTCACTAAATTCCATAGCCGGTTAGTAAATGACGCACCCATCTTTGACAGACTTTTTTCTTGAGCCGAAAATTTGCGGAATTTACCTACCGAGTATTGAAGAGTTTGCAGCGCGTCGCCGACATCGATTCTTTTATTTCCGTTAACATCGATAAACGCGTTTTCATCGACGGTGTAAGCCGAGGCCGAAAGCACCGAGCTTGCGGCAAGGCAAAAACAAGAACCGCGGAAATAATTTTTTGGATTTCATAACAGTGCCTCCTTACAGGTTGTGATCGATGTAATCTTTTTATAGCCTGTTTACAATTGTCACAATACAGTTTCTCGTAGTCATTGGAATTGTTGAAATAGTTCACGAGAGTGTCATTATTTCTGTTATATGACATAACACAGTCGCCGTGGCTTGTATCTGCGGTTTCGCCCGTTGTTTCCTTTCGCGAACCTAATAGATGCGACTGTTCATGAAGCATGGTGCACAAGGAGCGATGTTCCCGTATTTATCCACTCCGTTTACCATAACAGTGCAAGTAGCTATACCGCCCGGCTCAAACGATACACCGTTCCAACCGCAAAGGTGACGTCCATCCCTTCTCATATGTGCATAAGTTATGACCGATTGACAACGCAAATATTTCCTTTGCTTTTTTGTATTTGCTGAATGATCCTTCATGAATAAATAAAGATTTTTGTAGAAACTTGTATGATGGCCGTGCTCACCGTTTTCATCATCAAATTTATTACACTCATCATCAGGACATCTGTCGCAAAGGAATCCAAATCATTCGGATCAAGTTCGGTGCACTTGTCAACATACGACTGCATAAAGGGTGGGGAGTGTTTCCGTTGATGACCTTAATGTCAAAAACATTTTCAAGAACGTCGTTAAGCTTGTCTTGACAGTCGCTTATATAATCCTGCGGTGTTACCCCCGAGGAGGCATGGCGCTTTACATAAGAATTGTCATAATAATTATAAATCGTGACCTCTGCGCCGTAGAGCCGCCAATTGCCGCCGTAGGCGTTATAGCCGAGTTTGGGTGTGGATTTACCGCCCGACGTCAGGAAAAATGTGGGACGGCTCAGCGGCACGAGATAAAAGCTGCTGTCGCTGCCCTCCACATACCATTTTTGGCTGTCCTTGCCGGTATATTCGGTGTATTTAACCGTTCCCGAGGCGGTCAGCGCCTTGGTGTCGTCCCCGAGACGGGTGATTTTGTAAAGTCCCTCGCCGAGATAGGTAAATTTATATTTGAAATCATCCGAGGTTCTGTTATATTCCGTAAGCGTCCCCGCGTTTCCCGCCGAAAGGGCTTTGAGATTTTGCCCGCCGAGGGATTGCGAATTCGGTAGACCTTTCCCGACGTAATATTCGGGTTTTCCTCCTTGGTCAAATATCCGTGGGACCACAGCGTCTTGATTTTATCGCTGGTATACTGCACGGCCATAAGTGCATCGACGTTCGAAATTTTGCCGTCGCGGTCGATGTCGGCCGCGATTTCCGCGTCGCCCGAAAGGGTTATCTTTCCGCTTGACGCCTGAAGAATACAGAGCGAATCCACGGTGTTGACAACCTCCGTCGGAGTTTGCGTCGGCCATGAGGATTTTTCGGATTTTAACGCCCGAGCTTGTGCTGCCCGAACTGCCTTTTGTTGCCGAATAGCTCACCGAAATGTCGCCGAGGCTTTGCAGAGCCGTTTCGCCCTGGAGGCGGTACTCGGTTATCTCCTCGCCGACCTTAACGGGAGAAAACTCCGAGGAGGAAAACTGAGCCAAATTCAGCTCGTCGGTTACATCCTGCTCGGCGCTGTATGTGAATGCGTCGGAATTGCCGTTTTCGATAAGGGTCTGCGACGGGGCACACTCGGCAACATTTATGTTTGAAGGGTAGGTCAGATTTCCCAAGAGCTTTTTTACGTTCGAAACCTCGGCCTCGAAGGAAACGAGATAGCAAAGCTGTTTCGCCCCTTTGCAAGGGCGAGGGGCGCCACAAAGCCGTCGGCAAGTCGGAGAAGCTCGTCAAGGCTCGAAACCGAATCGATGGCCTCAAGGCTTTGGGGAGAAAAGTCCTCCCTCGAAAGGGCCGAGGCGGGAACCGAGCAAACCGCAAGGGAAAGGGTCACCGCCGCCGAACAGACCGCGGCGAAAAGCTTGTTCTTTTTCATATATGTCTCCTTTTGCAATCATAATTTTTGTCGTTTGAAAGTTTGTCATCGGGACATTTTGATTGCGCGGAGAAAACGTCCGCAAAGCTATCTGTACATCGGACTCACCTCAAATAAAATGCGGAAAATATGTTTTTATCCTTTCAACCGTATTTTACCTTATTTTTCCGAAACTGTCAATAAAATTATGGTGAAATGCAGTACAAATATTGTGAAAATTTTAGGATATATTGCACAACGAATAAGAGCGGCGAAAGGTGCGAAAGACCTTATCGAGACGGAAAAATAAAAATCAAAAAACACTTTAAAAAATTTCTTTGTGTGATACAATAGTATCTGTATTGAAAACGGAGGCGAATGCTATGAAATATATTGTTCTTTTTGTGCGACGGCATGGCGGATTATCCCCTGCCCGAGCTTTCAAACCAAACTCCCCTTTGAGGCGGCGAAAAATCCCGCCATGGAGAGCCTTGCAAAAACCGCCGAAACCGGCCTTGCAAAGACCGTTCCCGACGGCATGAAGCCGGGAAGCGACGTGGCAAACCTGTCGGTTATGGGCTATGACCCGGAAAAATATTATACCCCGGCCGTTCTCCCCTGGGAGGCCGCCAACATGGGTATGCCCTTGACGACTGCGACGTGGCGATTCGCTGCAATCTCGTCACCTTAAGCGACGAGGAAAATTTCGAGGACAAAACCATGGTCGATTATTGTGCCGGCGATATTTCGTCAAAAGAGGCCGCCGAGATAATAAAGTCGGTCAACGAGGCGCTGTCAAACGAAAATACAGTTTTTATCCGGCGTGAGCTACCGCCATTGCCTTGTGGGAAAAAGCGGCAGCGTCGACATCGGAACGCTCACCCCTCCTCATGACATAAGCGGCCGTGTTATCGGTCCCTATCTCGACAGGGACGAGGGCGCAAAAGAGCTTATCGAAATGATGAAAAAAGAGCGGCGAGGTGCTTAAAAATCATCCGTCAATCTCAAGAGAATAAGCGAGGGCAAGCGTCCCGCCACCCATATCTGGCTTTGGGGTCAGGGCAAAAAAGCCGTGCTTGACGACTTCTACGTCAAAAACGGGCTTAAGGGCTCGGTGGTTTCGGCCGTCGACCTTGTCCAGGGAATCGGTACCTGCGCCAATATGCACGTCTGCAAGGTGGAGGGTGCCACCGGCTATATCGACACCAATTTCGAGGGAAAAATGCAGGCCGCTTTCGATGAACTCAAAAACGGTCAGGACTATGTTTATATTCATGTGGAGGCTCCCGACGAGTGCGGCCACAGAGGAGAAATCCAAAACAAGGTCAGAGCCATTGAGGAAATCGATAACAAGATTCTCGCTCCGCTGCTTGAAAAGCTCAAGGGACTTGACGATTTCACCATTCTCATAATGCCCGACCATCCAACCCCCCTTTCCACCATGACCCACGCCTCCGACCGGTTCCTTATCTGCTCTACCGCAGCAATAAGCCGGTCAAGTCGGCGGGAATTTTCAGCGAAAAGGGCGCGAAGGACAGCGGCATTTATGTGGAAAAGGCCTGCACGCTTATTGAAAAAATGAAGGAAAATTAGGGGGATTTTAAGGGTATGAAAATCGGATTTGACAACGATCTGTATATAAAAAAGCAAAAGGAATACATAACCGAGCGCATTAAAAAATTCGGAAACAAGCTCTATCTTGAATTCGGCGGAAAGCTGTTTGACGACTATCACGCCGCAAGGGTGCTTCCAGGCTTTTGACCTTAACGGCAAGGTCAGGCTTCTTCGGGAATTCAACGACCAGGCCGAGGTTATTTTCTGCATAAACGCCGCCGACATCGAAAAGAAAAAATCCGTGCCGATTTCGGAATTTCCTATGACATGGACGTGCTCCGTCTCATAGACAATTTAAGAGGTATGGACATTTCGGTCAACAGCGTGGTAATAACTCAGTATGCGGTCAGCCCTCTGCCGAGGCTTTTCGCAAAAAAAGCTTGAAATGCGCGGCGAGAAATGTTATTTCCATTATCCCATAAAGGGTTATCCTCTCGATGTGGAGCGCATTGTCAGCGACGAGGGCTACAGCGCAAATCCCTATATCGAGACCACCCGCCCCCTTGTGGTCATCACCGCTCCAGGCCCCTGCAGCGGCAAGCTTGCCACCTGCCTTTCCCAGCTTTATCACGAATATAAGCGCGGGTGAACGCCGGCTATGCCAAGTTTGAGACCTTCCCCCATATGGAACATTCCGCTCAAGCACCGGTTAACGTGGCTTATGAGGCCGCTACCGCCGACCTTAAGGACGTCAACATGATCGACCCGTGGCACCTTGAGGCCTATGGCAAGACCACCGTCAACTATAACCGCGACATCGAGGTTTTCCCGGTGGTCAACAATATTCTGACCAAAATCACCCGGCCAGCCCGGGCTTTATAAGTCGCCCACCGACATGGGCGTCAACATGGCGGGCTACGGAATTTGTGACGACGATGCCGTCAGGGATGCCGCCAAGCAGGAGATAATCCGCCGCTATTTCAAGGCCCGCTGCGATTATAAGCAGGGCAGAGGCGACATGGAAACGGTGGAAAGAATCGAATCGCTCATGAACGAGCTTGAGCTTTCCACAAACGACCGCAAGGTCGTGGCTCCGGCTCTTGCAAAGGCCGAAAAAAGCGGCGAACACGCCGTGGCGATAGAGCTGCCGAACGGTAAGATCGTTACCGGCCGCTCAGGTGAGCTGCTGACCGCTTCTGCCGCCGCCGTGCTCAATTCGGTCAAGGAAATGGCGGGAATAAGGGACGAAATGCTGCTTATGTCTCCCGTCGTGCGTGAACCTATAATAAAAATGAAAACCGAAATTCTCCGCTCAAAGCAAAAGGTGCTGAATCTCAACGATGTGCTGCTTGCGCTGAGTATCTGCGCCGCCACAAATCCCGTGGCGAGTCTTGCCGTCCCCGAGCTTAAAAAGCTCAAAACTGCGAGGCCCACGCAAGCTGTATGCTGACCTCCGCCGACGACGGCGCCCTTCGCAGCCTCGGTCTCAACGTCACCTGCGAGGCCGAATATCCCTCGTCCGACCTTTATTATGTTTAAAGTCCGTTGCTTAAGTAAGACGTCCCTTAAAAAACTCTTTTGTGAAACCCTCTTGACAAAGGTCGGGGGGGGGCTACATTATATGCATAATTTGTAAACGACAATTCGGTTTGCAAAAATTTCAAGGAGGAAGAAATATGAACAGTAAAAACACCAAAAGAGCACTTGTGTCAAGCGCTCTGGCTATGCTCGTTTGCGTAGCAATGCTGGTCGGCACCACCTTTGCATGGTTCACCGACACGGCAAGCACCTCGGTCAACAAAATTCAGTCCGGTAAATTGGACGTGGATATTGTGGACGCGAACAACGTGCACATCGACACTCTTAATTTCATCAAAGCGGAAGGCGGTAAGGACGAGGCCATCCTTTGGGAGCCGGGCTGCACCTATAACCTGACGCCCTTCAAAATCGTAAACAACGGAACCCTTGCCCTTAAATACAAGGTTGTTGTTTCGGGAGCCGTCGGCGACACCGATCTTCTTAAGGTGATTGACTTTACCTACACCACAGAGGACGGCACTTTCGACATAAACGCCGAGGGTCATCTCGGTGCGGGAGCCTCCACCAAGCTCATCACCATGTCGGGAAAAATGCAGGAAACTGCCGGCAACGATTACATGGGTAAAGAGGTCACCGGTATCACAATCACCGTTGTTGCCACCCAGGACACCGTCGAAAATGACAGCTACAACAATACCTATGACGCAAATGCAGGTTATCCCGTTACGGGACACGCCGACATGCAAAAGGCCTTTGCCGAGGGCGGAAGATTTTCCGTCAGCAGCAACATTACCGCCGATGAAACAAAAACGGAGGCGGCCGACCGCCTTGTCGTTAAGGCTCCCGACTCTTGATATGGGCGCCGTATATACCGTTCCCGGTGAGTTGGAGGATTCGAACAACTGGGCGGCTCTTTTCATAGCTGCCGACACCACAATTAACGCCTCCGAAAATGGGGGAATTATGTGCCTTGATAAAACCGATTCCAAATATTCCTACCACCGGCGGCCCCTACGTTGCTCACATTGCAAAAGAAGGAATAACCGTCACGGTCAACGGCGGAAAATACTATGCCGGCGGCACGGTGTTTAATGTTCAGGCGAACCTTGGTTTGTCAACGGCGGATTCTTTGAATGCGCTCCCGACATCGGCACCCACGATTACAGATACCTTCTTAATTGCATCGATGAGAAATTATAAAAACGGCACCGCCGACATCATCGTAAAGGGCGGCACCTTTGTTAACTTCGACCCCTCGGACAATGCTGCCGAGGGTGCGGGCACCAACTTTGTTGCCAAAGGCTACAAAGTCGTGTCGAGACTCAGTCCAACGGCGACATTTGGTATACCGTTGTGGCCGAGTAATCGACCCACAACAAAAAAGAGACGGAAATTTCGCGGTTTCCGCCTCTTTTTATTTTTTTCAAATTAAATCCCACGCTCATAAAGCCGATGTATATGCAAAAAGCAGCAGGGCGGGGTTTTTAAAGCGCAGGGTTAGGAAAACAGCCGAAAAAAAAGAGCCCGAGGCCGAAAAAAAATACGAGATTGCTCTGCAAACGCCGTCGGCCGCTGTCGGCGCAAAAGCGCACAAAAGGGCAAAAGAAAATTTCCTCCGTCAAGACCCGAAATCGGTGTCAGATTGAAGAGGGCGATAATGAGATTTGCCGCGAAAAAAGCAGAAATGTGTCGTTTCGCCACAAAAAAAGCGAGAATAAAGACGGACGACACAGCAAAATTTGTCAAAATTCCGCCCATGTGTATGGCGAGCTCGGCTTTTAGGGGAAGCAGCTTTTCGGGCATTTTTATGTCGGCCGAAAGGGGCAAAAGTGCAATGCTTTTCGGCGGAAATCCGAGAATTATCATAAAAATCAGGTGCCCGAGCTCGTGAAAAAAAGCGAGCAGAGCAGAATGACGCCCGCCTGACCCGTCTTGTCGATAAGCAGAATTGCGGTCAGCCGCATGACAAAAAAAGCGGCGAAAGGGAAATGCCGCACCCGAAAAGCGTAAAATCAATCAAAATTAAGCACCCAAAGGGGGATTGATTCTCACGCCGCCGATGCGGATTTCAAAATGCAGATGAGGCCCGTGGAAACCCGGTGTTTCCCGAAAGAGCCACCGTCTGCCCCTGATAAACGCTGTCGCCCTCAGAAACAAGCGCCTCGCTTAAATGGGCATATTTGGTTTCCACCTTGTCGGAATGAATGAGCGAAACAAAATTTCCCGCAGAAGCGTTGCTACCCACTTCCTTGACCGTCCCGGCAGCGCCGCCTTGACCGGCGTTCCCGTTTCGACGCCGATGTCAATGCCGCCGTGCAGAAGATTTGTGCCGTATATGGGGTGAATTCGGCTGCCGAAATCGGAGGTTATTTCCCCGCTCACCGGCAGGGTTATGTCCTGACCGACGTTTCTTGCTCCTGCTTTTGAAAATTCAGCGTGACGGCAGATGCAGGCTTTTGCGCTTTGCTCTCCGGGTCTGTGACTGAACCTCGCTTTGGGGCGAAATCGGCGCATTTTCCGAAAAAAATCCGTTTGCTCGGTGTTTGTTTCGCTTTCGGTGCTGCGGGGGTAACATAGTTTTCGCCGTTTGTCACTTGTTCTTTCTCGGATATTTTGCTTGACAGCGCCGATTTGACCTCGTCAAGGGAAACGGTGCGGTAAACCGTCTCTTTCGCCGCGTTGCAAAGGGCCGAAAAGGCGTCTTTTCCCGCCGTTTTGACAAGGAAAATCATTCCGAGGCATACGGCGCAAATTGCCGACTGCACAAGCAGCAGCCTGACCTTTGAGTCCTTTTCCTTTGGCTTTTCGGGGACAGGGGCATTTCGATTTCGGGCAGCGCCTCGTTAAAATTGTATTTTCCGTTTTGTTCCACAAAAATCACTCCCGAATAATTTATATGACGGGCTGTCCGTTAAAATACCCTTGACAAATGACTTTTAAAAGGCTATCATAAAAAGACCGAGCGGACTGAGCAGTCGCGTATGCTTTGGCATATGAGGAAAGTCCGAGCCCCGCAGCAGGACAGGATAACGGCTAACGGCCGCCGAGGGTGACCTTAGGGAAAGTGCAACAGAGATATACCGCCGAGCGATCGGCAAGGGTGGAAAGGCGAGGTAAGAGCTCACCGGCTCGGGAGACCGAGCTGCCATGTAAACCCTATCCGGAGCAACATCGACAGGAACTATACGCTTGTCCGGCGTGTTCCGAAGGATGGCTTGAGCGGCGGGAGCAATCCCCGTCGAGATAGATGACTGCTTTCAACAGAACTCGGCTTACAGGTCCGGTCGGTTTTTAAAAAGCGCCCGATATGCGGCGTTATGAAAACACAGTGCTTTTGCATTGTGTTTTTTTTTTTAAGGAATATTTTCGCGTGCTTTTGATATATTATTCCGAATGGGAATAACAGAGTCGAAAAATTCAAAAATCGGTAAAAAATCGGAAAATAAGTAATTTCCCATTGACAAAAAAGTCGGGGGGTGGGGGTATAATGTATGCACAAATTGTAAACGGATTTTCTTGTTTGCAAAATTATGAGAGGAGAAATTTTATGAACAGCAAAAACACAAAAAAGAGCGCTTTTGTCAAGCGTTCTCGCCATGCTTGTTTGCGTGGCTTTGCTTATCGGCACCACCTTCGCATGGTTCACCGACACGGCCTCCACCGCCGTCAACAAAATCCGGTCGGGCACCCTTGACGTGGTTCTCGAAATGAAAAAAACGGCGAGGGCAATTGGGTTTCCGCCGAGGGGCGAGACCCTGACATTCAAAACCGCCGACAACAGAGCGGCCGACAAAATCCTTTGGGAGCCGGGCTGCACCTATGAGCTGCCCGAACTCAGAATCAGAAATAACGGAAACCTCGCCCTTAAATATAAGGTGAACATCACCGCATCAAGGGCTCGGCCAAAACTTAACGAGGTCATTGAATGGACAATCGGCGACGTTGCTCTCGGAACCGAACAGCACCTTGCGGTGGGCGGTGAAAAATGAGTTCACCGTAAAGGGACATATGCTTGAATCGGCGGGCAACGATTATATGAACCTCACCATTGACGGTATCAGGATCACCGTCGTTGCAACTCAGGACACGGTGGAAAGCGACAGCTTCGGCAAAACCTATGACGCCGACGCGGTTTATCCCATAGACAGCGCCGACTCCCTCAAGAAATCTCTTGACGAGGTCAATGCGTCTGAAACCGTTGACGACGCCGTTTTCACCATGGGCGGAAACTTCGAATATTCCGACGAAACCTTTGAGGTCGCTCCCGGCAAAAACGTCACCATCGACCTTGCGGGCAAAAAATCTCACACTCACCAACAAAACACCGACGCCTTTGCCGTCACCGACGGCAGTCTCACCCTTTGCAAACTCCGGAAACGGCGGAAAGTTCGTTTTCAACTGCAACGCAAGAAACAGCGACGGAATTTTCGTTTCAAACACCGAGGAAGGCAAAACAACGACCGTCAACATCGAGAGTGACGTTGAATTTAACGTTGACCCCTCGGCAAACTCCGGAATTCACGCCTATGCCCCCGTTGGCAAGGCCGTTATAAACATGAAAAATGCAAGCGTTAAGGTTTCGGCAAGCGCCCAAATCACGGGAGTCGTTGCCGATCAGAATTCCGGAGCTTAACGTTGAGGATTCGGTGTTTGACGTAAAGGCCGATTTTGACAGCTACAGCGACGGAAACGACGTTGTGGGAATTCTCCTTTGGGGACAGAACGGCAAACAGGAAAATATTTCTGTCAATGTAAAGGGCAACAGCGTCATAAAGGTGGGCGGAAAGAACGCCTTTGCACAGGGAATTCAGCTTGGAATGAAAACGGTTATTCCGAAAACCTTCTCGTCACGGTGGACGGCGGCAAATTCATTCTCGACCCCACCGAAAACGGAAAGGGCTATGCCTTTACCACCTATAAGGACATTTACGGAAAAGTTTGTCATGAACGGCGGAGAGGTCAGCGGAAATGTCACCGAATTGGCTCTTGCCTATATCGGAAATGTCGATTTGACCGTCAACGGCGGAAACTTTGCCGTCGACCCGAGCGCATATCTCGCCGAGGGCCACACCGCAACCAAAAAACGGCAGCCTTTGGACGGTAAAGTAAATTTATCCTTTGAAAATTGTTTTTTAAAGCAATCGCTTTAAAATAAACGCAAAAAAAAAAACGCAAAAACCCGCCGAAGTCTTTAAGGCTTTCGGCGGGTTTTGCATTATAGAGGAGACGGCCGGGAAAATCGGCCGGTGAGTTTTTCTCAGAATTTTTCGGCAAAGGCGCGGAGCTCGTCGGCCGACATACGGTTGACAAGCTTGCCTTCAACAAGGGTCGCACCCTTAAAGGAGGGAGCAAGCTCGGCGTTGGTGTTGCCCATTCCGCTGCCGCCCGAGGTGGCGAAGGGCACGATTTTTTTGCCCGAAAAATCATAGCTTTCGCCAAAGGTGTTGATTATGGTCGGCGCTACATACCACCAAATGGGGAAGCCAACGAAAACCGTGTCATACTCCGAAAGGTCGAGAGGCGTTTTTTCCATTTCGGGGCGGAAGGACTTGTTTTTCATTTCAACCGAGCTGCGGCTTTTGGAATTTGTCCAATCAAGGTCGGCCTTGGAATAGGGAACGGCGGGCCTTATTTCAAAAAGATCGGCGCCGATTTCCTTTGCAAGGTTTTTTGCCGCCTTTTCGGTGACTCCGCTTGCCGAAAAATATGCTACGAGTTTTTTAATTTTAAAGACTCCTTTTAAAAAATATTATTGATTTATCCATGCTTTGAGCTGTTCGTCGGTTGCTCCGTTTGCGCGGATGCCGTCCTTGACGTCGGATTTGGGGCAGGCGTTTTTTATGTAAAATCGGCCGCCTTTTTCAACACCGCTGCCGCCCGAGGTGCAGAAGGGAAAAACCTCCTTGCCCGCAAGGTTGCAGGAAGCGATAAAGGTGTTTATGATTTTGGGATTGGTTCCCCCACCAAATGGGAAATCCGAGATAGACTCGGTCATATTCCGAAAGGTCGGGCAAATATCCGGCAATTTCGACGCGCGTCGGGGTCGTTTTGTTCGACGTTTGCGCGGCAGTCGGAGTTGTTATAGTTAAGGTCGTCGGAGGTGTATGGCTCGGCCGGCTCAATCTTGTAAATGTCGGAGGATGAAAGCTCGGCGATTTTTTGGCGGCCTGCTCGGTGGTTCCGGTGCAGGAGAAATATATCACTATCGAGCTTGTCTTTTGCGCCTTGAAGTCTCTTCGGTTTGCTGCTGCCGCGAGCAGGAGCAAAAAGAACCGACAAAAAGCGACAGGGCGAGAATGACGGATAAAATTTTCTTCATATAATAATCTCCTTTCCGAGCTTATTATACACCAAAGGCGGGAAATGCCCAATACCTATAAAAGTAATCTTCAGGTATGCCTTTTTTGGAATTATGCGAAAAAAGTTGGCGGGAACGGTGAAGTCATAATCCTTGCTTTGCGCCGCTCCGAGGGCGGCACAGGCCACCGACGCCACCGTGGCGGTGCGGAATTCGGGATTTTATATTCTCCCGCGTTAAGCCCATCTCCCGCGGCAATGTAAGAATTGAGCATTTCGAGGTCGTCGTTTCCTCCGTGACCGTGACCGACGCCGCCGTGGTCGGTGACGATGAGAATGAGTGTGTCATCAAGTCCTCCGGTCTTTTCGGCCGCCTCGAAAATTCTTCTGCAGCGCTCGTCCATAAGCTTTATGGTGTCAAGGTGCTCGGCCGAGCCGTAGCCGCCGTGATGACCCGCCTCGTCGGCTCCGTCAAAGGCGATGAAGGTGAAGAGCGGACGGCTGTTTTCAAGGGTTTTGACGATTTTATCGCAAAGAGGGGCGTCGTCGCCGCGGATGTTTTCCACGCCGATGTTGTTTTCAATCGCGCCCGAGTTTATGGGCAGCCAGTTGACGAAGGAACAAAGCTTTGCAAAGGGATATTTATCCCGCAAAAATTTGAAAACCGACGGATAATCGCTTTTGTCGGGGGCGGGAATGTCGGTCAGCTTTTGGTTGTCATAGCCGTGCTTTTCGGGGCCCACCCTTTGAGCATGGCGCACCAGTTTTCGGCCGAAATGGAGGGAAAAACCGAAAGGGCTCGGTCGGTGAAAAGAGCCTTGCCGCCGTTTCTCAGCTCGTCAAAAAACGGGGTGTCGGTTTTTCGGTCGTAATTTCCCATGCCGTCTATGCCGATGACTATCATGCGGTTGTATCTTCTTTTTATATCGCCGTCGCGGACCGACAGAAGATTTGCCGCGTCGTCAAGATTTATCCACAGCTCGTCGAGGGTTTCGTCGGTCATGCTTTCGGCTTTTGTGATTACCGACATGGCGCGGTTGTAGGCGTTTGTGAAGTTTTTGGCCGACTGTTCGTCAAATCCGCACAGCCCCATATTTATGATTTCCTCGCCCCTTGAAAGGGCGGCCTTGTATTTTTCAAGAGATGTCATAGCTTTTTGCTCCTTTTTTGACGGAAGCCCCGATATTGTTGCCACAACATTTTACCACAAAATCAAACATTGTGCAACAAAAAAGGCGAAAGTCAAAACTTTTCGCCGAAAAAATTAAAAGGTTTTACAAGCTCCTTGAGATAGGCCTTGAAATCTTCGCCGATTTCGGGATGATTTAAGGCGACCTCGCAGCCGGCCTGCATTATGCCGAGCTTGTTGCCCATGTCATAGCGCTTGCCGGTGAATTCCACGGCAATCATGGATTTCTCCCTTTGCGGTGGTTTTCATGGCGTCGGTTAGCTGAAGCTCTCCGCCCGCGCCGAGGGGTGTGCGCTCGAGAACGTCGAAAATTTCCGGCTCGAGAACGCAGCGGCCGAGAATGGAATAAAGAGAAAGAACCTTGTCAGGTGTTGGCTTTTCAACCATGTCGGTCACCTTGAAAATTCTGTCCTCGATGGGGTCGACCTTAAGAGAACTGTATTTTCCGATGGCCTCGGGAGAAACCTTGTTGACTCCCGACGCCCTTTGCCGTATTTGTCATATGCGCGGCAGAGCTGAGCAATGGCGGGGTCCTCGCCGATAATGACGTCGTCGCCGTAGAGCACGGCGAAGGGGTCGTTACCGATAAAGGAACGGGCCTGAAGCACGGCGACCGAGACCTTTGTGACCTTTTTGGCGGAGGAAGAAGATGTTTGCCATGGAGGCGATGTCGCCGAGTTCCTTTAACATCTCCTCGCGGCCGCCCCTTTGGCTTTGAGGGCTGCCTCAAGTTCGACGGCGTGGTCGAAGTGGATCCTCGATTATGCCCTTGCCGCGGTTGGTGATTATGAGAATGTCGGTGATTCCCGCTCTGACAGCCTCTTCCACAATATACTGAATGGCGGGCTTGTCAACAATGTTAAGCATTTCCTTTTGGGCAGGCCTTGGAGGCGGGAAGAACGCGGGTTCCGAGCCCCGCCGCGGGTATAACAGCTTTTTTACCATTTTCAAAACTCCTCTATATAAGCGTTGCAAGAAGGTCGGTTAAAAATTGCAGGCCGCACATCAGCGCCACCGAGCAAAAAAATATTAACACCGCCCTTTTGCGGATTACGAGTGGAAAATTCTCCGCGTCGGCAGATCTTGCGTCCTTTACCGCCGAAAGGCATTTCCTTTTGTAGATATAGTCTCCGAAAAGCCCGAAGAAAACGCGGGAAATAAAGAGCACGGCCATGCCGACCATCGCGAGAATCAAAACTTTCTCGGCGGCGGCTGCCAGTTTTTCGCCGATTTCATAGTAGAAAATGTCCTCGCCGAGGAGGAAATTTTTTACTATGGTGTCGTTTAAAAGGAAACCATGAGGTTGCATATAAGGCCTATGGTGGCGGCAATGGTTCCCCGCGCCGAAGCATTTGCGGTAGAAGAACCAATAGGGTCCGAGAGGAAAAAGGCCGCCCAGTTCCAGCTTTTTTGCCGTTCCCTTTGCCGGATTTTTTGAGGGAGGCAAGCGGGAATATATCTTTGGGTGTTTACCGCAACGGCCGCGGCGAGGGTCTCGGCGCTTTCGCCGTCGATGTCGGCCTTGGGGTCGACGCCGCCGTAATGGGTCAAAGCGGTTGTAGCCGTTAAAGGTGCCCTGACCGAAGGGGTCGAATTTTTGGGCGCCTCCGCCGTAAGGCGAACCGTAGACGGAGGAAACACATATCCGCATTCGGGACAGGTGTTGTTGACCGGTGACGACGTTTCCGCACCTCGGGCAAATTCTTCCGAGGTTCACTCCGCCGTTTCGATAATTTCCGTAGGGGTTCTGCCCATAGGGATTTTGATTGTACGGGATTCTGGATTATAGGGGTTTTGGCCGTAGGGGGCGCCGTAGGGATTTTGCCCGCCTGCCGAAAAAGGGAGGGAAGCCCTGCTCCGGCTCGTCCGGCTGTTTCGGGGGTTCAGGTGTTTCGGGGATCTCGCCACTGGCTTTCGGTGCCGTGAAACTGCTCGTAAGCGCAGCGGCCGGTTTGATTGTAACAGGAGCGGTGGTGGGAGCTCCGCACACGGGGCAGACCACAATGTCGTCGTCATCCTTGAATTTCACCTTGCAGACGGGACAACAAAGCCCCGAATAACGATTGTCTATGTCGCTCACCTCTTAAAATTACTTTTTAAATTATCCTTAATTCTACTATTAAATTGTGAATTTTTCAATGATGAGATAAAGATTTTTTTAATATATTTAATATCGCCCCCGTCTTTGCCGAAAAAAGATGTTTTTCCTTTACAAAGGGCGGAAAATAATATATAATAAATTGATTATAAAATGCACAGAGGTATATTTATGCTCCAATTTGAAGAACAAAAACTCCGACTCACATCCGCAAAGGATGAACTTGACGATCTCGGCGAGGCGCTGGGTATTTCGTCGGCCAAGGAAGAAATTGCCGAGCTTGAAAAACAGGCGGCGGCCGACGGTTTTGGGACGATCTTGAAAATTCTCAAAAGGTGCTCCGCCAAACCAGCAAGCTTAAAAACAAGGTTTCGGCCTATGAAAGCCTTTTTGCGGCGATTTTGACGACACCCCTGACCCTTATCGAAATGGCCGACGAGGAGGGCGACGAAAGCCTTGTCCCGGAGGTGACCGAAGGGTCGAAAGGGTGCTTAAAACCATCGAGGATATGCGCATGAGCACGCTGCTTTCGGGAGAATATGATTCCAAAAACGCCATTCTCACATTCCATGCGGGCGCCGGCGGAACCGAGGCTCAGGATTGGGCCAGAAATGCTTTTCAGAATGTATAACCATTGGGCCGA
>VOFB01003867.1_pt1 | contig 30722 bp, 47 predicted proteins | sample 5384141 | NCBI WGS metagenome assembly VOFB01 (sample SAMN12384721, study PRJNA508395) | human gut metagenome | isolation source: healthy gut A | host: Homo sapiens | reverse complement strand
CGAACAAATCTGATTACTAAACACAGTAGCCTGGATTTGTTCTATCAGTAATCGACCTTATTCCTAATTAAATAGAGCAAATCCCTTATTGGGGGTAAGACATGAAGATGCCAGAAAAACATGAAAAACCGCCATTCTCGCGGCAAAGGAACAAGGCATCGGGGCAATCCTTGCGTTTGCAATGGCGTACCTTCGCGGCAGATATAATGGCGGTGCGTTTACAAAAACAGCGGTGCGTTTACGACGCAAAATGTGCGCGATATCGCGCCATTCATTCGTTCCTTTCGACTTCGCCGGACCAAGTAGCGCCGGACTCGCTTATATATTATATAACGTGTTTATCGGCTACGCCGGTACTCGACTCGATTGGTAATCTCGCTTATATAACGAGCGTCGCTGCTATCGGTACTGACTATTGGTTCGGTTATCAAACGCTTCGCTGCTAAAAAGCCGGAATAGAAGATGGTAGAAATCAATAATCAACGTAAGGCGTTCCTCGATCGGATATGCGTGGTCGTGGTCGGAGGACGTAACGGACGGAAACGTCGTCCAGAAAATGAAAAATCATTAACGACGTCGTGTGAAATCATGGTTATGACGTCATTGTAGGCGGAGAGCTATTTACTGATTACTCCGATCACCCTCGCAAACTTGTCACGCTAAACCCAAAACTCAAATCAACAGGCGCCGGACGCTACCAGCTTCTTTCCCGTTGGTGGGATGCCTACCGCAAGCAGCTTGGCCTGAAAGACTTCTCTCCGAAAAGTCAGGACGCTGTGGCATTGCAGCAGATTAAGGAGCGTGGCGCTTTACCTTGCATTGATCGTGGTGATATCCGTTTAATCGACCGATTGATCGTGGTGATATCCGTCAGGCAATCGACCGTTGCAGCAATATCTGGGCTTCACTGCCGGGCGCTGGTCATTGCAGTCAGGCTGACTGCCGGGCAAAATTCAAAGAAGCGATTGAACGGATCAGAACGGGCAGAAATTGAAATTCAAAGAGCAGAGGCGGAACGGTCAGCATTGATGTATGAGCAGAGTTACCGCGATTATCTCCGCTCTGGTTATCTGCATCATCGTCATCTGTCATGGGCTGTTAATCTGTTAATCATTACCGTGATAACGCCATTACCTACAAAGCCCAGCGCGACAAAAATGCCAGAGAACTGAAGCTGGCGAACGCGGCAATTACTGACATGCAGATGCGTCAGCGTGATGTTGCTGCGCTCGATGCAAAATACACGAAGGACACGAAGCTGATTAGCTGATGCTAAAGCTGAAAATGATGCTCTGCGTGATGATGCTGGCCGCTGGTCGTCGTCGGTCATGTCAGTCGTCAGTCAGTCAGTCAGTGCGTGACCAGCCACCCTCCGGCCGGGATAATGCAATGCCCTCCCCCGACTGGCAGACACCGCCTGAACGGGATTATTTCACCCTCAGAGAGAGGCTGATCACTATGCAAAAACAACTGGAAGGAACCCAGAAGGATATTAAACTGAGCAACCCAGAAGATATTAATGAGCAGTGCGATGGGCAGTTGCCCATATCGATGGGCAACTCATGCAATTATTGTGACAATACAACACACTTCCAGCGGAGCGGAATGCCTAAATGCCTATAAAAAACCCCGAGCAATCCATTTACGAATGTTTGCTGGGTTTCTGTTTTAACAACATTTTCGCCGCCACAAATTTTGGCTGCATCGACAGTTTTCTTCTGCCCAATTCCAGAAACGAAGAAATGATGGGTGATGGTTTCCTTTGGTGCTACTGCTGCCGGTTTGTTTTGAACAGTAAACGTCTGTTGAGCACATCCTGTAATAAGCATCCTGGCCAGCGCAGTAGCGAGTAGCATTTTTTTTTTCATGGTGTTATTCCCGATGCTTTTTGAAGTTCGCAGAATCGTATGTGTAGAAAATTAAACAAACCCTAAACAATGAGTTGAAATTTCATATTGTTAATATTTATTAATGTATGTTTAAACAAACGATGAATCGTCATTGTATTCCCGGATTAATTATGTCCAGGTGCGATGAATCGTCATTGTATTCCCGGGGATTAACTATGTCCACAGCCCTGACGGGGAACTTCTCTGCGGGAGTGTCCGGGAATAATTAAAACGATGCACACAGGGTTTAGCGCGTACACGTATTGCATTATGCCAACGCCCCGGTGCTGACACGGAAGAAACCGGACGTTACGATTTAGCGTGGAAAGATTTGTGTAGTGTTCTGAATGCTCTCAGTAAATAGTAATGAATTATCAAAGGTATAGTAATATCTTTTATGTTCATGGATATTTCATAATATTTGTAACCGGAAAATCCTGCTTTAGCAAGATTTTCCCTGTATTGCTGAAATGTGATTTCTCTTGATTTCAACCTATCATAGGACGTTTTTCTATAAGATGCGTTTTTGATTTCAACCTATTTAACGTTTTTATAAGATGCCTTTTTTTGAGTTTTTTATTTAACACAACCTTTTTAAGTCCTTTTTTTAACACGGTGTTACGGTTTATATCTTTCTAACACGATGTGAATATTATGTGTGCTAGATAGATAGTAAATATAATGTGAGACGTTGTGACGTTTTAGTTCAGAATAAAACAATTCACAGTCTAAATCTTTTCGCACTTGATCGAATATTTCTTTAAAAATGGCAACCTGAGCCATTGGTAAAACCTTCCATGTGATACGAGGGCGCGTAGTTTGCATTATCGTTTTTATCGTTTCAATCTGGTCTGACCTCCTTGTGTTTTGTTGATGATTTATGTCAAATATTAGGAATGTTTTCATGTTTAATAGTATTGGTTGCAAAGTAACAAAGTGCGGTTGGTGGAGGGGTCACAACTGCATTCTGGAACCAAAGATGATGCCTGCTGGCATGTAAATTCTTCAACACCGACAAAATATTTTAACAATAGATGAAAATCTTCATATGAAAGATTTGAAGTAATATTTAACCGCTAGATGAAGAATGCATGGAGCGACAAAATGAATGAAGAAGCAAGCGCATCTGACAAAATGAATAAAGAACAATCTGCTGATGATCCCTCCGTGGATCTGATTCGTGTAAAAATATGCTTAATAGCACCATTTCTATGAGTTACCCTGATGTTGTAATTGCATGTATAGAACATAAGGTGTCTCTGGAAGCATTCAGAGCAATTGAGGCAGCGTTGGTGAAGCACGATAATAATATGAAGGATTATTCCCTGGTGGTTGACTGATCACCATAACTGCTAATCATTCAAACTATTTATCATGTGACTATTTGTCCAACAACACAGTCAACACTGTCAGGAAAGTGGTCAAAAAGCAACTCAAACTTACTGCAATGCCCTCTGCAATGCCCTCGTGAATTTAATTAATTCGTCCTGTTCGTCCTGTTCGAGGGAAGTTCATTCTTCATCACTCTTTAATTGATGTATATTGATGTATCGTCCTTTTCGATCTTTTTTTGTTCATTCTTCATCACTTTTAATTGATGTATATGCTCTCTTTTCTGACGTTAGTCTCCGACGGCAGGCTTCAATGACCCAGGCTGAAATTCCCGGACCCTTTTTTTCAAGAGCGATGTTAATTTGTTCAATCATTTGGTTAGGAAAGCGGATGTTGCGGGTTGTTGTTCTGCGGGTTCTGTTCTTCGTTGACATGAGGTTGCCCCGTATTCAGTGTCGCTGATTTGTATTGTCTGAAGTTGTTTTTACGTTAAGTTGATTTTCAATTTGATGCAATACGATACCTGCGTCATAATTGATTATTTGACGTGGTTTGATGGCCTTTGATGGCCGTTGCACGTTGTGATATGTATGATAATCATTATCACTTTTTGGAACGATTGAAGAAGACTGTTTTTACGACAGGCTGGAAGATGGAAAGTACGATGAAGGCTTTAAGGAAAAACAGGTAAAGGAAGAAAAGAGCCGGTGATGAGATTTTTACAGGAGGCGATATCATATGGAACAGGAATTTGATGTTGAGATAAAAGAAGTGCTTTCACGAGTACAGAAAGTAAAGGCAGAGTCGCTTGACGATGCCATCAATAAGGCAATGGATATGTATTATGCAGAGCAGATAGTCCTTGGAGCAGAGGACATGAAGGGAGTTGATTTTGCGCCTATCAGCGAAGGTCAGCTCCCTTCTTCATTAAAAGAAAGGAGGAAAAGCAAGATGACAAGTGATTCAACAACAGTAATTAAGAACATGGAGTTTTTAGTAAAGGAACTTCATAAGGAGTGGGACAGATCGGGTGCTTCTAAGGCATCCGTTATTATTTCCCTTGAGGAAGTAGATGGTATCAATGATAAGTTAAAAGAGATTATCTATCAGACACAGAAGTCAGTCGATGAGGATGAGCTGACATTTAAACAGAGCATGGCAAAATCAAAGGAGTGCTATGTGCTTCTTCGTGTGGTGCGTAAGATTGCAAAGAAAAAGGATAAATGCGAAAAACAGGCAATCGACAATGAATTTGCAATCGAGCTGGATAAGGATGAGTTAAAGCTATTTAAAGGATTGTTTGCAGAGATGTTTAAGTAGAGGAGGACAAAGGTATGGGCGTTGATATGAAGGTCAAAGCGATATACGATTCTGAGATTGGTAACATCACCAGATCAGAAAAGAACTGGAAGGATGTGTTAAAGGTCGCAGGTCAGTTATACCGCTATGAATTTGACAATATCGTTATGGTAACAGCTCAGAGACCTCCGGAAAAAAGCACACTCATGGCAGATTATGATACCTGGAAAAAGGTGGGAAGATATGTAAAGCGTGGTGCGAAAGGCTGCGCCATCTTCCCGTCAAGGGCACTGAATCCACGTATGAGATATATCTTTGATATCAGTGATACCGGAGGAAAGAATGTTAAGCTGACATGGGACCTTGAGGAGAAAATCTTAAAAGATTATGTGGATTTTCTTGTGTCAGAAGGTCAGATTGAGCAGTACGATAACGGTGACAGGGAGTCTCTAAAAAATATATTAAAACAGTTTACAGGAACAGATGTTTGGCTTATAATAAAAGAAGAGTTCGGAGACCGAATGACCGAACTTATGCAGCTATCAGGTAGTGTGATAAAGGAAGAATGTAAGAAACGCAATGGCTTACAGCAGGAAATGGACATGGAGCAGCTTGTATATGCAAGTGTCATGTATGCTGTAGGGACGAGATGCGGATTTGACTTATCTGTGCAAGAACAGGATTTTAGTCAGATCGTAAATATCAAAGACGAAGAGATCATTTACCGTCTTGGTTCCATTGTATGCGATGTCTCCTGTAGTGTTCTTAGAGAATTTAGTCGTAACTTAAAGGCAATCGAGAGCGAAAGGAGAATTGGATATGTTAGAAGAAATGACTTACAAGGAAGTGGACGGACTGCTTTATCCGCAGATAGAGATGCCGGACGAGACGGAGGATCTCACGAAGCTGGGCAAATACGGAAGGATGGCGATGAACTATCTCAAAGAGAACGAGCCGGCAAGATACAAGACGCTGATGAGATTCGGGAAGATGTACGAGAAGATGTCAGCGGTAGAGGAGGAAGCGAACCAGCTGTACGACCAGCTGGAGATGCAGTATCTGGCGAAGCACAAGCCACAGGATCCGTCATCGACAATGGAGATGTGGAAGATAAGAGAGCAGGCGAAGATGCAGGCAGAGGAAGTGGTACTCCATCAGATAGTGATGCGATTCCACTAGAATCGGATGATACAGAATTAAATAGGGAACTTGATGAAATCAATTCATTGGGTGTTAGTAAGGAAGCCGAATATACACAGGCTTCCTTTTTTTTCGACCAGAACGGGCAGGCAAGCATTGGCACCATTCATACTGAGGATGAAAACAATAATCAGTTTATGCGTCAGTTCGAGCAGGACAGAAAAGCTGCATTAGCAGGTAAATACAATTACCTGAATCCCAAAAAGTCTGCAACAGTACCAGGTGAGTATATCAAACAGGTGCTTATGAGAGGTACAGGTTTTATCGGTGGTAAGGGCAGGGTATGCAAGATTTTTGAAACAGAGATTGATGCAGGAACCAGGGCAAAGCGTATCAAAGCAGAGTATGGTCAGGGAGGTGCAGGCTGGCCGGTTGACGGACTGGGACTGCACGGATATGACACATTTCATGGGAATGGACTGCGTTTTCAGTGGCGAGATGAGGATGGAGAGGTTGAAGAATATGTTTCGTGGAAAGATATCGAAAAAGAGCTTGGTGTCCTTATTCTTACAGGGGAATACCAGCCTGAGACACCTCGTATTGATGAGCTTGCGATGGACGGACTCCGTGAGGATAATGAGGTCATTGATGCCGAATATCGGGAAGTGGAACCGGAAGAGGCAGAATCAGAGATTGATGATTATGCAATACCGGATGAGCCGGAGAGCTATGCTTCTAACAGAGATTATGTAAGTGCAAAAGGCATGGCACCACAGGAAGCCGCCGATGAAGACCGTATGGTAACACAGGCAGAATATGGTGCAGAGATAGGAGCTGAAACAACTGAAAAAGATCCATCAGAGCTTCAGTATATTACACCGATTGATTATGCCAAGCGTATTGAGAGCTTGATGAAGACCTGCGTGATGCGGCGGAGATTCTTGTAACAGATTGCAGCTGCTACACTCCGTTTAGGGCATTCCTTATGGATGTGGTGCAGTCTGATTTTGCATTTATGCCAAATAAACTTGACCTTATCAGGGATATTGCATTGGGGACAGACAATGCAGAAAGAAAGGCATATTCAACAATAAGTATGGTCTTGTGGAGTACTCAATCAGAAGCGGATATGTGAAGATCAGCTATAAGAACAGGAACGGTGTGCGTAAAGAAGGTGCTCTCGATTGGCGTGAGTTATATGAGATCTTATCTTATATGGTAAAACAGCCATTTTACTGCGGAGAAGACCAGAAGAAGTATTATCAGGAGACAAAGCAGAAGGCTGACAGGGATAAGATGAATCCGGTCTATAAGAGATTCTTTGATATCGAGGATAGTGTAAAAGCCAATCGTCTTGAAACCAGGGAAAGAGCAATAGCGAATGGCTGGGAAACCAAGATTGATGAGAATGGACATGTGGTTTCAGATGATGCAGTATCAGTATCTGTGGATATATTCAGGCTGATACAGAATCACAGGAAACTGTAGATTTTACACCAAAGCAGGAACCAGTACAGCAAGTAGGAAGTCTTGAAAATGAGAAGAATGTTGCCGGGCAGACGAAGCACAACTTCCACTACAACCTCTGGGAAATGGAAAAAGGTGGAGCCAAGACCAGATACCAGTGGAATATTGATGCAATCCGCACACTAAAGCAGATTGAATCAGGAAACAGGCTTGCCACACCGGAGGAGCAGAAAGTTCTGTCGAAGTTTGTCGGATGGGGCGGACTGTCACAGGCATTTGACGAGGAAAACGCAGGCTGGAGCAAAGAGTATGTAGAGCTTAAAGAACTTTTATCTGATGAGGAATACAGTGCTGCCAGGGCAACAGTAAATAACGCCTTTTACACTTCACCGGAGATAGCCATGTGCATGAATTCGGCACTTGTCCAGTTTGGTTTCAGAGGCGGCAATGTATTAGAGCCATCCATGGGTATCGGTAACTTCTTTGGAAGTATGCCGGAAACAATGCATGAAGCAAAGCTGTATGGAGTGGAGCTTGACAGCATTTCGGGAAGAATTGCAAAGCAGCTTTATCAGAATGCCAATATCAGTATCACAGGATTTGAGAATACCACATATCCGGATAACTTTTTTGATGTGGTTGTCGGAAATGTGCCATTTGGAGATTATAAGGTATTTGATCCGAAGTACAACAAGTATAACTTCCGTATCCACGATTATTTCCTTGCAAAAGCACTTGATCAGGTAAGACCGGGAGGCATGGTTGCGGTGATTACCACAAAGGGAACACTTGATAAGGCAAATCCTACTATCCGAAAGTATCTGGCTGAAAGGGCAGAACTTGTGGGAGCAATCCGACTTCCGAATACTGCATTTAAAGACAATGCAGGAACCGAAGTGACAGCAGATATCCTGTTTTTGCAGAAAAGGGAGCGAAAGATTGATATTGAGCCGGACTGGGTACACCTTGGTGTGACTGAGAATGGCATTGCAGTCAACTCTTATTTTGCAGAGCATCCGGAAATGATGCTTGGGGCTATGGAGTATGACACAAGGATTTACGGACAGGACAGCAGATATACAGTCTGTGTGAATGATGATGAGAACTTCAATATTTATGAAGCATTAAACAAAGCTATCGGTAATATCAAAGCACAGATGACAGATTTTGAGAGAGTGGCAGATGAGGCGGAGCAGACGGAGGAAGTTATCCCGGCTGATCCGGATGTGAGAAACTACACTTACACATTTTTTGAAGGAAAGCTCTATTACAGGGAAAATTCCGAGATGGTAAGAAAAGAAGTATCACAGACTGCTGAGGAGCGAATCCGAAGCCTTGATGAAATCAGACAGATAACAAGAGAGCTGATTGATATCCAGATGGATGGCTGCAGCGAGGAGGAGCTTTCTGATAAGCAGAGACTTCTTAATGTGAAATATGATGCTTTTGTAAAGCAGTATGGAGCCATTACTTCAAAAGCAAACAGAATCGCATTCAGGGATGACAGCGATTACCCGCTTCTTTGCAGTCTTGAGGAAGTAAATGAAGATGGGGAGGTGAAAAAAAGCGGATATGTTTTATAAGCAGACGATTAAGGCAAAGACAGTCATAGACAGAGTTGAGACTGCTGTGGAAGCATTAAATGTATCCGTCAATGAATTTGGATATGTAAATCTTGCCTATATGCTCTCTATCTATGAGCCGGATATTACTAATGCAAAGGAAGAGCTTGCAGAAAAGTCCGGGCAGGCAACGGATGAGATAACATTTAGTGATGATGCTTTGGTAGAGCTTAGAAGAGCAGTTCTTGTGGAAGAACTGGATGGACTGATTTTCCTTAATCCAGACCGTTACAACGAGAACAATCCTGATATTGGCTGGGAGACAGCAGACGAGTATCTTTCGGGAATGTGAGAGACAAGCTCCGTGTAGCAAAAGCTATGGCAGCGGATACAGACAATCCGCAGGCAGAAAGATTTGCAGGAAATGTGGCAGCACTGGAAAAGGTGCAGCCGGAATGGATTGAAGCTTCAGATATTGATGTAAAGATTGGCACAACATGGATTGAACCGCTTGATTATGAGCAGTTTATCTATGAACTTCTCAATACGCCAAGGAGGGCAAGGGAAGTCAGAAGCCAGTTTTACAATACAGGCATTCAGGTACACTTAAATAAGATGAGCATGGAATGGTTCATTGAGAATAAAAGCATGGATAAGCATTCAGTGGCAGCTACTAAGACTTATGGTACAAGCCGCATGGATGCTTATTCTATTTTTGAGGATACGCTGAATCTTAAAACTGTAACAGTAAGGGACAGGATTGATGATGGAGATGGCAAATATCATTATGAAGTCAATAAGAACGAGACAATGCTTGCAAGGGAAAAGCAGAACATGATCAAGGAGAAGTTCAAGGAATGGCTGTTTTCAGAGCCGGAGCGCAGACAGAAATATGTGGAGTATTATAATGAGACATTCAATAACATCCGTCTGCGTGAGTATGACGGAAGTCACTTACAGTTTCCGGGAATGAATCCGGCGATTGAGTTAAAGCCACACCAGAAAAATGCGGTGGCAAGAATCCTTCTTGGAGGAAATACTCTGCTGGCACACTGTGTCGGTGCCGGAAAGTCATTTGAAATGATGGCTGCGTGTATGGAGCAGAAGAGACTAGGACTTGCCAATAAGACAATCATGGTTGTGCCAAAGCCGCTTATCGGTCAGACAGCATCAGAGTTTTTAAGGCTTTATCCGTCAGCAAATATCCTGGTTGCCACAGAGCGTGATTTTGAAAAGAGCCGTAGAAAGCAGTTCGTATCAAGGATTGCGACAGGTGACTATGACTGTATTATCATGTCCCACTCGCAGTTTGAGAAAATCCCGATCTCAGCAGAGAGAAAGGAGCGAATGCTTAATGAGCAGATAGATGAAATCAGCTATGCGATTGATGAGATGAAGGAGCGTAACGGAGAGCGTTGAACTGTAAAGCAGATGGAAAGCCAGAAGAAAAAGCTGGAGGAACAGCTGAAATCTCTGTCTGATGAGAGCAGAAAGGATGATCTTATAACCTTTGAGGAGCTTGGAGTTGATTCTATTATGGTGGATGAAGCACATAATTTTAAGAACCTTGCGATTTTTTCCAAGATGAATAATGTGTCAGGTATCAGCAGTAGCGGAGCTAAGAAGTCAACGGATATGCAGCTTAAATGCCAGTATCTATCAGAGATAAATGATGGCAGGGGCATTGTATTTGCAACAGGTACACCGATATCCAATACCATGTGTGAGATGTATGTCATGCAGCTTTACTTACAGAAAGCGGCACTTGAAGAGATGGGGATTTATCACTTTGATTCTTGGGCAGCAAACTTTGGTGAAGTGACAACAGCACTTGAGCTTACTGTAGAGGGAAGCGGATTCCGTTTTAAGAGCAGATTTAATAAATTTACAAATCTGCCGGAGCTTATGAATATCTTCCGTGAGGTAGCAGATGTGCAGACTGCAGATATGCTTGACCTTGATGTGCCAGCACTCAGGGGCGGCAAGCCTATTATTGTGGAGTCAGAGCCTGACTGGTATGTAAAGCAGGTTATGGAAGATTTTGTTGTGAGGGCAGAGCGTATCAGAGGTGGTGGAGTTGATCCAAGCGAGGATAACTTCCTGAAGATTACTCATGAGGCAAGACTTCTGGGAACCGATGCAAGGCTGATTGATAAGGACGCACCAAATAATCCTGATGGAAAGCTCAATAAGGTAGCGGAGAATGTATGGAAAGAATATGAGAAAGGAAATGCCAATGGTCATATAGGCTGCCAGCTTATTTTTTCGGACATCGGCACACCGGGACCGGATAAGGACTTTACCATTTACGATTATCTGAAGGAAACACTGATCCAGTATGGTATTCCTGCAGATGAGATAGCTTTTATCCATGATGCAAAGACCGACGCACAGAGGGACGCACTCTTTAAGGAAATGAGAACAGGTAAGAAAAAGGTGCTTATAGGTTCTACGGATAAATGTGGTACTGGCGTTAATGTTCAGACACATCTGGTTGCAATGCACCATGTCGATTGCCCGTGGAAGCCTTCTTCAATTGAACAGAGAGAGGGACGAGGCATACGACAGGGCAACGAAAATGAAGAGGTGCAATCTACAGATATGTCACCAAAGGAACTTTTGATGCATACAACTGGTCGCTTGTTGAAAATAAGCAGCGATTCATCAGTCAGGTCATGACAAGTAAGGCGGTAAGCCGAAGCTGTGAGGATATCGACGAGGCAACACTTTCCTATGCAGAGATTAAGGCGGTTGCCACAGGCAATCCTTTAATCAGGGAAAAGATGGAGATTGACAATGATGTCCAAAGATTAAAGCTTTTGAAGGCATCCTATGACAATCAGAGATATGGATTGCAGGACAACTTTATGATTAAGTACCCGAAGCTAATCAAGACAGCAACAGAAAAGCTTGCTAATGTAAGAGAGGATGTAAAGGAAGGGATAAAGAGCTGATTGATAATCCGGAATTTGCCATTACTATAGGCAAAGCAACTTACACTGAGCGAGTGGATGGTGGAACCATGATGCTTGAAGCAATCAGCAAGTGCAAGACCGGAGAGACAACTGCAATAGGTAAGTTCCATGGATTTGAGCTGCTTGTGGAAAAGAACTTCCTTGGCATCAATTATATGGTGCTTCGTGGAAAGACTGAGTATAAAGCAGAGCTTTCCACAAGTCCGGTCGGCAGCATGGTAAAGCTGAAAACCTGTTCAATGGACTTCATGAGAACATTGATTTCTTAGAAAAGAAGATTGAGCAGTACCAGAATGACCTTGAAGCATCAAAGAGTGAGTATGACAAGCCATTTGCGTACAGTGAGGAGCTGGAAGAAAAGCTGGCAAGACAGTATGAATTAAATGCCCAGCTTGACCTTGAGAACGCAAAGGCTGTGGATGCAGATTTAAGCGGACCGGAGGAAGAAAGAGAAGCAGATGACAGAATGGAAGCTGCAGCAATTGTAGCAGAGGATAAAGGTGCTTATCAAGCGGACAGAGAGGGCAGAACACGATAGGAGAGTGAATAATATGAGCATAAGAAAAGTGGTCGCAGGACTACTGATTACAGCAGGGATTGCCATTATGGCAGTCCCTTTTTTCTGGCGGACAACCGGAGAAAAACAGACAGAACAGCTCATAAATGAATTTGAGCAGACATTGGAGGATGATTACGATGAAGAAACAGATGTGGAGGAAGAGCAAACCACCATTAGTAAAGAGGATGAAGCCATTCTTAAAGAAGGCGGTGTCATCGGCATCATTGAGATACCGGGGTTAGATATCAGGTATCCGGTAATGGAAGGAACCACAAGTAAAGTACTTAATGCCGGGATTGGTCATATAGAAGAAACTGCAGGAATCGGAGAAAGTGGCAACTGTGTATTGTGCGGTCACAACGGCAGCAGATATGGCACATTTTTTACACCACTAAATCAGATTTCCATAGGAGATGAAGTGATGATAACCGACAAAAACGGGCTGAAGCACATCTATGAGGTAACAGAGACAGAGGTGGTAAATCCGTATGATAACAGCATCAAGACACAGGGCGATGAAAAAGAACTAACTCTTTTTACCTGTTCACAGAAGGGAAGTATGCGTTTTGTTGTCAGATGCAGATATAAGGAGGCAGGTGGATGAATAAAAGATACCGGCTGGGTGAGATAGAAGAGGCAGTAGCAGAAATGGAGGAGCTAATTGGGCTCGAGGATGATATTGCAGAGATTGATGATGACTTTCAGATTGTCGTAAGCGGCTGGTCTGTGTATGTCGAAAGGCTGAATCTGACACTCAGACAGGGGGTTGCCTGTATCTGGGATACGGAGGCAGGATTATTTATGCCTGATTTTGATGTGACTATTGTATATGAGGGGAACATCGAAACACAGGAGTGGCTCTACTACGAGCAGGACGGAATGGTTGTTACACTTGGCAACTGGCTTAATGGCAGATTGTCTTGTGAACAGATAGAACAGCTTTGGTGTGAGCTTATCATACCGGAGCAAAACAAAGAACAAAAAGAAAGCGAGGAATAGCATATGAAGTATTCAATTAAGTAAACGAAGTAAGAGCAAAAGAGGGCAGCAACATCAAAGGATTTGCAACAGTAGTATTTGGTGATTCATTTAAGATTACCAATATTGCAATCCTTGAGAATAAGGACAAGGGAGAGCTTTTCGTATCAATGCCAAGATACCGTTCCAATGAGCGAGATGAAAGCAACGGTGTGATTTATAAGGATGTGTGCAATCCTATCACTGCAGAGTTTCGAGAGGAACTCTATACCAATATCCTTGATGCCTATGCAAGAATCAAGGAACCGGAGAAAGAGGAGACACAGAAGCAGGAGCGTACACAGGAAATGCCGGAGTTTTCCGTAACTGTAACACCTTATGAGAGGGAAGGTAGTAACATCAAGGACTTGCACGTATTTACTTTGAAAACAGTTTCATTGTAAATAATATCAATATCGTGCAGGGCAAAGAGAAAATCTTTGTATCAATGCCTTCTTATAAGACAAAGCAGGTGGATGAGCAGGGCAAGCCAATCTATCAAGATGTCTGCTATCCGGTCACAAAGGATTTCAGGGAAAAACTTTACAATGAGATTATCTCGGAATATGAGAAAGCAAAGGATAAGAGCAACGAAAAGGCGAGGGAGAGTGCCGAGAAACATCATGGCAATCCCGATAAAGAGAAGGACAAAGAGGCAACACCCTTTCGATAATTAGTAATCAAGTTACAGGGGCGGCCAAGGCTGCCCCGTTTATAGAATGGAGGAAACAGAATGGATATGGAAGCAGGAAAAACACTTACCAATGAGGAGGTCGTAAGGGAACTTCTCGAATTGCTAAAGAAGAATGCCATGAAAGAGCAGGCAAATGATGTATTTGAGATATGCAGCTATGTGGATGGACTGGAGAAAAAGATTGATTCCATGACGGAAGAACTCACCAATATGCAGAACCAGATCAAAGAAATGCAGGAAGATACGCTTGTCAATAATGCTAAAAAGGCATTGTCAGAAGCACAGGAGCGACTTAATGCCAGATGTGAGCAGATAAAGTCGCAGGTATTGGAAGTGAAAGCACAGGTCAAATCTACAGCTAAGAGCATAGTCGATGAAGCAAAGGAAAAGGGAAGAGCTGCATTATACAGGGTGTCGGAGTTCTTAGGAATTAAGAAAAGGCTTCTTGATATCCGAGAGAATGTAAGAGGTGCAATAAAGACCACGGATACGGATATAGCAAAGACAGCACTTCTTGCAAAAGGATTTCGTGAAGCTGGTCAGACAGCAGCTAATGCATTCCGTACTTTTGCAGATAAGCCGGAGGTGGATTATTCGCAGAAGGAACAGAAACACCCTCTCACAAAGGCGGTACTTTACCCCTATGAAAGCAGTGAGAAAGCTGCTTGTATTAATGGAGCTGCATTTGGACGCTTCGATTGATAAGCTGGATAATCTGGCAATGAATGTGCAGATAGATAAGGAAAAGCGTGTGGAGAATACGAAGAGTGAGAAGCAGAATGTACCTGACAGGGCAGAAGCAGAGCCGGAGAGAGTCAATGCTGAGATTGTGTATACTCCAATGGTGGCTGAAGCACATGAGTATCAGTATAATGCCGATGCATTTGAGGCTAGAGGTGGTGCCGATGTGAAAGTGGGGACAGCAGAGAAAGTATCGAAGGTAAGAGAAGATAAAGCCAGATAGTAATTGGGGCGTGGGAGAATATCCTGCGTCCCTATTTTATTGATTCTACACTATTGTCATCGCTACTGCAGATTGGTTATATACATGTGGCATTTTATAATAAATGACACACGTAATTGCGTAATAATATAATAGGTAATTGCGAAACTCGCGATGCTCGTTCGCAAACTTGAATCAAAATAGAAACAGAATTGAGCATAGCATGATTTTAATGACGAAAACGGATATTGAGCTGTTTTAGGCGCACTTAAATAAGCCGTAGACTTTATTGAGTTGGTAAGTCCTAAGCTATGAGTGGTTTTATGCTTCGAATATATTCGTGGTGATTGATCTTATCCGAAAGTACAACTGTTATCAGTTGGGTAATTCCTGCAAGGATCAGATCGGCGTGAAGTGTTTTCTCATTCTGAGTTCTTCTTCCGGCCAGACAAAGATTATCCTTGATGTGGTTAATATCTCTTTCTACGGTGGTTCTGATTTTGTAAGTGTTATTCCATTCTTCTGTACCACGGATAGCGCCAGGATAGGCACGGAGATCCTTTTCAGGATAAATATACACCATTCTGCCACAAGAAGAAGCTGTACATGGATCATCACATGTACAGTGACGCTGGGATCTGCCAGTAGATGCATTTTTGATCCACTTGATTTTAGGACAGACAAATTTGAATCTGGTAACACCGCTTCTTAGTTTTGATATTCCTTCATATTTCATGGGAAGTGAATCATCATGAGGACAGCAGGGAATCCCATTTTCATTAATCGTGTAGTCCTGTTTTTCAAGACCAGCCCTGGAATTCAGAGGGATATAAGCTTTATCAAAGTGTTTATGGTCTCCGAACGTATTACCGGTAAGAAGTTTGGGATAGAGTGCCGCAGTATCAAAAGCAGCATCGCCAAGAAAAGTTTTGGGATTAATCAATGGATGCTTTAAAAAGAAATCTTTCAGGGTTGGAATTAAAAGCCTGGAATCATGAACACACTTATCTTCATCAGGAGAATCAGATTTCTTTTCAACGGTAATGTCAGGATGGGAAGCTATAAAGTTTTTGTTATAAAAAGCGATATGCCTGATGATTCCAAGACCGTTGGTAATGATGCCAAATTTGAAGACATAACAGAAATGCCCATTGATGTATAATTGTTTAATTTCAGGATTAGCAGACGCGTGCGAAGGCATAGAACCATAAGCGGCTTTATAAGGATCATAATTCTTGTCGAAGCTGTTAGCTTTTGCATAAGCCTTAAGCTGTTTGATGATCCTGTTAGCATACTTCGGATTATTTTCGGTTACGAATGCTTCAATGCCTGAAGAATCAAAGATGGTCATATCGGCTTTTGCGGAATCAACAGCCTGACAGATTGGTTCGGTGATATCAACAAGTTTATCAAAAACAAGCTGTAGGTCATCTAAAAAGTCCTGTTTGAAGCGTGTAATCTTAGAGGCATCAGGGACTTTGGTAAAACCGCAGAAATCACGAAGCGGTTTCGAGTAAACCAGAAAAGTTAAAAGAAGCTGGTCTGTAGGGATTGAGAAAATACGTTGGATAATCAAAGCCCACAGGAAAGCATGTAAAGGGTATTTACGGGTTCTGCCCGTCGATGCATAGAAATGATTTCTAAAAGAAATCGGAATAAACTCATCAATATCGATATGGGTTTCTAATAGAGAAAGAAATGCAGGCTTGTCATTATTAAATTTATTTTGGCAATCTTGAAAAATATCTGCCAAAGAAAGCTGTTTATATGGTATCATATGTATCAGAATAACTCAGAATTTGTAAGTCAACTTTTATACCATATCCGGGAGGAGTTATTTTAATTTGGTAACAAAAATGGTTTTATGCGGTCTGTGGTGTTTTTAATAATATAATTGTCAACTCTATTATAAAGAAAAATCCAACGATTGAAAGCTATACCAGATATGTGAAATATGGGATGGAAATGAGATAACAAAGGAGCTTTATACAGTTATTGAGCGTGAAGGCTCTGCGTATTCCAATTAACCTGATACTTATTTCCATCAATTGTTATTTTTTTGATATTAGAATTTGATTTAAGACAACTGACTGATAATCATGTATTATCAGTCAGCTAAGGTTTAAAAATTAAACTTATTTCGTGTTTTGTTGTTAATATGTTTTTTTGCTTGGCCATAGTGACATTAGTGTAAATCTGAGTTGTATTGATAGAACTATGACCAAGCATTTCCTGAATATATCGAATGTCAACATCTGCATCTAACAGTGAGCTTGCAAATGTACGACGGAACATATGAGGTGTAATATGCTGTTCAATAGCAGCAAGAGAAGTGTATTTGTTAATCATTCTCCGTACTGTTTGATCTGACAAAGGAGTGCCTGACGGGTTTACAAAAAAATGATTAGATTGATTTCTGATGAATATATGTTTTTATATTCAAGCAATATTTTTTTGACATTTGTATTTTCAGCAAGCAGAGAAAACAATGATTAAGGATAATGCAACAAAGAATGAGCCTGCAAAGAGCGGAAAAAAGCCGATAGAGAAAAGTCCTCTTGAATTGAACTTAGGTTTGTTTCAAGAGGATTTTTGTTTTGATGGTCATTTTCTGCAAAAACAGGTTACTTTCTGCAAGGGATATTAAATATTAAAAAAAGGATACGATAATTTTTATGTAGTAAATATAATTGAAGAAATTATGTATTAGTTTGAAGGGATTTTGATATTTCGACTGTAAGTTGCAAAATATTCATATGGATTTGATGATATTGGAGCAGGAGCTGCATATGCCTATTCTACTATGTATCAAAAAATTGTAGAAGGATATAGGAATGGAACAAGAGAAGTGTATGTATGCGATAATCCAGAGAGTGGAAAAAGACGTCTGTTGTCAATGGATGAAGAATTGGAAAAGCTAAATAAAGGTTTTGAGGAACTGATAAAATGGGACAAAATGGTTGCCAAAAGTCAAAAGCAAAATGCAGAAAATAAGCAGAAATTTCAGAATACAAAATTGGATGAATCGTTTGATGCCTTTGATATAAATCAGGCATGTGACTATATTCAAGATTCTTATTTAGAGTTCCGTTCACTTTATCTGGAGCAATATGAAAGAACGGGAGGAAATATAGATATAAAGTCTTTGTTTTCTTCTGTTTTAAGAAGCGGAAATCAAGATATGCATAAATATTGTCAATTATTATTTGAAAAGATTGGCGATATTGTTTAAAACAAGCATTAAATTAGAAAAATAATAAAATGGTAAGGAGCTTAATATGAAAACAAAAAACGTAGTAAAAAGAATTTTAGCAATGATGATGGTTATGGCTTTAATGTTGACAACTTCAATGACGGCATTTGCTGCAACTGGAAGTCGTACATATAAGGCAGCTTCAAAATGACAATAACTCTTAATCCGGGACAAAGAGGAAATTCTAATACTGTCACTATTAGGGTTTCTGATTTACCAGAAGATGCTATTATTACAAAATTAACTGTGAACACCGGATCAATGACTTATTCGGGAGGAGCAATTGTATGTAACTACTTGACAATTTCAAGTTCAAATGGACGAACAGAACAAATTGCGTGGACTGGGCAGGCAAATAAAACGTTGACAACGAGCAAATTTCTTGCTTCAGCAGCAAATGGTACATATACGATTTCATTTAATGCAACCAATATGAGTTCTTTAAGTTCTGGAACAAAATCGTATCAACCATCTATAACAATAGAGTGGGATGATGAGTTTTAACCCTGCGTGGTTCTGCTGCTATTTGAGGAGGTGATTTCAATGAATGTAAATTTGAACAGTATTTCATTGCAACAGCGAAAGTTTTCGGGAACAAATAGCATAGGTGAAATACATTTACCGGATTTTAATGATAAATATGTGTTTTCAAAAAAGAAAAGTAACACTAGCAATGTAGAATACAAAAAGCAAATAGCAGAGCAGGCTTATGAAGATTTTAAAATGGACAGTTTCAAAATAAATCAGAAGGTTTTAATAAGCTTATGAAAAAGTATACATCTGAGGTGTCACCAGACAGAAAAGGTATTATTACGTCTGGTCTAAAGGCGGTTTCAAGAAACAAGCAGAGTGGACTAAAACCGATAGATTTACTTGCAACAATCCTTGAGGGAATGCTCATGTGCGGTAAAGTAACATACAAGAATTTGATAGATAGCCGCCCACTATTCCGTATTTTTTTCGGTGAAATCTTTTCAAAAGCACTTGATTATAATGTAGCTCAATGAGATAATATGAAGTAAAAGAAAGAGGTGGTTGCAATGAAAAATATAGGATATACTTTGAAAAGATATAAGATATGGGTTATAGCGATTATTATTGTTATATTGGCTATTGTTAGCCTTACGAAAAGCAAAACGATAGAAGATTACTTTTTAAGCAATTATGAAAGTGCGACAGAGATTTTGTATCACGATAATTTTTCAGAAAATTATGAGGTTGTTTTTTTTTCTTGAAGATAATGGATATATTTCTTGTGCTTTGTTAAAGAATAAATGGATAGGATATCAAATATTGAGAACGAGCGGGAAGTTAAATTTATATAATCCTGGATATTTGTGCAGTTTTTTTTATGATGATAATGAGAGTTTATGGATTGATTGGGGTATTATAACAGACAATAGTATACAAAGTGTATGGACGGAATCTGAGGAGATGAAAATAGTAGACACGCCTTACAGTTATAGAATATGTTGGTTGACAGGCAGTGGAGAAGAACCTCAAAATCATGTAGAAAGAAATAAAAACAGAGGATACATCCTCTGTTTTTTATTTTTAGTACGGGATATTAGTAACAGTGCAAACGAGTGACCACTGCCTATCGGTATTAGAAAGGGAGAAGCTACCAGCAACAGTTTCAGAACCAGGGGTAATCGAAATCGAACCTTTAACCTTTGAATAGGTATGAATATATTTCAAAACAGCCTCGGCAGTATTGCCATTACCAGTCAAGGTATTTTTACTAATATTCACGTTCAGATTGATGTCTTTGGCATACAAAGTGTATTTTGAAGTAGGGTTAGAGTCCTTGAAAGACCATACACGCCCAGCATTTGGAGTAGAATCGGAGTTATAGATGGTAAGAGCACCGCCAAGTTGGTTTTTTCCAGAAATGCTGTGACTTTTAGCTGTAAAGCTACCAGACCATGTTACACCAATAAAATCCTCACCAGTAGCACAGTAGTTTTCGCCCTCAGTATGCAAGCCTGAATCATCCCAATGAGCAGTACCAGTCAGATTGCAAGAAACACCATTCGAGGTGTTGTAAACACCAGAAAATGTGATTGTCAATCTGCCACGAGTAATAGTAGCAGCCCTCGGCATAGGGACTTCACTGAGAGGAGCGAAATTATCAACTCCAATAGCCATTACCTCATCTTTAGAAAGAAGCCGACTGTGTGTGATAATAAGTTCATTATTTACCATATCATAAGTTTCTTCTACAAATACCGTAGCAGAGATAGAACCGAGTGAGCCAGAACTTCCGTCAAACGCTACAGTTGAAGGTGTAGTTTCTGTGATGATATAGGCATCGGGAAAAGCAGGGGAAGAAATCTCAAAATGAGTATTTGGGGTTTCTGCTGCAAATACAGGAATAGACATAGATAAAATCATAACAGCAGAAAGAATTATGGAAATTAGCTTTTCATAGGTAGACCTCCTTTGTTATTTTCTGAATTTTAACAGTGATAGTTTTAAATTCATTGGAATCACCTCTTCTGTTTTATCACATTAAAAAGATTCATTTTTATTATAGTCAAAATTGGTGAAAATTGCAATATAAAATTCTTGCAAAAAAATATTTTTGTTCATTCTAACTAATAACACCAAGCCTTAAAATCACATAGGGAGTCGGTCAGTATTATCCGTACAATCGTTCTATCCAGTGTAGCTCATGTAGAGTTCTTCAAAGCAGCAAAACGAGAAGAGCGAAAGGAAAAATACAAATAATGTGATTACGAGTAAAGTTACATATAGCAAATCTAGCTGAGCCAGTCAACGGCAAGTAAATGGGCATTCGCCCACCGTGGACAGCCTCGCTCGTCTTTGCTGATAGGCAACCAAGAGGACGATAGCCCAAAAGTGCTACCGCCCTCTTTTACTATTTACAACTGAATAACCGCCGCCCCGTAGCGGTACACGAAGCAGTAAATCCGAAAAAGATTTTCTGCTTTTTGCGCCCATTTTTTTGGCAAATTTCCAAATGTTCCATATTAGATAGTGAAGCTAAAAAAGGTTGCCATTTTTTTTCATACAGCGGGCAAAACACAGTTTCCAAAACGCCTTATTGTCGGGAAAGTGCAGCAACCAAAGCCGCTAAAAAGGATTTGGCTGATAAGAAGGCAGAAGGTTCATTTTATCATTCAGATCGCACCTATGCTGACCGTAGAGCCGCACAGCGCAAGAGGGACAGCGAGTATGTGGCAAGTGAACGCCAAAAGCGGGAACTCATGCAGAAGATGACACTGGAAAAGAGTATTGACCAAAAGGCACAGCGACAATTACTCGATCAGAAGGCTCTTGCACAGAATGTAGTTGACCAGAAGTATGTTCAAGATTACTTGCTGGGAATGCAAGAAAGTAAAAGCTGGAACATTTGAGTGTCATGCGTCGAATTATAGTTCCTGCCTACGGCAGTTTTACCGCAGATTAAATCCGGCATCTCCTTCCTATCGTCTATCTTAACGTGCTGTTTTTTACGGCACGTTTTTATCTGCCATCTTGACCTTTCCCGTTCTTTCCCATATAGTTCTTTCGTAACAAATAGAAAAAAGAGAAAGAACAGCCCCTCCTACAGTTCGTTCTTTCTGTTCACCAATTCAAGTGCTGCAAAGCAGGTCCCTCTGCAGGGTCATGCCCTACAGAATGTGTTGTTCAGGAAAATGAAAATATAATTCCGTATATGGAAGAAGTAGACTTTGATGAAAAAGCATTTGATATGATTGGATCGAATGCTCCACAGGATGTAAAAGATGCATGGATGGAAGCTGCTAAGGAAGTAAATGCAAATGGCTTGGGAATAAAGGGAAACGGAATGTTGAGCCATATATCGCAGATGATGGTACAAAGGCTGAATAAACAGATGAAAGGGGAAGACGATGTGGATAACATCGACATTTTGGGAAATACAACAGAATCTGCAATTCAGGCAACGAAACAGGCACTGTACGATTTAGATCACCCAAAGGAATATGTTCCGAAAAGTATAGAAGTTCAGCGAGCTTGTATGAAAGAAAGAGAATTTTATGTTGCGTTTCTGGAAAAATTAGAAAAGTTATAATTCATAAAACAAAAAAGATGCAGAGATGTATATTATCAACAATTATACATTTCTGCATCTTTTTATTTTGAGCATCCCAATAGTAATACGTTAAATCTTAAATAACAGAATATAAAGCAGATAAAGACGAATGGTATCAGATGTGCCATTCGTTTTTTAATAAAAGCACAAATTAACCTACTTACGAGCATAAAATGATGTACGTTGGGTTGTTTTCTGGACTATGAGAATCAAAGTCCTATTGATATGATTAAAATGGAAAAGAGGTGCAAAATCTTGGATACAGGAAGAAAAGATGCCAATATACAGATAGGAAAGAGACTAAGAGAGGCAAGACTGAATATGAACCTCGAAAAGTCAGAAATTGCGGATGTATTGGATGTTACAGTAGAACATTATCGAAAACTTGAAGCAGGTGTAACGGAATATCTGTAGATAAAGTGCTGACACTCTATCATAAATATGGAATTGATCCTACATATCTGATAACAGGCGAGAGCAGTATGAAAGATTTTAATCTGGATTACTATGTTGCGAACAGCACAAAGGAGCAGAGAAATGATTTTTTGACCGTGTGCTGGCTTATTTATCTAAGTTGATTAGATAAATTGAAGTGCTTCCTACTTCCAGCCCGAAAAGGAGGAAGTGTTATGCTTAATATTGCGGTCTGTGATGACAGCAGAACAGATGTAGAAATGCTGGAAAGTGCTTTTTGATAAGTTAGCGCAGTACCAGTTTTCTTATGAAGTGTATTTTACAGCGAAGGAGTTGCTGAAGCATGTTATAGATGATGGTGAAATGTATCATCTGTATATATTTGACATTGAAATGCTGGAGATGAATGGTTTGCAGCTTGCAAAAGAAATCCGGAAAATAGATGCTAAAGCATTGTTTGTATTCCTGACTGGATATACGCAGTATGTTATGGATGTTTTTGAGGTTATTACCTTTGACTATATTTCTAAACCGATTACAGTGGAAAAGCTGGAGTCCGTCCTTTTAAAAGCCATGCAGTATCTTCATATGATAAAGCGTGACTTTGTCTTTCAGTTCCGAAAAATCAGTTTCGTATTAGCTGCGATGATATTGTGTATTTTGAGAAGAAAGGTCGTCAGGCAGTGATACATACGATCTCAGAAAATTTCAAGACAAATATGACAACTGAAGAAATATGGAAACAGCTTGATGATAAGGTTTTTGCCCATATTCATGTATCATATATCATCAATCTTGGGCATATCAGGGCGATTGAGGGAGATGAAGTAGTGATGGACAATGAAGAAAGACTTCTGATTGCCCGTTCCCATAAGCAGAATTTAAAAGAAAAACATATGGAGTTTGTAAGGAGGATGGTTTAAGGATGGAATATGTGATACGCTTTGCCATCAGTCTGTTTGATCTGGCAGTGTTTATGTATTATTTTCATTCCAATAAGAAAAATGAAACCAGTATCAAAGGTATGGATATGGGCTGGATTTACCATTGCTGCAATTATATGACATTTGTCAGCAACATAAAAATCCGTATCTGAATCTTGCGACTCTTTTGATTGTGCTTATACTGTTATCATTTTATTATGAATCAGAATGTGGACGAGAATTATAAAAAATTGTGACATTCATGGGTATTGGAATGCTGTTTGAACCTGTAGCTTTGCTGTTACTCCATGCGATGAATTTTCATATGGGAGAAAGTTATAAATATTATTTTGTAATGGTAATATGCAGCTTTGTTCGTGGAAATGTGATGTATATTCTGTCAAAATTGATTTCAAAGAAAGGGATGCAGATTGCCGACTTTCCAAGAGAAATTTTGGGTGTGTTGGTTATGGTATTTACCTTTACGGTGTTGAATTGTTGTTTGTTATTCTTTTGTCATTGGCATGAAAAAAGCCTTTATGTGTGCCAGTATTGTAATTTCCATTGTCCTGAAAATCTGTATATGATGGAACGTTTTAATTATCTTGTGCAAAAACAGTAGAGGATGCAATTGAGGGAAGATAGACATCTATTATGAAGAAGCAGTATTCACGATATGAAACATAATCATGAACTGTATCATCTGGTGAAAATAGTGATGGGCAGGAACTTTCCGGTGCATTAAAATTTGAGCAGATAGATGAAAAGCAATTCTGATAATCAATCGTAGGCATTAAATTTGGGGGATAAAAATAAAAGTAGAAACATCTATTCGTATTCCAAAGAAGATGCAGCTTGATCACGGGGATATAGGTGTATTGTATGGAAATCTTGTGGATAATGCGGTAGAAGCCTGTAGCAAGGTGCCGGAGGGACAGCGTTTTGTAAAGATTGAAAATAAGTACCAGTCGGGGATTTTGCTTCTTGTAATAACAAACAGCAAAACAGGAAAGAAAAATAAAAGCCTGAAAACAACCAAGAAAGATAATATCAGACATGGGCATGGTGTTCAGAGTGTCCGTAAAGTGATAGAAAAATACAATGGAACGGTCAGTTTTACAGATAAAGGGGATATATTTGAGGTTTCAGCAATGCTCTATGGAATTGAAGTGAGGGAATAAATGCAAAGTGTTACACTTAAATGTCAATCTGTTACACTTTGACGGATTTTCCTGTAAAGTATGATATAGTGCATTCATCAAATGAAAAGGAGGACATACATATATGTCAAAATTAAGAAGATTGATGAACCGACTCAGTCATGGAGCATTAAGCAGCGTGGCAGCACTTGCCCTTACGGTAACTGCAACAAATATGAACCGTTGCTGCTGGTTTATTTTCACAGGACAAGTTACCGGATAATGCGAAAAAACTTAGAAAATTTTAAAGGTGGTAACAGGGTATGATTGCTAAATTTGCAAAGAAGATAAATGAAATATTGATACAAAAGGGGATTGTGCAAAAAGAGGATGCAGAACTGTACCAATATGGGATAGAAAATGGCATTGTTGTTGCAGGAAACCTTTTGGCTTCTGGAATATTTGGCATTGTGACGGGGAGACCGGGACTTGTTCTGGTCTTCCTGTTATTTTATGCCTCGTTGAGAAGCTATAGTGGGGGCAGCCACTGTAAGAGTAGAATCGGCTGTTTTTTGATATCAATGGCAATTTTATTTATTCCGGTTTATACATATGAGCCTGTAATGAAAAATGTTCCTAATGCCGTGATTTTATTGATAGGAGTTCTTGCAGTGGTAATTATTATTGTCCTTGCCCCAGTGGAAAGTATCAATAAACCGCTTGATGAGGAAGAGAAAAGGTATTATGCAAGAGTAACGCATTGTATCGTAGCATTGCAGGTATGTGTTCTTATCATTTTGTTCTGTTTGGATCTACAAGATTATTTTTATGCTGGGTATGTGAGTATAGTCCTGATAGCAGTATTTATGGTTATGGGAAAGATTGCAGTGAAACGATATGTGCAATAGCAAAATGTATTAAAAATAGGTATTGATATATAATTTTGTAGACGAACATGGGATATTACAAATATAGAGTAGTGGTTAAAATTTTGGATAAAGATGCCGTAATATAATAAAAAATAGGAAAATAGTTTTTCTGGATGTAAATATGGATGAACTGGATGGAATGGAAACTGCGCAGAAAATAAGAAAAAGTCAGCAATGATGTTTTTATAGTTTTTGTTACAGCATTTATTCCATGTGCCCCTCAAGGATACAGCGTAGGAGCTATAAGATATATTTTGAAAAATAATGTAAATTTTCCAGAATTAACATTTGAGTGTATGGATGCAATCAGCTTGAATATGAATTATGTAGCCCAAAAGAAGAAATTTAACTTTAATGAGGGTACAAAGATTGTAGCATTAGAGCGTTTGTTATACATAGAGAGCAGATTGCATAAACTTGAGTTTTACATTATGGAGGACAAGTTAAAAAATATTCAATATATGGCAAACTAGATGAGCTGAAAAAAGAGTTGCAAGGTAATGATTTTATCCGGATACACCAAAGTTATCTGGTTAATATGAAGCATATAGCCAAAGTCAGTCGGTATGAGGCGTTATTGAACAATGGTATTAAGTTGGAAATTCCAAAAACACGATATAAATTTGTTGAAGAAACATTTGTTTCGTATAAAGGAGAATTGTAGATGCTGATTAGTTACATTCAAAGTATTATGATGATAATATTGGAGGTAATATGCTGCAAAATATTTTTTGAAAGTTTTGCTGAAAAGAGATCAAAAAAATAATTATAGAAATTATAGTATTATTTTAGGAATTGTGGTATGTGAATATGTAATAGCTTCATTATTTTATGATAAGTTTATCTTGAAACAAATATTGGCTATAGTTGCTGTTGCGGTGTTTATGTGCTTTTATTTTAAAATTCATTTCGGAAAAAGCAATAATCTTATCATTATTATTTCAGGCATTGCTGCTTTCTGTAGACTATTTTACACTATGGTTAAATGTTTCTCTTTTTTGATAGTATAGCAGAAATTAGCAGGTTGCATTTTGTAGGTGGAAGTTTAATAACGGTTTTGGGAAAAATAATTCTTTTCCTAGTTGTTTTGCTTATCAGGAAGAAAGTAGGAGGGGAGTCCTCGGATGTTTTAAGAAGTACAGATTGGCTTCGATTTATCTTTTTCCCAGTTTTTACAATCTTCACAGTTATTGCATTGATCATAACATCTGGAAGCATTGAGAATCAAAAGCAGGAAAATGTATTCTTGGTTATAGCATTGTGTTTAGCAGGGATGAATATAGTTGTGTTCTATATGATAAATGATATATTAAAACGTGAAATTAAGATTCGTGAAAATGAAGTGTTTCAACTGAAAGCACGAAATCAGACAGACATGTACCGTTCTATTTCAGAAAATTTTGTTAAACAACGGAAAAAAACACATGAATATAAGAACCAGATTATGTGCATTGAGTCTTTGATAGAGATGGAAAATTATGATGAACTAAAGGATTATGTGAAAAGTATAAGCGGAAATTTGAGTACAGAGTTAGATTATATTAAAACAAATAATGTGATTATTGATGCTATATTAAATAGCAAATATAAGGAAACATTGGATAAAGGCATTGTATTTATCTTTCAAATCAATGATCTATCAGGAATTAAAATGTGTGATGAGGATATTGTTGTTATATTATCGAATCTTTTGAATAATGCAATAGAGGCTTGTGAAAAGTGCTCAGGCAAAAAATTTATGAAAATGAAACTGGTTAAAGAGAAAGACAACATTATTATATCTGTAAAGAATACATACGATGGTAAACTTAATATTAAAGATGGAGAAATACAGACCTCAAAGAAATATGAAATGGATGAGCATGGGGTTGGAATAAAAAATATAATTGAGGTTATAACAAAATATCAAGGCTCTTATGCTATACGAAATGAAAATAATGAGTTCTACTTCTCAGTTATATTGCCAAACTAAGATGAACCTTAAAGTGATTTGCTGCAAGCAAATCACTTTTTTGTCATTTTCTGCAAAAAAAAGGTCACTTTCTGCAATGGATATTGTTTTGTAAACAGATAAAGTTATACTTAATTTGGCAGGAGGCATAACTATGATTGAAAAAATAGCTGATGATTTAATTGGTCAGATGACTGAAGCAAGGTTAATTGACAAAGAGATGGAAGCAAGATATGTTTATGTTTTTATCTGTTGGATAGAGAAATTTATTACTGTTGGCAGTATTATCGTAATCAGTTTGATGTTTCACAAGCTGCTCCCAACTATATTTTTTCTTGTGTTTTTTTAGAATTAAGAAAGAGAACTGGCGGATATCATCTGGACAAGTTTTATAGATGTTATTTAGCATCCATTGTTTCTTATTTAGTTATCGTGATTATAAGTGAAAAATTGTCAGAACATCCACAATGGTTATTTGCAATAGTACTACTTGCTATAACAGGGATAGGATTGATTGGTACAGCGAATCATCCTAATATGCACATGACATCAGATGAATTGATGGAATCGAAAAAAATCTGCGAGGACTATTGTTTTACTTGAGGGGTGCATAATACTTGGCTGTGTTCTGTTAGATGCAGATATGGTTTACGTTATATGGCAATAGCTGTTATATTATGTGCAGCTTTGCTGTGTATAGCAAAAATTTTTAAACAGGAGGTGAAAGAATGAAGAAGGTTAATAAGAAAGTGTTGGCAAATAAGGCAGTAGAAGTAAGCGATTGTGGCGATTTGGACGTAGTACCTGCTTATGATGACGCCGTTGTTTTGCAGATACGATTCAGTATGATGCAAATAGAACCATTACAAGAAGCAATTCCAGAAGCGGTGTATTCAACGGAAATTATTATTACACCATTAATAACTCAAGCGTTACAAAGTTGTGCTTAAATGTTTATATGCCTAATGAAAGTGGAACAGATTATCTTCAGGGAACAATTACTCTTGTAGGAAATGACGGAACAAGTGCACCGGTACAAATTGCTAACTATTCAGGAGATTCATGGACACTGACATTTACAGGTGTTAAGGTAGGCGTTAGATACCATTTCCATTATGAGTTGTATTCTGTTGGGTCTTCGCAGGTAGGCTATATTGCTTCTGCTGCTTATGCACAATAATAGCTGCTTGAATATGGGATATTAAGCAAGCGCAACAGAATATTTTCATTGTATGTTGCATTTTATAGCAATCTGGCATAAAGTGCAACATACTATAATAAGAAAATTAGATTATATTGCTGCTGGAGGGATTATAAATATGGTAAATATGGTAAATACCGCTGTAAATAACAATATTTACGCAGGAAGAAAATCAGGTTCAAAATATAACCAATCAAAGGCTTTTCAACAAAAGGAAGTGTTAGAGACACCGGATGTTGCAGCAGTTAACAAATATGCAAATGTTCAAGAAATTTATGAGGCACTAAAGTGTAACGTGTCATGTAGAGGATATGAACAGGGGCAGGATGAAATTGCTGAGAAAGAAATTCAAAATGATGAACCAGAAATAAGCAATGATTCCAGTGAAAAAATGACAGTATGGTATCAGGGTGTTCCTTTGGAAGAGTGGGCATTAACTGATCCTAAATACACGGATTCAGAAACAGGAATTTCATGGTATATTAGAGATGGAAAATATCCGTATATGGTAGGTGAGGATGCAGAAAAGTTCCGAAAACTTTGTGAAGAATATTGTTGAAAAGCGTACTCTCAATAATATATTCTTTAGAGCAGAACTGTAGCTTTGAAATAGTATCAATGCTGTGTTTTTTACTTGATTTCTATGAGTAATTTTGTTCTGTTGGTCATTTTCACAAAAACAGGTCACTTTCTGCATAGGATATTTTCTTTTGCTTTGATTCCTGCTATTCTTAGAATATACAACAGATTATAACACTTTAAATACTGAGGAAAGGAGGTATTATAATTATGTATGTAAGAAAATCTGCATATAACGACAAAATGATATTAAAATAGGGGTGATGATTTTGATTGAAAATTTTCATTTGAAGATTTTAGCCTTCTAATGAAAAAATAAGGTAGTATGGTTTTAAGTTTTATATTGATTTTGGGGTGCTCGACAACAGCGTTTGCTGCGGAGACTCATAACTATGACACTGAAAATTTGCCTCATGATGGAGCTGATTATTTTGAAACGGAAATTAAAAGCTGATGAGGAAAAATGAAGAACGCATTCTGTTTTCTATGCAGATTATGGCTATTTTCTATTCTATCATATACATACAGTATGGTGCATACACGCACCATATTATTATAAGACACTCTTGCGTAGAATACAAAAGGGAAATGTCTTTGTAATGATAATGACAGGTTATGGATGACCTCAAGAAGAAAAATATTAGCCAGTATGCACTAATTAAAGATTATGGAATAGATAAAAGCACAGTTACAGCGATTGCGAAAGAATATGGTCGTAAAAAACGGTAATCCTTAACAGATTATGTTCCATACTTGATTGTAAGATAGAGACATCATGGAGTTTGTGCCGGATGAGGATATTATAAAGAGATATTTCCAAAATGTAATGGTTGGAAACATCTCTTTTTTAATCCGCAAATATTTATATTCTTGGTATTAAGGTGTACAATATTCCCTGAAGCTGGTGCCTAAAAATTTGTTGCTAATGGAGCAAAAATAGAGCAAAATAGATAACGCTGATTAGTATTGCTGAATGATTCAGACAGCAGCTGTTTCATATAACGTTGGATTATCTTGTGTGGGTGTGAGAAAGAAAAGGCAGAAGTCGATGATCTGCTGGTTGGTCTGAAGGAGAAGGAAGTACAGTTTATCCGAATATGGTATTAAATGCCGTTGACAATATGAAACTTCTGACAGAATAAAAAAGTCGGATTGCATTTTTTGATAATGCAGTCCGGCTTTTTTATAAGGATTTGGAACAGGTGGGAGGTTACTTTAGTTCAAAGAGTGTCGGTTACTGTAGAAGATGCGTGGTGTCAGTTATACTTTGTTCAGGTTCTGAGAAAAGAACCGCTGAATATTGAAACAGAATAGGACACGTATCCCACGAGCTTATATCGCCTTGTCTATGACAGGGTGGCAATCCCATTTCGTG
>VOFB01001899.1_pt1 | contig 30745 bp, 35 predicted proteins | sample 5384141 | NCBI WGS metagenome assembly VOFB01 (sample SAMN12384721, study PRJNA508395) | human gut metagenome | isolation source: healthy gut A | host: Homo sapiens | reverse complement strand
TTTCAAGCAGGCAAAGAAGCCCATTCGGTCCTTCCATGTTGCCAGCTTTTTTTAAGTTCATGGATGCAAAATAAGAGGGTGAGCTGAGAGGTCACTCTCGCTAATCCTCTAAGATGTGTATACCGCATACCATGCTGCTCTTTGGCACACGCAAAGACTCTCTCAATCGTTTGCTTGCGCTCTGCATAGATTTTTTTGTATTGCGGCGTATGTCGGTAATCCTCGGCTTTCTCCATATATTCAGCCCAAACATGACGGGTTACAACCTTTTTGGCAGTTCTTACTTTGAGTGCATTTTTCACGCATCGCACATTTTGAGCAGATAGCAGGGTCGCTTTTGTATTCTTTATATCCTTCTTTATTTGTTGTTGAATACTTCAGAGGCTGATTATTGGGGCAGATTATGCAATCGTAGTATTCGTCATACACATATTCGTTTTTCTTAAAGAAGCCGTCCTTGGTCATGGGACGTTTATACGGCGTACACGGTATCTTGCCGTTGTCCAGAATTTCCTTCATGATTCCAGGCGTCTTGTATCCGGCGTCTATGGCTACAGCTTCAACTTGAGGAAAGCGCTCAATAACTTTCTGGTATATCCCGGAAAACATTTGAGAATCGTGAATATTGCCAGCTCCCAGTACAAAGCCCAATACGAAATTATGTCGGTCACATGCTGTGTTTGCTACATAAGCAAATTGCTTTTCGTGCTCTCCTTTATGAAACAATCCGCTTTCTGGGTCTGTTGTGCTTTCCGTAATGGTTTTCTTTCGCCAGTTCCACCGATGTTTCCATCTTCGTTATCGTCGCTGTCATCATCTTTTTCAGCGGCCTTTTTCCCATGTGCTTCGCGGTCTTTTCGGATTTCCTCATCCAACTGTTCCTGATAGGCTTTTGCCGTGGCTTCAATTCCACTTTCCGATTCTTTTTCTTGTTTGCACTGGCTTTAACATGTGTTCCGTCTATAAATACAGCACTCGCATCTACATATCCGCTGTTTATTGCTTCCTCAAGGATTTTCTCGAAGATTCTTTCAAAAAATCTGTGTCCCTTTGAAATCGTCTCGTATAATTTTTACTGAATGTTGAAAAATGCGGTATCTTTTCAAAAAGATCATATCCAATAAACCACCGATACGCCATATTGACTTCGATTTCTTTGATGGTTTGCCTCATGCTTCGGATTCCATACAAGTGTTGAATCAGGACAATCTTAAATAGGGATACCGGATCTATTCCCGGTTTTCCCCATTCGGTCGCAGAATACAAGTCCTTGACTTCTTCATAAATAAAGTCAAAGTTTATTGCTCTATCTATTTTCCTCAACAAGTGATCTCTTGGAACCAAATCTTCCAAACTTACAACGCGGATATCTTTCTGCTTGTCTCGATTCTGCTTCTTATACATAGAATCACCCCGGAATCATGATTCGTATTATATCATGTATCCGGGGTGTTTGCATACTTTTGTCGACAGGCTGAACACGCCTTGCGGCGTGTCGGCGTGTCGTTTCTATTCTTTATCTTCCCCCTGTCCTCCGTCTATCCTCTGTCGTAATTCTCCAGAAAGCTGTGCGTCTCCCCTTTGGTCTTCCAGCCCGGCATGGTATCCAAACAGACGGAATGGATACTGTTGAAGACGCTCTTTTCGATATCCGGGTTATCCTTTTTCAGCCGCTTGAGCAGCAGCTTGACCTCCTGCCGCTTGGAATTGCCGCTTCCGTCCTCGCTCGCCGCGCAATTCTCTGTGAACCGACAGGCGCACTGAATAAATTCCAGCCCGTGCGCATTCTTCCAGCGGATGATATCCTCCTCATGGATGCAGTACATCGGGCGGATCAGCTCCATCCCCTCGAAGTTGCTGCTGTGCAGCTTGGGCAGCATGGCCTGAAGCTGCGCACCGTAGAACATCGCCATCACCGTCGTCTCGATGACGTCATTGAAATGATGTCCCAGCGCAATCTTGTTGCATCCCAGCTCCTTGGCCTTGCTGTACAGGTAGCCCCGGCGCATGCGCGCGCAGAGATAGCACGGGTTGTGCTCGCTGCTGTTGGCCACGTTGAACACATCCGTTTCAAAAATCTGGATCGGCACGTTCAGCAGCGCGGCGTTCTGTTCGATTTTCCGACGGTTGAGCTCGTTGTAGCCGGGATCCATCACCAAAAACGCCGTCTCAAAATGCACCTTGCTGTGGCGCTGCAATTCCTGCATGAGCTTGGCCAGCAGCATGGAATCCTTGCCGCCGGAGATGCACACGGCGATCCTGTCGCCCTCCTGAATCAGCTCGTAGCGCTTCACGGCCAGAATAAACGGCTTCCAAAGCTCCTTGCGATATGTGGTCAGGATGCTCCGCTCCACCCGCTGATCGAATTCAAATTCGCGTTTCACCTTGTCGTTTCCTCTTGTCTGTTTGTCTGTTTTGATTACAGCGCAAACCGTCCGTTTTCAAAGACGGTCACCTCGCGCCCGTCCTTCGTCGTGCCGATGATGGATAGATCCTCCGTTCCGACCATGAAATCCACGTGCATGGTGCTCACGACATTGATGCCGCGCCGCACAAGCTCCTCCTCGGGCAGATCATCTCCGCCGGGCACACACGCCGGATATGCCTGCCCGAAGGCGAAGTGACACGCGGCGTTCTCATCAAACAGCGTATTATAGAAGAGAAGCCCGCTCTGCGCGATCGGCGAATCGACCGGCACCAGCGCGATTTCACCCAGATAGTGCGCGCCTTCATCCGTCTCGATGGCCTGCCGCAGCACTTCCTCGTTCGTATCCGCATGGATGCCGACGATGCGCCCGTGCTCCAGCGTCAGCCGGATGCCCTCGATCACGTTGCCGTTCAGCGCCAGCGGCTTGAAGCAGCCAGCACGCCGTCCACCGCGTCGCGCTTCGGCGCGGAAACGATTTCCTCGGTCGGCATGTTCGCCACAAAGCGGACGCCGCTCTTCGCCGTGTCCGCGCCCGCCATCCAGACATGCTCATCCGGCAGCCGACGACAACATCCGTCCCCAGCGCGTTTTTGTATCGCACCTGCCTGAGCTGCAGGGCGTTCAGCCTGCCCGCCATTTCCTCCAAATACGCGCAGTGCGCGCGCCACGCTTCCACCGCGTCGCCGCCCTCGGTGACGCGAATCGCGCTGAAAATCGCATCCCACAGCTTTTCCATCGCCGCGTCGTCCGCGTCGTTCGGAAAGACCTTCTTCGCCCAATTCAGCACCGGCACGCTGACCACGCACCACGGGAAGCCATTCGCCATCATCGTGCGATGGAATTCCTTCTGGTCGCGCCCCGTCGCCGCTTCCCAGCGGCGGAGCCTGTCCGTCGATACCCCGCGCAGATTCTCCGGGTCGCTCGCCGAAACGGAAATGAAGCCCGCGCCTTCCGCCCAAGCTGCACGTTCTTTTCAATGTCCCACGGATACATCGCGTCGAATACGCTGTCGTCCGCGTGCAGCCAATGCTCCCGGCTGCAAACGTCGTCGCGCCACTCCATCACAACGTCCTTCGCGCCCAGCTCAAAGCAGGCCGCGCAGAGCGCCCGCCCGAAATCGGCGCAATCCACCGGGCAGCGCACCACGACGGTCTGCCCCTTCTGCACGTTGATGCCGACCCCGGCCACCAACTGCGCATATTGCTTCAATAACTCTTTTTTCATGTTCTCTCCCGCTTCCGTCTTCGGTTCAAAAGGCCGCCTCTTCCGGTTTTCCCCGTCAAAGAGGTGGACGGCGCACCCGCCGTGCCTGCGTTCTCCGTCGATTGTACACAGTTTTGCATAAAAGATCAAGTTCCCGCGCAATTTTGTGTTTTCCGCTTTCCGCGATTGTGTTATAATGGCGGAAGTTTCAGGATTCTTCCCGGAGGTTTCGTGATTTATGGATCGTTTTGATATTGCCGTCATCGGCGCGGGGCACGCGGGCTGCGAGCGGCGGCGCTGGCCTGCGCGCGCATGGGGCTTGATACCCTGCTGCTCACGCTCAATCTGGATTCCATCGCCCTCATGCCCTGCAATCCCGCCATCGGCGGCACGGGCAAGGGGCATCTCGTCCCGCGAGATCGACGCGCTCGGCGGCGAAATGGGCCGCGCCATCGACGATACGTTCATCCAGTCCCGCATGCTCAACACCGGCAAGGGGCCGGCCGTCCATTCCCTCCGCGCGCAGGCGGATAAACGCGCCTATCAGCAGCGGATGAAGCAGGCGCTCTTCGCCGAACCGCGCCTGACCGTTCGTCAGGGCGAATGCGGCCGGTTTCTGACCGAAAACGGCGCAGTCTGCGGCATCGAGACGACCACCGGCGCATCCGTCGCCTGCCGCGCGGTCGTCGTCTGCTCCGGCGTGTATATGGATAGCCGCATCATCATCGGCGAGTGCAGTTGGATGGGCGGGCCGCAGGGACTGCTTTCCTCGTCGCATCTGGCAAACGCGCTGCGCGCGCTGAACATCGAGCTGCGCCGCTTCAAGACCGGCACACCGCCCCGCGTCGAGGAATCCTCCATTGATTTTGACGAAATGGAGCCGCAGCCCGGCGACGAAACCATCACACCCTTCTCCTTCCTGACCGACGGCGCGCTTCAAAACCGCGCCAAATGCTACCTGACCTATACCAACGAGGACACCCACCGCATCATCCGCGAAAACATCCACCGCGCCCCGATGTACGCCGGAACCATCCACGGCACGGGCGCGCGCTACTGCCCCTCCATCGAAGATAAGATCATGCGCTTTGCGGATAAGGATCGCCACCAGCTTTTCCTTGAGCCGGAAGGGCTGGATACCGTCGAATGGTATGTGCAGGGGCTTTCCACCTCCATGCCGGAGGACGTGCAGCTCGAAATGCTGCATACCATCCCCGGCCTGCGCCGCGCGCGGGTGCTCCGCCTCGCCTATGCCATCGAATACGAGTGCATCGACCCCCTCCAACTGCGCGCAGACCTCTCCCTCCGCGCCGTTCCGGGCATGTATTTCGCCGGGCAGATCAACGGCACCAGCGGTTATGAGGAGGCCGCCGCGCAGGGTATCCTCGCGGGGATCAACGCCGCGCGCTTTGTGCAGGGCAAGCCGTCCGTCACGCTGGGACGCGATCAGGCGTATATCGGCGTGCTCGTGGACGATCTGACGACCAAGGGCACCAACGAACCCTACCGCATGATGACCAGCCGCTGCGAATACCGCCTGCTGCTGCGTCAGGATAACGCCGATTTCCGCCTGACCGAAATCGGCCACGCCGTCGGTCTGGCCAGCGACGAGCGCCTTGCGCGCATGCGGCAAAAGCGCGCCCTCACCGAGGAAACCGTCGCCCGCCTGCAAAAGACGTGGCTGCCCAAGTCCGACGTGCTGGATCGCTGGCTGCTCGCCCACGGTCAGCAGGCCGCAGCCGGCAGCGTCTGCGCGGCCGACCTCCTCCGCCGCCCCGGCATCTTCTATGATGATTTGGCCGAAATCGACCCGCGTTACGTCCGGCTTCCGTCCGCCGTCAGCGAACAGGTCAACATCTCCCTGCGCTATGCGGGCTACATCGACAAGGAGCGCCGTCAGGTGGAAGCCTTCCGTCAGGCGGAGGACAAACTGCTCCCGCAGGGCTTTGATTACATGACCCTCGACGGCCTGCGCATCGAAGCGCGCCAGAAGCTCACCGCCCATCAGCCGCGCTCCCTCGGCGAAGCCGGCCGCATTTCCGGCGTCTCCCCCGGAGACATCACCGTGCTGATGGTCTGGCTGGCCAAGCGGGAATACGCGGGCGCGTCGCCTGCTCCCCGCCGCCACACTGTAAGTCCAAAATAAACCCTTGACAAATCCTGCCGCTGTGGTATAATGTTCTTTGTTTGAAGATATGTCTTCAATCGGGGTGTAGCGCAGCTTGGTAGCGTGCTTGAATGGGGTTCAAAGAGGCCGCGAGTTCGAATCTCGCCACTCCGACCATGCAGAGAAGTCTCAATTTTCTAGGTATAGCTAGAGAATTGGGACTTTTTTTATTCTTCTTTTCATAGTTTGACCCTTTAATTTACCCTTTACAGCCGGAAACCGCCTTGATAAATCCTTCCATACGAGGGCGGATTGCTGCTGCATTTCTTCGGTACAATGCCCGTAAACGTCCATGGTAAAGGAGGCTGTGTAGTGCCCTAGATTGTGCTGGAGGGTTTTGATATCATCTCCGGCTTGAAGGGATGCAACAGCATAGCTGTGACGTAAATCATGAAAGCGTAAGCTCGGCGCTCCCATGTCCTGAACGATGCGCTTATAGCCGTTGAATACCGTACCGCGCGCAACGTGCATCCCGATCTCGTTGGTAAAAACCAAGTCATCCGGGTTTGACCATGCCGAACCGGCGACAAGCCGCCATTGCCTTTGGCGGGCGCGTTGCTGTCTGAAAGCCTCCAGCACGGAAGGCGCAACCGTAATCGTGCGCGGCTTATCGTTCTTCAATGCGCCGAACTCATACCCCCCTTTGATTTGGTGCAGTTGGCGGTAAATCCGCACAGCCCCGCTTTTCCAGTCGATGCAGTCCCAAGAAAGGCCGAGGATTTCACCCATTCTCATTCCCGTAAACAGATCAATTCTGTAGATCAGCTCAAACGGATGCCCCTCAATGCGACGCAGAAAGTCGGATATCTGCGCACTGTTCATCGGCTGAATCTCTGTTTTCTCCACGCGCGGCAGTTTGCACACGTCAGAGGGATTCACCTTAATCAAACCGATTTCAACGGCCTGTTGCAGCGCCCTGTGAAGCGTGCCGTGCGTATCGTGAATAGATTTCGGGGAAAGCTGGCGCAAGCCGTCTGTGCCGCGATAGAACGCATTATACAGGTGTTGAATCTGGCGGGCGGACAGGTCACGGAGCTTGATTTTCCCCAAATTCGGAACAAGGCGATTGCGGACGGTCGAACTGTATTTCTGGATTGTGCGCGGCTTTACGTCCAGCAGATAGTCATTGAGCCATGTATTCAGCCATTCCTCCACCGTCAGACGAGAGGGCGCGGTATACGTCCCCTCGTCAATGTCCATGGTGATCTGCTGGAGGCGCTGCCGGACTTCCTTTTGTGTCGCGCCATAGATGGAACGCTGGATCTGCTTGCCCGTACCGGGGTCACGCCCGACGGTATATCGCGCTTCCCATCTTCCATCCGGGCGCTGTCGGATTGTGCCGCCGCCCTGCGCATTACGAGACGCTTTTCGGGGCATGGTTATTCACTCTCCTTAGATTCGTTTCCATATTCGGCCAATATGCTTTTTGCCGTCTCTAAGCCCATTTCTGCGAGACTTGAGTTATCATTTTCAGGGGCATAAAGCGTATATTCTCCCTCTACCGCTGCAAATTGCTTGTCCAGCCACGCATCCAACACATCAGCGTCAATATCACGCTCGGCACATAGCTTGAGCAGGTTTTTGTATTTGTCGCTGAATGTATATAACCACGGCGGATTATCAAAACGTTCTTCTGAATCAAAATATTCGGCAAAGGAAATCGACGTAATGGCGAACCCTTCGTTTTTTCCGTAATCCTCGCAACCCATTTCATCTGGCACAGGCGAATTGATGAAGTCCTCCACTTTATACGGCTGAACAAAGCCCATTGAAATTTTCACAGGCAACGTCGAACGGCACAGCGCGGAGAAGCAGCGCAGAAAATCTTCGCGCTTCGTCGCTTCTTTCGGCAATTCAGCGGCAGAATCTGCCTTCTCGTTGCCGCAAAGAAAATCCAAAGAAACATCGTACAGTTCCGCTATGGCCGCGAGCGTTTCCAACGGCGGGAGTTTCTTTCCCAATTCATAGGCGGACAGCGGCGCGGGTGATATCCCCAACTTTTCAGCGGCTTGGCGTTGGTTCAGACCGCTTTTTTTACGCAGTTCCGACAGGCGAACGCCTAAATTTTCAAATCCATAAAATCATCCCCCTTTTAATCAAAAGCATAGCACAGCATAAGGCAGAAGTCAACAATATTCAAACGGATATTCTTTGACTTTTCCATTTCAAATTTTCATTTGTAACATTCAGTCGAATATATTGACATCTATTTCGACATGTGCTATACTTAAATCAACAACAAAAATTCAAATCAGAAAGCAGGTGCTTATTTTGGATAAAACCGACACTCGTTTGACCTTGACCGTCGAGGAAGCCGCCCAGATGCTCGGTATCAGTCGCATCAAGGGCTACGAATTGGCACACAGCGAAGGCTTCCCTGCCATGCGCCTCGGGCGCAAGCTGCTCATCCCCGTGACCGTTTCCTTGCATGGATAGATCAGCAGGCAGGAACAGCCGCGAGCAGTGGGCGGTGATGCACATTGCCCCTCAACGGCTATGCGCGAGTGCCGCGTGCCCTGCTGGAAAGCGATTGGAGCGACGAACCGGAGACGTTTCTCGTTCTTCTTCGGCTCATCATCGGGGCAAACTTCAAGGAGACTGATTGGCGCGGTGTTCACCTAATGCCGGGCGAAATCATCATCAGTTTGAGCAGCCTTTCGTCCCAAAGCGGACTGTCGGTTCGCAAAATTCGCACCGCGATAAACCGTCTGAAAACGACAGGCTACCTGACATGCGAAGCGACAAGCAGATATACTCGAATTTTTTCTAACAGATAAAGCATTTTTTAGAGAATGTAGCGGCGAAAGCGACACGCTGAACGACACGCCGATTGACAATCAGACGACATGCGAGCGACAACAGCGTAAGAAGGATAAGAATAATAAGACAGTGGATAGTTCGCGCAAGCGCTTCACCCCACCCTCTGTTGACGAGGTTGCGGCCTACTGCCGGGAACGCGGGAACGCCGTGGATGCTCAACGCTTCGTGGACTTCTACGCCTCGAAGGGCTGGAAAGTCGGCAACGCCGGGATGAAGGATTGGCGCGCGGCGGTTCGCAACTGGGAACGGCAGGATAGCACGAAGAACGGAGGCGGAAAAAACGGTGGAAACTATGACGGTATTGCCTGCGTCTGAGGCAAACAAAGCAGAGCGCGAACTCTGCGCGGCGATTGTAAAAGGCGCAGTCAAGGCGGCGGACGTTCAGCTGCGGACGGCGGATTTCTCGGACGGCTTGTGTCGAACCATCTTCACGGCCTGCCTGTCGCTGGAGGCGGCGGGCAAGGCTTGTGACCTTGTGTCAATCTGCGATGTTTTGCCGGGGTATGAGAACGACGTGACGGATATCTGCCTGGAGGCAGGCTTCAGCCGGGCTCTTGCCCTCCAGCACGCGGATATTATCCGCGCTCGTGCTCTGCGGCGGGACACACTGTGCTGTCTGACGGATGCAGTCGGGCGGCTCAGCGACCCTCTGAGCGACGTGGACGGCGTTTGCGCCGAGCTGAGCGCTCAGCTCGATAAACGGCTGGCGCTGGGCATTACCACGCCGACGGAGGATTTAGCGACCTCTGCGCGGCGTGTGCTGGAGGAGAAGGAGAACGAACACCCGCCGACGGTGACAAGCGGCATTGAAAAGCTCGATGTTGCGCTGGGCGGCGGTTTTCGGCCTGCCGAGATGGTCGTCATCGGCGCACGCCCTTCCGTGGGCAAGTCCTCCCTGCTGCTGTATTCGGCGCTTCATGCGGCGGCTGACGGCAAGAAGGCGCTCTACATTTCGGCAGAAATGCCGATACGTCAAAATGCCGTGCGCGCGCTGGCGGCGGTTTCCGGCGTGGAGATGCGGCAGTTCAGTCACGCTGAGCGCCTGACGGATGCTCAACGTCACGAAGCCTTGCGGGGGCTGGAGGCCTACGGCGCGGGCAACATTCACCAGTACATGGCGACAAGTATTCGTGTGCCGGATATTCGTCGGCTGGCGCTGAACACGCGGCGCTCCGGCGGGCTGGACGCAATCTACATCGATTACCTCGGCCTGCTCAGGTCTGAACGCGAAAGTGAAAACGCAAACGCCCGCATCTCGGACATCAGCCGGGCGATTAAGGCGCTGGCCTGCGAGTTGCAGATTCCCATCATCGTCGCCGCTCAGCTCAACCGCAACGCGGCGCGGCAGGACGAGGAGCCCATGCTGCACGAACTCCGCGATTCCGGCAGCATCGAGCAGGACGCGGACATCGTGCTGCTCCTTCACGCGCTGGACAGCCTGAACAGCAACCGCGATGAGCGGAAGCTCCTGCTCATTCTGGCCAAGCAGCGCAACGGCCCCTGATCAAGACGAAGCTGCTTTTGCGCTGCGCACAGATGCGCTTCGTGCAGCTCCCGCCGGATGCCTGAGCTTGACCGCGACACGCGGCGCGCTTTCCGCGTGGCCTTTGATTTTCTGGCTGACCACTCCCCCGCCCGCCTCGACGAGGCCTATTGGGTGGAGACGGCGGCGGATGTTGGAGCAGCCTGCAAGGCCGTAAACAGCGACCCGCTGGCGGTTGATCTGCTGGCGGCGGTTTACGCACACCTGGAACGAACGGTCACAAAGGAGGAGTGATTCATGACGGACGAACATGCGACAGCCTTGAACTCGGTTTTATCTGTCGGCGGTCTGCGCGCTGAGCTGGCGGCCATCGTCAGATACGCCGGGCAATGCGCCGAGCAGGACGAGCAAGCCCGCCGGGCGGTCTATGAGAAATACCACATTGAGGGCATGAAGGCCGTTGAGCGCGCCGGGAAGTCGTGGCGTGTCTGGGGCGAGGCGTTTTCTGCCGACCTGCTGCACGCGCTGAGGCTGCGCCGATGACCTACACGATGCGTCGCCCCACGCCCGACGAGCAGGAGCGGATCGTGCGCTGCCGGAAACAAGCGCTCGAAGTGGAACGGCTGGGGCTGCTGATGGAACAGGCGCAGACGCTTCTATCCGCCCGCCTGAGCGATGGATTGCCGAGGGGGAATCATCTTGCCCTACGGCCTCGACGACCGACTCCTACGCGCCGAGAGGACGCGCAGGGAGTACGACACGGCGACAAAGCTGATGGAGGAGTACCGAGAAGACGCACGGGCGGCGATTGACGCGCTGCATCCCTCTCCCCCGCAACAAGGGTTTTTGCTGTCGTTCTATGTGGACGGGTACACGATGAAGGAATGCTATATCAGCTTGCGCATCTCTGAACGGTCTGCGAAGCGATACAAGGAATTTATCGAAAGGAGCTTTGAACATGGAAGAAAAGCGTAAGGAGCTGATGGCGCTGGTCATCGGCATGACGGAAGAGGAACACATTGATAGCCTGCTGGAGGTGGCGCGGTACGTGTCGAGCTGCGAGGATGATTTCCACAACCGGGATGATATGGTGGATTGCCTCGTGGACGACATTTCGCAGTGCATCGACGCGGATATTCCGCGAATCATGGCGTTCGTTCATAACTGCTGCAAGAAATTCTGACAAAGGCAAAAAGCGGGGGCGGCGCGTGTGCGTCGTCCCCTTCGCTTATTTGGTTTTCTGCTTGGCTTCTTCCTCCAGCTCTTTCATCGCTTTCGCTGAGCCGAGCAAGTAGTAAATGTGTTCGCCATCGGTCAGCGTTCGGAGAATGTCCCGAATCTCCTTGCGCTGCTGCTTGTACCATTTCAGGCGTTCATCTGGCATGTTCCGTTCCCCCTTCGCTTATTGCGCTTTTTTCTCTCTCAGCTTCATATTGGAGCATCGCACGCGCAGCTCCGAGCAGGCAGTAAATGTTCTCACCGTCGATCAGCATTTTCGCAATCGCGATGATTTCCTCGCGTTCGTTCTGATAGGTCATGGTGTGTTCCTCCTTTGACGGGAGACGGCCTTCTGTGGTAGAATGAGCCGTCCCCCCCTTTTCGTGGTGGCAGGGCGTTGAGGTGTGCGAGACCTCAGCGCTCTTTTAGTTGATAGTAAAGCGGCACGCGCGGCTCTCCTTCGTGAACCGGGCGGCGATCTCCGGCAGGGTGCGCTTGAGAGCGGCCGTGTCGATGCGGGCAGAGGTGACGACCTTCCAAGAAAGGCGATGCGCTCCTGCGGTCAGCTCCTCCGCGCCCCGCTCCGCCATGGCGAGCTTCAGCTCATCCTCCAGCGCGGCCTTGACGGCGCTCAGTTCCTCGATCTCCCGACGGATGCCGAACAGCTCGGCGGCCTTTGCGGCGATGGTCTCGTTGCTCATAGAATCATGCTCCTTTCAAATGCTGGAGGGACTGCCCCGGCTCGTGCCCTGGCTCCTGTGCGCTCGTCGTGTCGCGGTTGCGTCTCACTCATAGCACCGAAGCGCTGTCCCTCTTGACACTCACAGTATAGCATACTGGTCTCACCATGTATATTGACGACATGAACAATAATACTGGGCTCACTATGTGCAATTAGCATACTGACCCCATGATGATAAAGTGATATAATAAAAGAAAAACAGGAGGTAAAATAATGGGAAAAACTTCGAATACCGTTAAAGACCGCTGGAATCGACAAAACTACGAGGAAGTCAAGGTGCGGTTGCCTCGTGGTCGCAAGGCTGATATAACCGCCCACGCGCAAAGCAAGGGCTTGTCCGTCAATGGCCTTGTGGGCGAGCTGCTCCGCGCCGATCTGAACATGACGGAAGAGGAATGGCGGCGCAAGCCTGACGCTGAATAGGTTGACGCTGGCGTTGCTTTGTGCTATACTGGTGTCAGAAAGAGATGCAGTCTGGCTATCGTGTGGGGCGCTTTGACGTCCGGCGGTATACTGCATCTCTTTTTGACGGCACAAAAAAACAGCCACTCTTGACGAGCGGCCGGGAAGATGCTAGAATATAGACAGACGAGGAGCCGTTCGCAATCGGTTCTCCCGCTCGTTCTGGAAACGAAAAAGCGAAAGACCGCCGATCAGGGGCAAAGCTGACCGGCGGTTCGCTTTTTATTTACGGTTCTTTGCGTCTACTGCGATGAGCAGGCTCAGGAACGTAAGAACAACCATAATGATTTCATACGGTGTCATAGCGTATCCCTCCCTTCTTCTGTAACAGAAGCGGGAGGTAACCACCGGCAGCACTCGTCTGCCTACGCCGTCATTATAGCATGGTCATATTCCGAGCGCAAGGGCGAGTTGACCGAAGGCGGCGACGGTGGTATAATAGAGAAGCTAGCACGGGAACAGACGATCACTGTTCCTGTTTCCCGGCGTAACGATCAGCGCCGGATGAATTGGACGTTGTGAACCGCTTACGGCAGGGGCGGCGCAGCGTCCTTTATTTTGCCCTGTGAGCGTCTTTCCCCTGCGGATGATGGGATTGGTCGTCCTCCCCCGTTCGGCGCGTCCTATGCGGCAAGGAACGGCTGACAGGGGAAACAGAACGATTTTGAAACCAGATTTTCAAACAGGCCACCCCAAACCCCGAATTGACCATCTTCGCGCAGGCTTTAGCCCCGATAGTGTATGCCTCATCGGGCGAAAATCTCCAACCCCCACCCCGTCCCGAAACCGTCTCAGACAGGAAAAGCCGATTCCTGTTTTTTATTTTGGCATGGGGCAGGCGGTCAAAAACGCCGAACCGTAACTTTACGACCGTCGCCACAAGTGGCGATGAGGTTATGCGCTGGGAATGAGTGGAAGGCTATCTTGAGGAATTGAAGTTTTCCCCACAAGTGGGGAAAGACGCTTATATCCCCGAAAAACATCTCCTTGCGGTGCGCGCCGTGACGCTGGAGGGCGAGCCGTGGTTTGTTGCGGCGGATGTGTGTTTTGCTCTTTGGCCATAGCAATGTGAGCATGGCACTTGACCGATTGGACGATGATGAACGGGCTAAGTTTAACTTAGGCCGTCAAGGCGAAACGAACATTGTCAATGAACCGGGGCTTTACAGTTTGGTGCTCGGCAGCCGCAAGCCCGAGGCCAAAGCCTTCAAGCGCTGGATTACCCACGAGGTCATCCGCAAGACCGGCGGGTAATACTGTCGATTCAGCCGACGGAACCAGGGGTCACTATTGCTGACCACCCTATATTCAAATGAGGGTGAATACCGTCATTTGAACTGACGGTATTGCGGCTTTAGCCCGCAGAACCTCCACAGAATGACTGTCAGCTTTATTGACGGTCATAACCTGCCGTCAGCTTAACCGACACCAGATCGAAAGGATGCAGTTTTAATCCGCGCCCTTGCCTGTACGGCATCGCTGGCCGCTATCCTTTCATTAAATGGGCGGTCAGCGCACACGTGTTGGCACTTTTTTACGCTACTGCGGTAAAGTGACATGCTTCACCTCACGCCGTTTTCGATCAGGTGGTGGGGGAATTTTCCCCCGATTGGATTCTCTGTAAATTATTATGAATCAGAACAAGAATCCTACCCTTATTTTGACCCTTTACAATACCCTTTACTCGATAATACGAAACAGCACAGGCCTAAACAACATCACAAAAAGTCTTGAATTTCCTACAAAAAATAAGCCTGCAAAATACAGGCTTAAATTGAATAACATGATGTTTTAAGAATTCGAATCTCGCCACTCCGACCAAATCAGTCTTGATTTTTCCAGTAAAAATCAAGGCTTTTTTATTTTCAGAGCAAAACAAAAATCGGCTCAGCTTGTTGACATAAGCAAACTTGGCTTGAATCGCAAAATCAAGAAATTCAGCTATTCTTTCATTTGCGGAAAGGGCTATTCTCCCCCTTCGGGGGGAGAATAGCTTTTTGTCTAGTCTGCGCCCGCCCTTGACGGACGGTTGGAGCAATGCTATAATCAAAGCATAGCAGCGGGCTTTTAGCAAGGATTAGCCCTGTCTATCCGAGCGGTCGTGATGTTCGAGATTACGGTCGCTCATTTTCTTTTGCAGGACACAAAGCGTTTCCCGCCGACAAGGAAGATTAAACCGCATTCGACAGCTTGCGTCAAGAAAAAAACAGCCGCTCTTGACGAGCGACCGGGAAGATGCTAGAATATAGACAGACGAGGAGCCGTCTTCAATCGGTTCTCCCGCTTATAAGGGTTAACTTAAAAGCAAAAGCCGCCGATCAGGGTTCAGCTGACCGGCGGCGCGCTTTTATTCACGATCTAGATTGTACACTGCGATAAGCAGGTTCAGGATCGCGATCAAAACCATCATACTTTCGTACGTAGTCATAACGCATCCCTCCCTTCTTCTGTAACAGAAGCGGGAGGCAACCACCGGCAGCACTCGTCTGCCTACGCCGTCATTATAGCATGGTCATATTCTGCGCGCAAGGGGCGAGCTGACCGTCAGCGGCAACGGCGTTATATTTATATACAGAGGAGCAATCACGGGAACAGACGATCACTGTTCCTGTTTCCCGGCGTAACGATCAGCGCCGGATGAATTGGACGCTGTGAACCGCTTACGGCAGGGGCGGCGCAGCGTCCTTTTATTCCAAACAGGCCACCCCCAACCCCGAATTGACCATCTTCGCGCAGGCTTTCGCCCTGATATTGTATGCCTCATCGGGCGAAAATCTCCATCCCCCACCCCGTCCCCAAAACCTGTCTCAGACAGGAAAAGCCGATTCCTGTCTTTTTTTTGGAGTGGGGAGGGCGGTCAAAAACGCCGGGGCTGGGAAGCAGCAGCAAGGCAGCAATTGCAGAGAATGGTAATAGCTTTATCACTTATCTGCATTTAATACTGACCATACCGTCCTCAAAAACGATACCGTCACCGGCGAAGGCTTTCCAAGGTATCGGTGCTTGTAAATATAGCAAATGAAACAACGCACAGCTCTCAAACTTTGAGAACTGTGCGTTAGCGCAAATATGGCTCAAATTATCCCATGACGGCATCCGTTGCGGTGAAATGCTCCAGGGAATTTTCCTTGACCTGAATGCAGAGATAGGTGATACCGGAATCATCAGCCGCAAAGAACTGACGCTTTGCCGCAGGAGCGATTCGCAGCCAATCTCCTGCAGTGAGGTCAACTATTTCGCCGTCAATGACGGCCTTGCCCTTTCCGGCGAGAATGCCGTAAATCTCTTCGTTCTCCTTATGAGAGTGGACGAACGGAACGTCTGCGCCTGCAGGCAACTCGTTGACACTGATCTCTGCTCCGGTCAGACCCAGCTTTTCGTGCAGTTCGACACGGCCTTCCTTACCGACTGTTGTTTTTGCATAGTTTGCCATGATTCATTACCTCCGATGGTGATTTGCAATTTCCATTGCTTGATTGTAGTATAGTGAAGGACACATTCAAAAACAAGTACGCACCTTTTTATAACTGTGCATTTAGATTTGAATGTGCTATAATGTCTGCAAATGATTACGGAGGCGATTTTTATGCGAACGAAAGAAGAACTGCCCGCCTGCCCGGTTGCAACAGCGGTATCTCTTATCGGTGGGAAGTGGAAACTGCTGATCTTGAGGAACCTGAAGGTACGCCCATGGCGCTTCAATGAATTGCAGAGAGATATTGACGGCATTTCCCAGAAGGTTCTAACGGACAGCCTGCGGCAAATGATGTCAGACGGACTGGCTTACCGTCACGACTATCAGGAACAGCCACCGCGTGTGGAATATGGTCTGACAGAGCTGGGAAAGCAGATGTTGCCCATTGTGGACGCTCTGGCGGACTTCGGAAACTATTACAAATCTGTCGTAGGGCAGGATGAAAATGCGTAAAGAAATGGAGACAACACTATAGTTTCATTTTCGAGTGAAACCTTTTGAAATCGTATCATTTTTATCAGCCATTGCCAAATTGGTCTTGACTTTTCCAATAAAAATCAAGACTTTTTTATTTTCATAACAAAACAAAAATCGCCCGCCCTTGACGAGCGGCCGAAGCGATGCTATAATCAAAGCATAGCAGCGGGCTTTTATCAGAAGTTAGCCCTGCTTATCAGCTCGACCATGATCTTGCTCATCATGGTCGGCTTTTTTCTTTTGCAGGTCACAAAGCGTCTCCCGCAGCACATAGGCCACGATGCAAGCGCCGGATATCACGAGCAGAAGGTTCGGCATGGCTTTCACCTCCTTCCGGTCAGATTCCGGGGTGGAATGGTGTCAAGCCCGCCGCTATGCAATGGTCGACGGTTGTGTGTCGGCAAAGAAAATTAAACCATATTCGGCCGTTCGCGTCAAGTGCATATCAGGGAATCCCCCGTCCTTGGCGGATGGCCAGCAAACGCCCTCCTAAAGTCCGGCGGCTCAGCCATATATGCAAAAAGCGCCCGAGGGATTTTTTCATTCCTCCGGGCGCTTTTTCATTACTTTTTCAGATATTCCCCATTGACGATGTCTCCGGGCGTATTGAGCGGCTCGCCGCGGTCAAACGCCACGATATTATGGTAAACGTAATTCACCATATTGATGTCGTTGTCCTTCGTGTTGCCGCCCGCGTGCGCGCTGGCGACCACGTTATCCAGCGTCAGCAGCGGATGATCCTTGGGCAGCGGCTCGCGCTCATAGGTATCCAGTCCCGCCGTCGCGATCCTGCCCGTGGTCAGCGCGTCAATCAGCGCCGCCTCGTCCACAATCGGGCCGCGCGCGGTGTTGATGAGCATGGCCGTCGGCTTCATTTGGGCAAACTGCTCCGCGCCGATCATGCCGCGCGTTTCCTCGTTGAGCGGGCAGTGAATCGTGTAGATGTCGCTCTCTCTGAGCAGCGTATCAAAATCGACGAAGCGGTAGCCGAATTTCTCCTCCTGCTCCGTCTGGCGGACGATGTCGTAATAGATCACGTTTGCGCCGAAGGCCGTCGCCAGCGCCGCGACCTTTTTGCCGATGTGTCCCAGTCCCAGCACGCCGACCGTCTTGCCCTTTATCATAAACGAGCGGCCAAAGTATTCCGTGCGCGGCCAATGCCCCGCGCGCAGTTGACGGTTGATTTGCAGCAGATTGCGATAGCCCGCCAGCATCAGCATGATCGCCAGCTCCGCCACAATGCCGGAATTGACGCCCGGACAGGTCGCAATCGGAATCCCGCGCTCGCCCCACGCCTTGAGATCCACATGGTCAAACCCCCGCGCCCCAGCGCTGCCAGAATTTGACGTTCGGGGTGTGGTTGATGATATCCGGTCGATATCCAATCTGGAAATCAGATATTCGCAGTCCGCCAGATTGCCGTAGGCCTCCGGAGAGAGCGCGTCCACCAGTTCGAATCCCTCCGGCACGTTTTCGTGCAGCGCGTCGTAGGCCCCGGAAAGTAAATGCCGACGAGGCCGATTTTCTTCGCCATGTTCTTTTTCTCCCTTTCATGTTAAAGCCCTCCTTTTTTTCCACGGAGAGGCGCAGCTTGTTGACATAAGCAAACTTGACTTGAATAGCAAAATCAAGAAATTCAGCTATTCTTTCATTTGCAGGAAAGGGCTATTCTCCCCCTGGGGGAGAATAGCTTTTTGTCTACAGTCTGAGCCCCTCCTTTTTCCAAGGAGAGGCGGATTGTCCCATCGGAACAGTGTCACTCCAGCACGCCGACTTCCCTGATAGTAGCGCGCCGCGCCCTCGTGAATCGGCACGCCCGCCAGATCGGTGCAGGCCTCCTCAAGGCTGGCCTTCCTCAGCGCGGCATGCGTCTGGGTGAGCATATCCCAGTTCTCCCAGAAGGTCTTGGTCATCTGGTAGACGGTCTCCTCGTCCACATCGGCGGTGACGAACAGGGTGAGCTTGACCGCGGAAGTCGGCACATCCTCGTCCTGCCCCGCATAGGTTCCGGCCGGGATGGTGTAGTTCGCGTACCACGGATAATTCTCCTTGAGCGCCTCGACGGTCTCCGCGGGAATCGGCAGAATCTTCGCGTCGGTGGTGGTCATGATCTGGGTGACGGCCGCGTTCGGCGTGCCCGCCATGACCCAAACGCCGTCGAGCTGCTTGTTGCTGATCGCGTCGGCGGATTCGCTCGTGCCCATGTATTCGGCCTTGAGGTCATCGAGCGTCTTGCCTAGCAGCGCAAGATGCACCGTCGCCTCATCAACGGTCGTCGAACCGGCCGCGCCGACGGAGATGTGCTTGCCGGCCAGATCCTCCAGCGTCTCGATGCCGCTGTCGCGGGTCACGACCACCTGATTCGGGTTGTAATACAGCCCCGCGAAAATGCGCAGGTTTTCGTTCGCATAGCCTTCAAAGCTGTCCGTGCCCTGCTGCGCCTGATAGACGAGGTTCGCGTTGGCAATGCCGATCTGCGCCTCGCCGTCCAGCGCCTGATTCAGGTTGTCAATGCCGCCGCCGGAGGGCGTGGCGGTCGCGCGCATGCCCTCGATGCTGTCGTTCCACAGCTGGCAGACGGTCGCGCTGATCGGGTAGAACGTGGAGGACGTGCCCGCGGTGACAAAGTTGATGTTCGCGGCAAGCGCGCTCGAGGCGCTCATCGCAGCGGCCGTGCAGAGCGCGGCGGCAAGCCATTTTTTCATAGTCGGATTCTCCTTCATGCCTTTTGTTTATCGGGAACGCCGATTGCTTCCTTCGGCGTCGGGATCAATGGGAGCGGTTCGCGCCCGCGGCGGCCTTCAGCGGCATCCGGCGCTGAACCTTCGGGAGCACCGCGCGGTCGATCACGACCTCTGCCGCGATGAGCGCAAGCGCCGCCGCGTCGGTCAAAAGCGTCGGGTTGACAAAGAGCAATCCGCCCGCGACCAGCATCGCGCGGGTCACAAGGCGCAGCATCGTCGCGCTGACGTTGTATTTCTGCATCGGCAGACCGGAAAGCCCCTCCGCAATCGCGAGCACACCGAGCGTCGCCGTCACAAAAGCGCGGATGGTTTCGCCGAGCGCCACGCCCTCCGTGCTGCCGTAGAGCAGCACCGGGTTATTGAGGAAGAAGAACGGCAGGATGAAGCCCGCGACGCCCAGCTTCATGGCGATCAGCGAGGTCTTGGTCATGTTGCTGTCCGCAATGCCCGCGGCAACATAGCTGCTCATTGCGACCGGCGGCGTGATGTTGGAAAGGCAGGCGTAAATCAGGCAAAACATGTTCGCCGCCATCTCCGTCGCGCCGACGCCGCGCAGCACCGGCACGGCCACGACGTACACGATCACATAGGCCGCCACGCCCGGCACGCCCATGCCCAGAATGATGGACATAATCATCACCATCAGGCCGCCGAGGAACAGATGGCCGTCGCCGACCACGCGCAGAATCAGGTTGCCGAAGTTCAGGCCGAGGCTGGTCATGTTGACCGAGCCGATGATAACGCCGATGATGATGCAGCTGATGCCCACGCCGATGGCGCTGCGGCTGCCCTCCACCGTCGCCTGCACGATGGTCTTGAGATCCATGCGCGTCTCCCTGCGGAGGAACGACACGGGGATGGTCACAAAAATTGCGACAATCGCGGCGAACAGCGGCGTATAGCCGGTGAACATCAGCGCCAGCAGCACGATCAGCGGAATGAGCAGATGGCCGCGCGCCCGGAGCACCTCGCCCGCCTTGGGGATGTTCTCCTTCGCAAGGCCGGAAAGGCCGAGCCGCTTGGCCTCCAGGTGCACCGAGTAGAGCAGGGAAAGGTAATACAGGAACGCCGGAATCGCCGCCGCCAGCATCACCTTCGTGTAGCTGACGCACATAAATTCCGCCATGACAAAGCCGACCGCGCCCATGATCGGCGGGGTGAACTGGCCGCCGGTGGAGGCCACCGCCTCGACCGCCGCCGCGAAATCCTTCTTGTAGCCCGTTTTTTTCATCAGCGGAATGGTGATCGTGCCGGTCGTCGCCACGTTGGCGATGGCCGATCCGTTAATCATGCCCATCAGCGCGGAGGCGATCACCGCCACCTTCGCCGGACCGCCGGGGGTCTGCCCCACCAGCGTCAGCGCGATATCGTTGATGAATTGGGAAAAGCCGCTGTATTTGAGAAACGCGCCGAAGAGCACGAACACGAAGATATACGTCGCGGAAACGCCCGCGCCCGTACCGAGAATGCCGTTGGTATCCCACACCAGCGCCTTGATGACGCGCTTGAGCGTAAAGGCGCTCGTGCCGAACGTGCCGGGGATGTATTGACCCCAGACCGCGAAATACGACAGGAAGACCAGCGCGATGACGGCCAGATTGCCGCTCGCGCGCCGCGCCGCCTCAAAGGCGACCAGCAGGCAGACCACGCCGACCCACACGTCCGTCGCGTTCAGCCGCCCCGTTCGTGCCACCGCGTCGTATCGCAGGAACAGATAGCCGTAGCTGAGAATCGCCGCGGCAATCAGGGCGATATCCCAAACCGGCATGAACCTGCGGCGGCGGCGTTCCTTTTTGAACGTCGGATACAGCGTAAAGGCCAGCGGCAGCAGAAACATGATGTGCGCCGTGCGCAGCTTGACCGCGCCGAGCGTGCCGAACATGTTCGCCCAAACCTGAAACGCGGCCCAGATCAGCAGCACCGCCGTCAGCGCCTTTTCCATCGGGCCGATATACACGCGCAGGCGGCTGTCGGCGTCCTTGTCTTCCACCAGCTTCTGCGCTTTGTCGTCAAGCTCCGTCTGCGAGACGATCTTTTCGGGTTCTTCCATACGTTCTCCTCCGATGCGCGGGCGATGACTGACCGCGCTGAATTCGGGTATCAGTGTATCACATTTTGCAACATTTTGTCAACGCCCTTGTTCAGTTTCTTCCTTTTCTTCACAAAAAAGGGCTGTCAAGCTCAACCCGAACATTTCAAGAAACAAATATCTAAGCATTTTGGATATGGGGCTTTGCCCCATCGCCCCACCAGGGCTTTCCGTTTTCGATTGTTTGTTTCTGCCACTGGCAGCAACAACCGAAAACCCCTTTGGAAACCTTCGGGCAAAAATACTTATTTTTATTCTTGAGATATCGGTGTTGTCAGCTTAACAGTCCCCTTAATCAAGATTCTAAAGATTTGGGTGGCGGCTTAACGGGTTTCAATCGTCGCCGCGTCGCCCAGCAGCGTCACATTCACGCCCAGTTTTTCAAGCATAGCGGCGTTCAGATAGGCCTCGCCCGCGTAGGCGTACACGCGCTGGTTTTCGTCGGAGAGCAGAATCACACCGTCCACAATCGCCAGCGCGTTTTCGCACAGGCCTTCGCTTTCGCCCGCCATCACGGCGAGCTGCGCGCCGGTTTCGCGCTGCACAAGCTGCCAACCGCCCTTTCCATCATAAGTGGCGTCATACGCCAGCCGCTCCATCACCCCGCAGAGCGGATAGAGCAGCTCGTCCGCGTCGGTCAGGCCGACCATCAGCCGCGCGCTCTGCCCGTCGATGATAAAATCCATCTCCCGCATGGCGAACGGCGCGCGCGCCGCGTCCGGCGTGGCCGTCGGGGTCGGCGTGGCCACGGGCGTGGGGGTCGGAACCGGGGTCGGCGTGGGCAGCGCGATCACGTCCTCGCCAAAAAGCGCCTCGATCGTCTGCGGGCCAACCTTGCCGTCGATCTTTTCCAGCTTGTGCGCCCGCTGGAACGCGCGCACGGCCTTCTGGGTCTGCAAGCCGAATTTGCCGTCCACGCTGCCGGAGAGATAGCCCAGATCATAGAGTCGCTGCTGCACGAGCCGAACGTCGTCGCCCTCCTGTCCGCGCATCACAATCCGCTCTCCAAAGGCGCGCCGCTTCCATCTCCTCCGCCGTCACGACCGGCGGCGTCCACACGGCCTCGCCCGCCGTCGCCTCGGCCAGCGCCGAAAGGGGCATGGCCAGCAGGATGACGAGCGCCAGACCGGCTAGGGGCTTGTTATTCATGGTTTTTCCTCCATCCGAAACGTTTCTCACAGAAAGAAACGACAGCTTGTTGACATAAGCAAGCTTTGGCTTGAATAGCAAAATCAGGAAATTCAGCTATTCTTTCATTTGCGGAAAGGGCTATTCTCCCCCTTCGGGGGAGAATAGCTTTTTGTCTGCAGTCTGACGTTTCTCACAGTCTCACAGAAAGAAACGATCCATCATGCCTTTTTTCATGCATGTGAAAGCCGTTGATCCCCATTTTCATCGCGGCCTCCACATTGGGCAGGGTGTCGTCGATAAACAGCGTATGCGCCGGATCGAGGCCGCAGTCCGCAATCAGCTTCTCATAAATCGCCTTTTCCGGCTTGACCAGATGGCAGGCGTAAGAAATCACGCCGCCGTCAAACAGCTCGCCGAAGCGATCCGCAAATTTTTCGCGCATCCGCAGATAGCCCTCGCGCGGGTAGTTGCTCAGCAGATAGAGCCGCTTGCCCGCCCGGCGGCAGCGCTGCGCGGCGCGGAATCCCTCGTCAATCGGCGTTTTCAGCTCGATCCAGCCGGTGAGCGCGCGCATGTATTCCGCCTCGTCCCCGCCGAACTGCCCGGCCAGCCTTCGCGCCGCCTCGGCGTATTCCATCTCGCCCCGGTCAAACCGCTCCCAATACGGCCCGTTGTAGACGCGCGCGAGCATGTCCTGCTGCTTCTGCGCGTCGCCGGGGAAGAGCTGCTCCAAAAAGTCCTTCGGCGCGTATCGAATCAAAATATTGCCGATGTCAAAAACCACCGCGTCCACGCGGTGCCACGGCATCGTTTCATATTCAAGGTCAAATCGAATCCCGTTTTCCATGTGTTTGCTCCTTTCAGGCTGTCACTGGCGCACCGCCATGTTGACGGTCTCCCGCAGGCTGGCCTTGCTCTCCCCTTCGCGCTGCCGCCGGGCGATGACGACCAGCCGGTTTTCCTCCAGACAAGTGGAGAGCGTCAGCAGCGCGTCGGACGGCTTCACATCCATCGGGATGGCGTACATCGAGGCCAGCTCCGCGCGGCGGATGTAGCTGGCAAATTCCGCGTCGCTGGAAAACCGGGGATGCGCGAAGTAATCCAGAAAATTCTCGCTGCTCGTATCCAGCGAAACGTCCACCACCGCAAAGATGACGTATCGCTCCTGATGCCAAAGCGTGCTGAAATCGACGAACGGATGCGCCTTCAGGTAATCGATGCTCTTTTCGTACTGCGTCAGCCTGCCGAACATCGTGCCGTCCTTCATGTTGTGGCCGTGCAGCAGCAGGTTCTGCGTCTTTTCCGTCATCGGGTGGTTTTCGTCAAGGAAGATCGTGCCCGCCGTCGATTTGTTCTTCGCGAAATCGTGGGTGAGGTAATAGCTGTTGTTGCGGTAGACCACGGGCAGGTCGAGCACGTTGTCAATCGTGAGCCACGCGACCAGATCTGTGTTCTGCGCGTGCAGCGCCTCCATCTGCGCAAGCGGCGTGCCGCCCATGCGCTGATATTGCGTGGTTTTGACGGTTTCCGGCACGGGCGTGACCGTCTGCCGCGCCCCTCCTGCGCGGGGTTAGCGTCGGCGCGGGCGCTTCGGTCGGCATGGGCGTCGCCGTTTCCGCGGGCGTTTCCTCCCGCATGTCCTCCGCCTGCGTCTCCTGCCCGTATACCGCAAAGGCCTCGCTGTGCATCGCGGAAAGCTGCTTTTCAAGCCGCCTCGTCTGCACATAGCGCGCCCCAAAGCCGACCAGCTGCGCCGCGCTCCAGATCGCCACGCAGAAAAGGCCGGCCATCACCGCGTAGCGCGGGTTCAGGCGGCGCGTTTTCCGCCCCTTCCGCCCGCCGACGGAAAACGCGCCGAGATAGCTGTCCTGCTCCGCCTGCTTTTTCTGTTTCCGCCGCTCCGCTCTGCGTTTGGCGCGCGTCACCGCAAGCTGCGCCTGAAGCAGACCGCGCTCGGCTCGCTTTGCGCCGCGTTTCGCGCATTGCTTCGCCGAATCCAGCGCCTGTCCGCGCCATTTCGCCCATTGCTCAGGCGGGTTTTGCCGCGACTTGGGGTCGGCTTCTGCACCAGCCTTTTGCGCGGCTGTCGGGGCGGCTGTTTCTCCGTCTCCGCCCTGTGTTCGCTCTGACGCTCAGGCGTATCTTCAGACCCGCAGGGCATGACGGTCTGAGGCGGCCTGCGTTTATGCTGCGACGGTCTTCGATAATGTCTCTGCTCGCCCATGTTTTCCGCTCCTTTTGCTCTGCCGGATAGAAGCAGCCTCCCCGACGAGGCCGAGGAGGCTGCACGTTATCCTTAGTTTGCCACGCCGGGAAGCGTTTGTCAATCCTTGTTTACGTTCAATAATTCGTCCGTCTGCGTCGCAGAAGCGTCAGCGTCAGGCCGCAGAGCGCCAGCAGCAACGCATATTGTCCCCGGATGCGTCGAATCTCCCGTCTGCGGCAAATTGACGGCAGGAATTTTCTCTTCTTCGTTAAAGCCGCATACGCTGCATCTGCGCGTTCTCAGGCCGCTTTCCGTCCGCGTCGGTTTTCTGGCCTCAACCCACTCTCCAAAGCGATGCGGCTCAACATTCTTTTTCTGCCGCAGATGCAGCCTTGCCAGTGCTCCAATTCGTCATGTTCTTCGGTGTATTGATGTGTCTGAGCCTGCGCATCCATGACTTTTCCACATTCGCAGAGCGGCCAATGCATCGAATCGTCGCTCCCCCACTTATCGGCCTGCGCGACATGGGTGTGCTTCGCCTCAAACGATGTAAATCCGTTGTTTTTGTTTGGGTCGTAAGATACATTTTCGCTTCCGTCCGCTTTGTTGCCGGTTCCATTGATCGTCGTTTGAATCGGGGAACTTGCGGCGCGCGTTCCGCCGCTGATATTCAAATTGCCATTTAAATACAAAATCGGGGTTTCCAATCAGTGCACATACACCCGACTTGATTTCAACGTCCGCACCATCTATGACGATTTTTCTCTTCTCAGGGGGCCAATTATCCATGCATCTCGCACTAATGCCGTAATCGCCTTCCGTGATTTTCAGTTTTCCTCCGGTGAGAATCGCATCGTCCTTCATCGTTTCAATCGCGGCGCCGCTTCTGGTTCCATCGATAATCACCGTGCCGCCCATCATTTCAAAGGAATCCGACATGGACAATATCATCTTCGCGCGAATGGTTCCAGACTCAATCGTCACCTTTTCTCCCGCCATGCCATACGGAAGGTGGTTTTTTGCCGTGCTTTCCGGCATCTTAAACTCCAGGCTGCTCCCCTTTTCGCCTTCCCGGATCGTCCAGTTCACAGTTTTTCCATCTCCGCTCAGCAAAGGCCAATACCAGCTCGATGTCGTTTCGATAACATTTTCTCCTTCAAGCACAATGACGACGTTGCCCTTGCCTTGAATTAAAGCATGCGGGTACGGCGTTGCATGATCTGCCTTCATATGAAAACCGCGAAGCGTCAGCGTGCCGCCATCCGCCGTCGGTTCCCACTTCCAGCCTTCGTTCGACAGATGATCCTCTGTCGCCGTCATCGTCGTCAAATCCATTTCCGTGGTGCGCGTCACCGTTCCCGCCGCATAGGCCGGAACGCACCCCCCCCCCGCATAATGCTAGCAGCATCGCAACCAGCATCACGCAGATCCAAACACCTTTTTTTCTCGTCCTGCTCATTTTTTTTGCCTTTTCCTTTTGAAAATTTTTCTTTACGCACGCAAGAATCGTTCTTTTTTCGTTCATAAAAACGCTGTCAATAATTATATCACGCTTTACCGTGCCGTCAAATTTCCATTTTATTAATAAAATGGATTATTCCATTTCGCTTCTTCTCTTTTTCTTCTTTTTGTCTTTCCTAACACATCTCGTCTGTGTGAAAACAGAAAAAAGGAAACCATCCGTCCATGACGAAAACGGATGGTTTTATGAACAAAATTTTATAATTATTTATCAATTTTGCGCAGCACAACCGCCGTGCGCGCGGGCAGGTAGATCACAAAGCCGTCGCCCATCTGCGGGTCATGCGCCCACGTATGGGTAGACAACGGATTTATCGATGTTCTGGTAGCCGCCGAACGTCTTGTCGTCCGTGGAGAGGGATCACCTGATAGTCGCCCTTTCCGGCACGGGCACAAACAGCCCCGTCTGCGCGTCGGGTGGAAGTTGAACACGACGCAGCCCGGCGAGAATCTGATCGTCCTCGTGCTGGCGCAGGCAGCGCGGCATGCCGCCCTCCAGCACGTCATATTTGCGGATCAGCGCAATCATGGCCTTGTCGAAGTTGCCCAGCAGCTCATAGCGCAGATAGCCGTTCTCCGCGAGGCTCCACAGCCTGCGCGCGTGGGCGAAGCTCCAGCCGTTGCCCTCGCGCGAAATCAATCCATTCCGGTGGCCGAACTCGTTGCCCATGAAGTTGAGATAGCTTCGCCGCCCGCCGCGATCGTCACCAGCCGGATCATCTTGTGCAGGGCGACGGCGCGCTCGACGACCATGTTTTCATAGCCGCGGTTCATGCCCCAGTACATTTCCTTGTCGGCCAGGCGGAACATCAGCGTCTTGTCGCCCACGAGCGCCTGATCGTGGCTCTCGCAGTAGGCGATGTTCTTTTCGCCGGGGCGGCGGGAAATCAGCTCGTAATACAGGCGGCCGATGTTCCATTGCCCGTCCTGCTTCTCCTTGATGGTCTTGATGAAGAAATCCGGCAGACCCATGCTCAGGCGGTAATCAAACCCGATGCCGCCGTCCTTGACCGGCAGGCACATGCCCGGCATGCCGCTCATCTCCTCGGCCACGCAGAGCGCGCCGCGCTTGAATTCGTGCGTCAGCTCCGCCGCGAGCTGCAAATAGGCGACAGCCTGCACGTCCGTGTTCATGGAGAAATACTGCCGGTAATCGGTGAACGCGCTGCCCAGCCCGTGATCCAGATAGATCATGCTGGTCACGCCGTCAAAGCGGAAGCCGTCGAAATGGTATTCCTCCAGCCAGAAGCGCACGTTGGAGAGCAAAAAGTGCACCACGCCGTTCTTGCCGTAGTCAAACACTTTGCTGCCCCACGCCGGGTGATCGCCCGCGCCGCCGTCCTTGAAGAATTGATCGTCGCGCCCGTCAAAGCCGTTGATGCCCTCGGCGGTATTCTTGACCGCGTGGGAGTGCACCAGATCGAGCAGGACGCTCAGCCCCATCGCGTGCGCCTCGTTAATCAGCGCCTAGGTCGTCCGGCGTGCCGTACCACGAGGAGGCCGCGAAGAAATTGCTGACCTGATAGCCGAACGACGCATAATACGGATGCTCCATCACGGCCATGAGCTGCACGGTGTTGTAGCCGTCCTTCTTGATGCGGGGCAGAACGTCGCGCATGAACTCCAGATACGTGCCCACGCGCTCTTCCTCGGTCGCCATGCCGACGTGCGCCTCGTAAATCAGCGGCGGCACGTTCTTCTTCGGCCTGAATTTGCCGTCCGTCCACGCGAATTCCTTGCGCGGGTTCCAGATGGCGGCGCTGAAATTGTGCGTCTTTTCATCCTGCACGACGTAGGTGGCGTAGAGCGGGATGCGGTCTTCCGTGCCGCGCGCGCTGGTGACGGCGACCTTCACCTTGCTGCGGTGCCTGAGGGTGCGGACGCCGGGGATCATAATCTCCCAGTTGCCGTCGCCCACCGCCTTCATCGGGTGGCTCGTCCTGTCCCAGTTGTTAAACTCGCCGATCAGGTGCATGGCCGTCGCGCCCGGCGCCCACTCGCGGTAAACCCAGCCGCCCTTGACCTTGTGGAAACCGTAATACAGGTGGCCGCTGGCGAACTCCGTCAGCGTCTGCCCCGGCGCGAGCAGCTCCTTTTTGCGCTGCTTGAAATGGCGCACGCGCTCGTTCAAATCGCCCTCAAACGCGGAAAGATTGGGGTCATCCTCTATGATTTTAAGCTTGCGGACTTGCTTCTTTGCGGTATCGCTCATCAAAAGCTCCCTCTCCGTATTTCTTTTTTCTTCGATTGTACCCCATTTCCCCATCAATTTCAACACTTTTGAAGCAATCAATCTGAGCATTTTTTCAGAAAAAGTCAATCGTTTGCCCGTTTTCCGCTGTTGACGGTGGCGCGCGCGGCGTTAAACTATATGTGGGTTTTTTCCCGCCACGGGTTTTCCCCCGCGGTTTCTTTGAGAATTTTGATATCGGAGGATCATTTTTATGTTGACACGCACTTTTTGCCGCGCCGCTCGCGCCGGGTCGTTTCGCCCCGCTGCCCGTCGGCGCGGTTTCCGCACAGGGCGCAACGCGCGACCGCCTCTTGGCACTGCGCGGCGGCCTGCTCTCCCGCTGCGCGTCCGTCTTCCCCGAGGCCGGGGAGCAGAGCGCGTGGTTCGGCGGCCCGCTGGGCGGCGGCATGCACGCGCCCGAGCTGCTGGAAGCCATGCTGCTGACCGGCGCGCAGCTCGGCGACGAAGAATTGCGCCGCGAGGCGCTCCGCCTGTGCGGCCGCGTGGTCGAGCGCCAGCGCGAGGATGGTTCGTTCGGCGCGCCGGGCGAAACCTTCGCCGCGCGCGGGCGCATGCTTCGCGCGCTCTGCGCCGCCTACTCGATGAGCGGCGACAAGCAGTTCCTGACCTTCATGCTGCGCTACATGAAATATCTGCACGATACCCTGCGCGTGTGCGCCCTCTCTGCGGAGGACGCGATGCACACCGCCGATACGCTGGAAGCGGGCGTCCTGCTCTACAACGTCACCGGACAGAAGGCGATTCTCTCCGTGCTGATGATGCTCGTCAGCCAGGGCGCGGATTATACCTCGCTCTTCCATGCCTTCCCCCTATCGCACGCCGATCTCCCGCTCCTTCACCGCGCGGGAGCTGCTCGACGCGCTCGCGCATGAGGATGAATCCGGCTACACCCACCATCTGCTGCGCAGCGCCACCGGCGCGAACCTGTGCGAGGGTCTGCGCGCCAGCGCGCTGTGCGGCGTGCTGACCGGCTCGGGCAAGCACCTCTCCGCGCCGGAAGCGGGGCTTGCGGCTCAACAAGGCGCACGGCGCGGCGGGCGGCGGCGTGACGGCCGATCCCCTGCTGGGCGGCACGCACCCGAGCCGCGGCGTTTCCGCCGTGAGCGCCTGCGAACTGGCCGCGTCGCTGGAGACGCTGCTCGCCTGCCCCGGCGGCGAATTCGGCGCGGATCAGCTCGAAACGCTGATGTACAACACCGTTGACGCGGCCTTCGCCCCGGATGGGCGCGGCGTTCAGCCGATGCAGCAGGCCAATCAGGCGATGCTCTCCCGCGCGGCGCGCTTCCCGCTCAGCGGCGACGACGCGGGGCTGTTCGGCCTCGAGGATGGCGACGCGCTCTGCGCGCTGCTGAGCGCATGGCCGCGCTTTGTGCAGAGCCAGTGGATGGTCTCCCGCGACGACGGCCTCTGCGCGATGGGCTACGCGCCGTGCTCGGTGCGCTACCGTCTCTCCGATGCGTCCGTTCGCGTCGATGTTTCCGGCGAATACCCGGCGGGCGGCAGCGTCCGCATCACGGTGCACACCGACAAAAAAGCCGCGTTCCCGATTCACCTGCGCATCCCCGAATGGGCCAACGGCGCGACCGTCGCCGCGGACGGCGACATCCTCCCCGCGCAGGCAGGCGGCTTTGTCACCCTCAACCGCGACTGGCAGGATGGCGACGAGCTTCTGCTGACGCTGCCGATGGCCGTCCGCAAGCTGCCCGCGTTCCATCAGGCGGTGAGCGTCGCCCGCGGCCCGATCCGCTTCGTCTACGCGCCGAAAACCGTCGCGCATGACGACGTGCTCAGCGCGGGCATGGATTTTGCCGTCGCCCTCGTCGGCGCGGAGGAAATCCGCGTGATCGAGCGCATGGACGGTTCCGTCGCGCTCTCCGCCCGCGTGACGCCGCTGCCGCGCTGGGGCATGCGCGCCGCAAGCTGCGACCAGCCGCCGATCGTCCTGAGCGACGCGAACATCGCGCTGGCCTTCGACGCGGAGCTCGTGCCGTATGCCGAGGCGGCGATCCGTCTGGCCGTTCTGCCCGTGCTTTAAGGGAAATGCGCGTTCCGCGCGGTTTTCTTCTTCGTTTCCCTCCGTTCACATTGCCGCCACAGCTTTCGGTTAGAATCGTGATGATATTTTCTCCGAGGTGATCGCCATGAGCAAAACGATACGTATTCTGATTTGCGACGATGATCCCATCGTTCATCAGTCGCTCTCCCTCTATCTGGATAACGAGGATTTTCTGCACGACTCCGCCTACGACGGCAGGCAGGCGCTGGACATGATTAAGAAAGAGCACTACGATCTGATGCTGCTGGATCAGATGATGCCCGGCATGA
>VOFB01003008.1_pt1 | contig 30773 bp, 55 predicted proteins | sample 5384141 | NCBI WGS metagenome assembly VOFB01 (sample SAMN12384721, study PRJNA508395) | human gut metagenome | isolation source: healthy gut A | host: Homo sapiens | reverse complement strand
CAGGAGTTTTGGCAGCAGCACGGGGAGCAGATAAAAAATGCTCGTCACAGCATGGAATACAATCCAGAGCATCCTTTCGGGCGTCTGGAATGTGATTAAGACCGTTGCGACCACCATTTTCGGCGGCCTGCAAAGTTTCTGGCAGAAACACGGCGAACAAATTACCCAGGCTCTGGTCAACGTCTGAATGGCATTAAAAACGTGCTGACGATCATCTGGAACATCATCAGCACGATTGCCCGGATTGTGTTCAATAACCTGAAGAAATTTTGGGATACCTGGGGAACACCATCATCACGGCGCTCACGGGCGTCTGGGAAGTCATCAAAGCAGTATTTGGCGCTGCCTTCGATGTAATTGCAGACCTATTCGCTGTATTCTCTGCGCTATTTGCTGGCGATTGGGGCGCACTCTGGGAGAATGTGAAGCAGCTTGTCTCCGACATTTCGGGGCATCATCAATATCGTAAGCACGATCTTGACGGCTGTATGGAACGTAATCTCCAGTATCTTTTCGACGATCTGGGGCTTCATCTCTGGCGTTGCCCAGAATATTTGGAACACCGTCACTACGGCGTTCACCAATATCCTGACCGGGATTACGACGACGGTAACCAACATCAAGGATGCCATCGTCAACGGCTTTACGGCCGCCATCGACTGGATCAAATCGCTGCCCGCTCAGGCCCTTCAGTGGGGTGCTGACATCATCAACGGCATTGTAGACGGTATCAAGGGGAGCTATCGGCGCAGTGGGCGATGCTGTGGCCGGTGTAGCCGATAAGATCAAGTCCTTCCTCGGCTTCTCTGAACCGGATGAAGGCCCTCTGAGCAACTTCCACACCTATATGCCGGACATGATTGACCTGATGAGTAAGGGCATCACCGCCGGCAAGGAGAAGGTCCGTAAGGCCCTGGAAGGTATCACCGGAGAGATGTCCGTCATGGCGAGCGCCAACATGGTCAGCGGGGAACGGCTGCCACGGCCGCCGGCACCAGCCAGATCAGCAAGAGCGTCGTCCTGAATTCCAACATCAACAACACCTTCAACGGTGACCAGGCCATCCAGCAGAAGGCGGCCGGGACTATGGATCGGTCTGCCCGGGATGTTACCTCTGAGCTGGCCCGGGGTCTGGCATACGCACGGTAAGGGAGGGCGGATGAATGGGAAAAGCTACGCAGCCCGTATCCATCAACGGGCTTGAATTCGATGCCCTTATCGACGAGAGCCGCACTCTGGAGGCCACAGTCCCGGAGTATTCCGTTGAATCTGGCTTCTCAGTGAGCGATTCCGTCATCCTCAACCCCGAAAAGTTGAGCATGACCCTGTTCGTCACCAACACTCCGGTCACCTGGTATCGCCGTCACGGCGCCAGCCCGACCCGAGTGGACAACGTGGTCAAGCAGCTTGAGGAGCTGTACTTTGCCAAAGAGCCAGTCACCATCGTTACCTCGGATGCCACCTACACCAGCATGGCAATCGAGAGCATCACCATCAGCAAGAGCTTGGAGATTGGCTATGCTCGGCAGATCCCGATTTCCTTCAAAAAATCCGGGTCACCACGGCCAAGACCACCACTATCCCCGACAGGCTATGGTAAGAGCGGGGCGACGGCAGCATCCGCCGGGACGGCCAGCACATCCACTCGGTAGTTCCGGCGGTGGTTCCGGGTCTGGGTCTGGCTCCGGCGGCGAAGTTCCGGGCGGGAGGAAGCAGCGGCTCCAACGGGAACAGCAAGTCAAGCATCCTGTATAACGCTGCAGTTCCATTGGCTTAATCTGATTTCCAAATGGGCCTGCGGCCGCCGAAGCCCGGCGCTTTATGCGTGGGTGCTCATGTAGGCGGCGTGGGCCTTCCATGTTCCGCTGCGGCTGCATGAGGCGAGCGGGGCAACACGAAGGAGTGCGCTTATGGACTATACCATCATCGAGGTCCCGGATATGAACGACAGCGTATCCCGGTGGTGCTGTCCGGGACCGCCTACCTGATTCGATTTACCTACAATGACAGCAAGGACTACTGGAAGTTCAGTTCTGTATGATTCCCAGAACGTACCGATTGTCCTGGGCGTGAAGATCGTACCGCAGTTCCCCCCTGAATGTTTTCTCGGCTTGACCCGATACCCGCCGGGGTGTTCGGAGCAATGAGCAAGCTGGACCGGATTGGGAGGAACGACTTCAAGAATGGAAATGCCCAGTTCATCTTCTGCCCGGTTGATTTTGGTGAGTGATTGTCCTGCGGAATGTCTGCGGAAAATCCGTGGACATTCCTTGCGGATAGTCCTCTCGCCTGAAAATGAGGACGGTCCCACGGATAGTCCTCGCCCATCTGCATTTTCACCATTATTTTTGATGCGTCTGCGGATTGTCCCAGGGACAGTCCACGGGACAGTCCGTGGAAAGTCCAAAATTCCGTCGGAAAATCTCGACAACAGGTTCAAAACGCTGTTTTGCACCACCATTGCACCGATTTTAACCCACCGCTCGGAAATGAGGATTTTAGAAAATCGTGATTTGCAACCGAATTTACGATTACAAGATCTCTGCAATTTTAGCTTGTCCCACGGACGGTCCCTGCGGACAATCCTTGGGACAGTCCGCGGAAAATCCAGTGGTATACCGTAACCGTAACCGTTACCGTAACCCTTATATATATTATTATGTTTTTACTATCGTAAAAACATTTGGTCAAAGCGAGTTTGACCGCCTGTTTTGACCTGATTTTGAAAGCAGCTCCGGCTCTGCCGGATGACGATATTGAGCGCATGGAGTGAGGCCCTATGGGCGGGTATGACAATTTCGATAGGCAATACCGCCTGGCAGCGGGGCCGGCAGGGGGCCGGCTTCGAGGTGGGGAGACTTCAAAGGCGCAGCCCGTAGCCCTCCATGTCAACTTCTCCTCCAGAAGAGTGATCTGGAGACCCAGAACACAGGTCGGGTGACCCTGTGGAACCTGAACCCGTCCCAGCTTGCGGTCCTGAATGAAAAGGACTGCGTGGTATCCCTGAAGGCAGGGTACGGGGAGCAAGCTGGCGTTGATATTCGCCGGCATCGTCAGCTATGTCAGTACCACCATTGACAGTGCCGACCGAAAGACGGAGATCGAGGTCATTGACAACCTGGTCGAGATCCGGGATACCTATGTGTCGGTCTCCTACAACGGCACGGTGAACTGGAAGATCATCTTCGACGATGTGGCTGCCCAGATGGGGGTGGCAGTGTCTTACTCCTATAACGCCGAGTTCGTGGACATCTCCCAACGGCTTCAGTTTCGTGGGCCTGGCTCGGGATATTATGACGAAGGGCTGCAAGTGCTGTAATCTGTCCTGGAGCATCCAGAACGGTGTCATGCAGGTCAAGAAGCCCGGAGATGTGATGTCCCGGGAGGTCTATGTACTTTCGCCGGATACCGGCCTGCTGGGCATACCGGCCCGGGTGGTAATCACCCAGGATGAGGCCACCGGGAAGAACACCCTCGGATGGGACGTTGAGTATTTCCTGAACGGCGCAATCAACATCGACGACTATGTGAAGCTGGAATCGGAAACGGCAACCGGCTACTTCCGGGTCTACTCGCTGGAGATCTCTGGCGACAATGTATCTGGAGACTGGATTTGTAAGGCAAGACTGCTGGAGGTGAGCGGGTAATGATGCAGGAATTTGTCCAGGAGGTCACTGATACCGTCAAGGAGACCCTGAAGGGCGTCCACACGGCGATTCCCGGCTCCATAGTATCGTTTGACCCTGGGACTGGCCTCGCCACGGTGCTGCCCACCATGAAGTTCAAGAAACCGGACGGCACCACAGTTGATTTTCCCCAGGTCACCGGAGTCCCCGTTGTGTTCCCGCAGTCTATGGGGCAGCAGGCCACCATCGCCTACCCGGTGAAGGCCGGGGATGGCTGCCTCATCATCGTGGCCGAGCAGAGCATAGACTACTGGCTCTACGGCCAGGAGACCGATACCGACCTCGACTTCGATCTAACCAACTCTATCTGCATCCCGGGTCTATTCGCAAAGGCCAACCCCGTCATGGCGGAAGCCTGCAACGGGAACGCCGTGGTGGTAAATGTGAAGGGCACGAAGGTCACTGTCAAGGGCGGCTCCGTCCAGGTAGACGCTGGAACGATAACGCTCAACGGCAATGTAACCGTGAGTGGGAACTTCACCACGCAGGGCGGCGTGGTCAATCTGAACTGATGGGAGGGCGGCAGTATGGCCCAGGCGGCAAGGCTTGGAGACGCCGTAACCGGCACAACGGCTGGAGAGCACTCCGGCCATGTCCCTCCGCACCCCGGAGACCTTTTCTGGGGAGATCAGCGGTGGGTGCTCAGGCGATGTATTCATAAACGGAATACCGGCCGCTGTTGCAGGGAGCACGACTACCGAGCGTGATGGCTGCTGCGGCAGCTCCCGGGGAAGTGTGGCAGTGGGAAGCGGCAGCGTTTTCATCAACGGGAAGCCGGCGGCCCGCCGGGGCGACGCTCTGGCTCCACAGCGGGTCCGGCCAGATCAGCGCCGGCAGCGGCGATGTGAACATAGGCGGATAAGGCCGCCAGGGCCTTTTACAGCGTTTCTCAGGGGATTCCCTGGTGGCGATAAAACTACACCAAAAGGATGGAAGGTCGTTTCCTGCGGCCGTTCAGTTGATTTCACGGCAAGTTTTCGGAGGGAGGTATCAATTCGGTAGACATCAAGCTCAATCGAGATGGCGACATAGATGTGTCGGCCATCGGAGATATTTCCCTGACGGAGAGCGTGAGGCAAGCGGTCCTGATTCGGCTGCGCTGGATCTACGATGAATGGAGGCTCGGGCCTGAACTTGGCTTCCCTTGGTTTGAAGAGGTTCGTGAAGAACCCGAACACCGTAAAGATCAGATCGCTCATCCGGGATGAAATCATGCAGGTGGAAGAGGTGACCGCCGCCGAGGTCACTTCGGTCAACTATGACCGGGCAAAAAGCGGGCGGCCACCTTCGTATTTACCTGCTCGGTTGGAGAAGCTACATACAGGGAGGAGGTGACGCTGTATGAGTGAATATGGGCTGACCCCTAACGGGCCGAACATCAAGAGGTTGGACGTGATCCTGGATGAGATGCACACGGCTCTGTCGAAGCGGTGGGGCGTGAATACCCGGCAGAACCCGGAGTCCTTCATCAATCACCTGCTGACCGATGTGTCCGACCAGATTGCCCAGCTTTGGGAGCTGGGGGAGGATGTGTACCACTCGCAGTATCCATCCTCCGCTGAGGGCCGGAGCCTCGATAACGCAGCACAGTACGGCGGTTCTACCAGAGAAGCAGCGGCGAAGTCCTATTACCCCATCCATTGCACCGGGCGAGATGGGACGAAGCTGGCCGCTGGGACCATGATTTCATCGACCATGAACCCCACCACGCAGCTCACCATCACCGATACCCGGGAGATTACTCGGGCGCCTTCAATAAGGCGGACATCAAAATATCTTCCCTGGGCACCGGGGATGTTTACACCGTCGCCATCAATGGGGCGGTGTATTCTTATGCCCCGACGGACCCTGGCACTGTGGCGATCCTGAAAGGGCTGGCGGCGGCCATCAAGGACGAGGACTTCACAGCTACCGTGGATGAAGAGAATGAGCTACTGCGGATTGAGGCTAAGGACATCACCTCGACCAATGTTCTGGTGCTGTCGGAGAATCTGACCACGGATGCCGTCACGACCATCATCACGTTCGGCACCGTGGACACCGGCGACATTCTGCTCCCGGAGGGCGTCATCACGAACATCGTGAAAGCGGACGCTGGCCTCCTGAGCGTGGTGAATATATGTACCTACATCGCCGGCCGGAATGAGGAGACCGATACGGAGTTCCGGCAGTCCTACGCCGATAAGATTTTCAACCGGTCCTCCATGATGCTGGAGAGCATCCGGTCCGCTATCCTGAACAACGTGCAGGGCGTGACCAGTGTGGCCCCGTATGAGAACCCTACCCATGAGTGGGATGAGTACGGGCGGCCGCCGCACAGCATCGAGATTGTAGTGGATGGGGGCGATTCCACAGAAATTGCCCAGCAAATCCTCCAGAAAAAGGCTGGCGGTATCAACACCTACGGAGATACCTCCGTAGTTCTGGCCGGGGCCTACGACGAGGACATCACGATCCGGTTCTCTCGGCCGACGACCATCTACACCTGGTTCCACCTGGGCATCACGCTCAGTAAGACCGAGGCCATCCCGCCGAACTATGTGGATATGCTGCGGGAGGTCGTTCTTGAGAATATGACTGCCCTGGAGGCTGGGGCGGATGTGGTCCCCAGCAGTTCATGTCTGAACTCTACAAAGCCTGCTCCGGCATCAGTTACATCGACATCAAGCTCTTCACAACGGCAGACGCCGGGGCAGAGCCTACGGATTATCCTGTCCGAAGCGCCGTGATTACGGCCCGCCAGAGAGCCTACACTTCGGAAGATATGATCGAGGTGGATATTGATGGCTGACTTTGTATCCGCCCTGAAGGCCGACTTGGTCGAACAGTTCCGGGGCAAAGAGAACATCGAGGGCTTGGTGGAAGTCATCGGCATCCAGCTTCAGGCGGTCTATGACTTCTACGAACAACTCCGAAATGAACGGGATGTCTATACCGCCGTGGGCAAGCAGCTTGACGGCGTGGGTGACATTGCTGTGATGACCCGAAAAGAAGCAGGGCAGCTTGCCGGGAAGCCAATCCCTTTGAAGTCATTGACGATGATACCTACCGGCAGTACCTCATCTACAAGATTCTGAAGAACACCTGCGACTGCACCTATCCCGACATCATCAAGGCATTCCGAATGTTATGGGACCGGCCTCTGTACTACACCGAGGACCCAGATGAGCCGGCCACCATGATCTTCGATACTGGGGACCTCCCGGGAAACGTGGATACCACACCGCTGTTCAAGACCCCGCTTATCCGGGCCGCAGGCATCACCCTGCGGCTGATTGCCCGGACAACCGTGGAGATGGAGACCGCATGGCTTCGTATTAGAAGCGGACTCGGATACGCTGTGACGGTGACTACGCTGCCTGTGTTGGAGAGCAGATTGACTACGGGGCCAGGGTGCGGGTCGGTTCCGGCATCCAAACCATTACGGAGGACACGCTTCCTGGAATTGAGCGTGATTATAAGCTGCACCACAAGATTAGGCTCGGAACGGGCTTCCAGAGTGTGAGCCAGGATGATCTCCCGCTCCTTGAGCGGGGATTTCTTATGCCGCCAAGCTCGATTCCGGCAGCACAGTCCACAGCATCATGGAGACGCCCATTAACGGCATTTCAATCCAGGAGTAATGTCCCCAAAACGATAAGAAGGAGGAACTACGCAAATGAGTTACTACGGCGGAACGATCACAGTAAAAGGCCGTGACCTCATCACCAGCCTGATTGCTGGGGAAACGATTGAGTTCACCCGCATCGTTGTCGGCTCCGGGGAAATGCCTGAAGGCGTGGAACCCATCGACATGGAAGACCTAGTGAACCTGGTCGCCGAAGCCTCCTCGACGGTGCCTACCGTTGAGAATGGCGTCCTGTCCTTGGTGGTGGAGTACCGAAACGACATGAACGGCGGTCTGAAGACCGGCTTCTGGCTCAGGAGTTTGGCATCTACGCAAAGACTGCCAACAGCGAGGAAGTCCTGCTCTACTACGCTACTCTGGGGGACAGCCCGCAGCCGGTCAATGCCTACCAGGATAACCGCATCGACATTCGGCGCTATCCGGTGACGATTGCACTGGAGGTGGATGCCGACATTCAGGTTACCTACAATCCCGGGGCCTTCATTACGGCGGAAGAGGCTGAACAGCTTGTCCAGGCCATGGTGAACGAGTCCATCACGGAGATCATCGGAAGTGTAGGTACCACCATCATCAAAGACATCACGATTCCGGCCACGGGCTGGACCTTGGACCCGGATCTTGATGAATCGGGCGAAGCAGGGGAGGACAGCTACCGCTACCGTATGGAAGTAGCTGTGGCTGAGGCAACCGACGAACATTTCCCTGACGTTGTCCTGCATAAAAGCGCTCTGCATACCGCAAATGAGGCGGGATTCTGTCCAACGGCTCAGTCTCTCGCCGGCGTTCTGCGGTTTTGGGCAAAGAAGGAACCCGCCGCAGATATGGCCGCAACGGTTGCATTGCTATCCAGTGGCTCCGGCGGGAGCAGCGGAGGGGGTGGGGCCTATGTGCTACCAGTAGCGACCAAGACCCGGCTCGGCGGCGTGAAGATTGGCGATAACATCAGCGTGACAGCCGACGGTACGATTTCTGCAACCGGTGCCTCTGTTTCCAAAGAGGACATGGCATCGACTGCGGGAGACCGGGAAATGCTCGATGAGGTGTTCCCCACCGGAACCTAACAGAGCAATAACAAATCATCAGGAGGAAAAAAGTATGGCCTACGATTCTACAGAAACTTGCAAACCTCCAGGCCCTGAAGGACACGGCGACCCGCATTAAGGCGGAGTACCTGTCTGCCATCTCCAAGGCAGGCCACGCCCGGTTCCAGAAGGCAGATGCCGTACCGGAAGCGGCTGCGGCGGAGGAGAATGTCCTGTATCTGGTCAAGAACGCTGAGACACAGCACTATGACATCTACGCCTTGGTGGATGGTGTTGTAGAGCTGATTGACGACACGACCGTTGCCCTCGATGGATATATCACCGAGGAGGAGCTGGCCCAGGCTCTCGAAGACCTGGGCGCCGGCACCATGTATGCCGGAACCAAGACCGACCTTACCACTGCCGACTCCGATGTGATTTCTGCCTTCTTCGACGAAGAGGAGGCCCCCCACTCCAAAGGAAGGCGATGTGTTCATCGTCACTACCCTTGTTGGTGGGGTGACCTATGAGATGTCCTCTTACTGGTACGATGGCGAGCAGTGGGTCGCTATCACCGGTAATGTTGACGCTGATAAGGTCATCATGCGGGACAACATCACCATGGCCGGCAACTACACGCAGGTTGGCAACAAGACCAAGGACCAGAACGGTACTGCGGAGTTTGCCACGAAGGGTATGTCTGTTGCCGACATTCTGACCGACATCTTCAGCAAGCGGCTTCAGCCCACCATCACGGCGCAGCCCAGCATCAGCGGCTTCAACCTGTCCGGGGCAAAGGCGGTGGAGGCGGGCACTGAGCTGGAGAGCGCCAGCTACACCGCCGGCACTCTGACCCCCGGCTCCTACCAGTACGGCCCGGAGACCGGTGTTGCTGCCTCCAACTGGAAGGTTGAGCGGATCACCGACCAGGGCACGGAGCAGATTGCCAGCGTGGACGCCGCCTCTCTGGACGCCGGTTCCGATGACAATAGCGGAGCAGGCTTTGTCATCGGTGACAAGGGCGGAGAGAATGTCGTTTCCAGCCTGAAGTACAAGGTGACTGCTACTCACGGAGCCGGCGTGACCGCCAAGGACAACCTGGGCGGCGAGTCCGAACCCGCTGTGAAGATTGCTGCTGGTACGAAGGAGAAGACCACCGGCGCCTACACCCCGTACCGCAACTACTTCTATGGTGCCACCGAGGAGAAGCCTGGGCTCGACAGCGCCTACATCCGGGGCCTGACCAAGAGCAATAAGGCTTATGCCGCCGGCACCATCACGATCAATGTACCCGCAGGGGCGCAGCGTGTGGCTATCGCCTGCCTGGCCGATAAGACCGGCGTAACCAAGGTTATCAACGAGACCGCCATGAACGCCGATGTGACCAGCACCTTCGTCCAGTCCACCGTGGCTGTCGAGGGCGCCAATGGTTATACTGCCCAGGATTACAAGGTTTGGGTGTTTGAGCCGGCTGTGCCGTATGAGAACGCCGCCACCCTAAAGGTCACTCTGGGCTGAGAGGAGGGAATGAAATATGGCTATCAATGGTTCTGACAAGTCTTTTGCCTTCATGGAGTTCCCCCTGAGTATGTCACGGCAGGATGCCTTCCCTCTGGATAAGAGTTCTGTGTTTTACTCTCTGGATGAGGCGAAGACCTATGCTAAGACGAGCCCTCTGGCCTATGTGGGGCAGCACATCTCCGTCGTCGAGGCGGGAACTTCCACTGCCTATCAGATCAAGAATGAAGCTGGTGAGCTGGAGCCCTTGGGTGCCGCCGCTGTTTCTGTTGCCACTGATGAAGAGGTCGGTGAAATGTTCGATGAGGTGTTTGGCACCGAAGCCTAAACGCCAAATATTTTTTTGAATAATCAGGAGGAAAAGAATATGTCTTACGATGTGAACAAGCTGGTAAAGCTCGGCGCACTGAAAAGTCTGTCCGAGAGGATCAAGAGTGACTACGCCACCAAGGATGAGCTGGCCGCTATCAAGGTCCCGGGTATAGCATTACTAAGCAGGGAACGGCGGAGGCGGCTATCTCGCCACCTACCAGCTCACCAAGGGCGGAAGCCCTGTTGGCGAAAGATCAACATTCCCAAGGACTTCCTGGTCAATAGCGCCGACATTCTGGAGGTGGAGGAGGCAGATCAGCCCTATGATGGAGCTGAGGTTGGCGATCTCTATATCGACTTTGTGGTGAACTCCAAAAACGCCGATGACACCGCAACCCACATCTATCTGCCTGTCAATGAACTGGTGGATGTCTATACTGGCGGCAACGGCATTGAGGTCAGCCCTCAGAGCGTGATTTCCGCCAAGGTGGACACTGCCAACGCTAACGGCCTGGAGGTTACCGCCGCCGGCTTTAAGTTGAACCTTGCCAGCACCAGCACCGCCGGTGCCATGTCTGCCGCCGACAAGACCAAACTGGATAGCGTGGCGGAGGGAGCTACTAAGGTTGAAGCAGTAGCACCCCCGGCGCTATCAAGGTCAACGGCTCTGAGGTTACCGTTGTTCAGATTGCGGGCAATGAAGAGGTGACCGAAATGCTCAACGAGGTATTCGCTGCTGGCACTGATGACGAGGGCTGATCTGGAATCGGAATACAGGAGGGCGGGGGCATCCCCGCCCTCGCTCATTCTCACGGAGGTAATTACGCATGGGTAAAGTAACACTTGCGGAGCATCTGAAAGCCTGTGCGGAGGCAGCAAAGAACTTCACCAACGGCCTTATTGGGCAGTTGGCCCAGACGGTAACGGAAGCCCTGGAGGAGTTTGAAACAGTCAAGGCAGACAAACCTGGCTCTGTTTCGGTGACTATCCCGGCCACTGGTTGGCAGGATGATGAAGGCATGACTGCCTATCCGTCCTACTACGACATAGTGGACAAGAGTGTGACAGACAAGGACCGAGCATCGGTTATGATTGCTCCCGAGTATGTCCGTAGCTATTGCCTGTAATCTGTGTCCGACCTGTGAAACTGTGACAGGTGCTATCCGCATCAGGGCAAAAAAGTGCTCCGACAACCCCTATTTCAGCAGAATACTGGCTTGAAGCCGGAAAGGAGAACAGATAATGGCTTTTGGATCGGTTAATATTGGCGGTGGCCCTGGCCCTGAGATGGCCGGTGCCGCAGTCAACATCAGCTACGACAACAAGAAATCTGAGACTGACGCCACCAATGTTCAGGACGCACTCGATACCGTGTTCAAGAAAAAGGCAGATTTGAATGAGAGCGGAAAGCTGTCCGAAGAACAGCTCCCCGATATAAATGTTTCCGAAGCTTTTGTCAACACAGATCAGAAGAACGCTCCAAATAATAATGATGCTGTGCTAATCACAGACAGCGAAGACAAAATATTTCAAAACGGGTGCTGTGGAGCAAAATCAGGGCGTTGTTTGCTGCGGCCTCCCACAACCATACCGCCTCCAACATAACCAGCGGGACCCTCTCTGCGGCCCGGGGCGGAACAGGGCAGACCACCCTCACCCCGGCGGTCACCACAAAAGGGGTACGCCAGATCTATGCAGGGACATCCGACATGACTTCGGGGAGCACCAGCCTGACCACCGGATGTATCTATCTGGTGTATGAGTGAGGTGAGCTGACATGCCGCATTTTATTGGAGTATCGGGTATTGCGAGGAAGGTTAATCCGCCACATGTGGGAGTTTCCGGGGTGGCACGGAAGATCAGCGATGGATATGTGGGTGTGAATGAAATCGCTAGAAAGTTTTTTCCAGATGTATTTACTTGGAATAAATACAGTGTAAAAACCGAGGTGAAATACACTTGTGAAAAAGTAATTGAAAGGGGATGCAATGGGGATTCGCAATGTCCACCCAACTATGCAAGCAGCCATACTTGGTGTACAACGCAGAGGACAGACGCAGCCATTTCAACCGGAAGATTTGCAAAAACCGGCACAATAACTTTGCCAGCCAACTACAAAAACAAAGACCCCGGTTCGGCAGTTGGTTATACCTTCATGGCCTCCAGCTACGTCTACGACAGCGATAACGAGAGTTTTACCCCGACATTTATGGACAGCGGTTCGACTTCTGATTATGCAGTTCATGTGGCTGGAGAGAATTATGGTGTTCTTTATAAAAGGTGGTCAAGGTAGTGGACCGCAAACTCAAGGCTCATATCTCGGCAGAGTCACCTCCGAAAATGAGAACGCCTATCGGACAATGGCATCCACACTGATGGATACTGGTATGTTAAGCTATAAATTTTACGATTTTAAGGGGATATTCATGTACTTTAGCGCATTAAAGTGGGGGGGTACTCCCTAAGAACTGACCCCCATGCGGAGGTGACTCCGCATGGCTAAGGCACAATATATTGGCGTTGGCGGGATCGCACGCAAGGACAGCGGTGAGTATGTCGGTGTGAGCGGCATCGCGCGCAAGGTAAAGAGCGGATATATTGGAGTCAGCGGTGTGGCGAGGCAATTCTTTCTGGGGAAATTCACTTGGAAGAAATATACGGTTCGATACGAAAACACTTCAACTGTAGAAACGTATAAGACCATTCCACTCGTTGAATCAGATAAATGGGATTTTTACCTATCAATGAACAGGCCAAACGTATGGTATGGAAGTGAAGCCAGTTATGGTAGGTGGAGAGGTTACAACGAGACTGGATATTGTGATGATACAGTTTGCATGTGCGTAAGCGCATCAGCAATGTCATCAAACCGCAATAGTCGTTATGCAAACACCCGCTATGGATATAATTACACGTCAACAACATATTGTGTTTTTGTTCCAGGGGTAATTGATACGAAAGTTACGCGCACAATAGACACTGATACTGGAACTTATAGAAATCGAGTTGATTTGACTTGTGAAGAGCTGATGCAAGGAACACTGCATATGAGGCCAGGGGAAACAACCAGCTACTCAGAGAATGGAATGTTTACGTCCTGCGCAATACTTGGCCCTACAGCTGTTGATATCAGGCGGTTAAAGCCGGTGGGCAGTATCAATCAATATGTTTCCGATGTCACATCTGAGAACGAAAACGCTTATCCCGAAAACGGCATCCACACTGATGGATATTGGTATGTCAAACAATAAATTTTGTGAGGAGGAAAACACATGAACATTAAACTTTCCAACGGCACGGTCCTTTCTCCCATCCTTGCAACAGGCGAGACCCGCTATGTACAGGGAGCAAACCGGGACACGTTGAACTTTATCTTCCCCGCCACTGAGGGTATGGAGGCGCTGGACGCCGCTTTCTCGGCGGAGAATTGCGAGAGCATCACAGTCCTGGAAGCCGTAGAGGTCCTAGACGGAACTACCACGGAACAGAGCTACCTCCACAAGGGCTATACGATCCGGGCCGGCCTGAAAAAGGAGGCCGTCGAGGTCACGCCTGCGACCGAGGAGGCGGAGGCCGTCTATGAGGACAGGATCACCGTCTCCATGAGCCAGCGCACTTATACCGAGAGCCAGCTGGCGAGCCTGACCGACACGGTGGACGTGCTGGTCATGGATGCGCTAATGCAGTGATCGGGTCAAACACAACTTTAAGGGGATACTTATGCACTTTAACGCGTTAAAGCGGGGGTCTCCTCCTAAATTCTAACATTTTCTATACGGGGGTGACCCCGCATGGCTAAGGCACAATATATTGGCGTTGGCGGGATCGCACGCAAGGACAGCGGTGAGTATGTCGGTGTGAGCGGCATCGCGCGCAAGGTAAAGAGCGGATATGTCGGAGTCAGCGGTGTGGCGAGGCAGTTCTTTCCAGGAATCACCACTTGGAGCCGATATACCATCGTCAATGCCAGCACGATCACGAGGAACATACTTCACACATATACCTATGTCGGAACATACAGCCTAAATGCATCAGGTAGCTGGTATCTTGCAACAGCTGGTAGTGGGGTAAACCTAGTTGTCACAGATGACGGAAAGGTTAAGTCCATAAATTCTAGCGGCACCGGTGGATTTAATTTTCGGACAGTAAACGAACACATTGATACCCTCATAAATGATAATGAGGATAGCGTTAATGTTGGATATGCCCGATATTTTTATCTCGGACCGCAAAGTGGGTTCAGCTATATAAGCCACACTGATAGTGATAGTGGATATTGGGAGTATGTAATGGACCCACAATATGTGTACTACAGTGGAAGTAGTTTGTATGGTGCGTCTATTTGTTTCCGAGATCCAAGTAATCCGAAGAATGGTCTTTCCTCTGGATATACTCACCACACATTTTCTCGATTCAGATTAGGCACAACAGATGCCGCCACTGATAGCCTGTATAAGCTCTTGGTAAATGTGAAGTTTGACCGGGGGGACTATGTTGACCAAGTGACCAGTGAGAATCCCAACGCATATCCGACAAACGGAAAGCATACCGACGGCTACTGGTACGTCAAGCAATAAAATTTAAGGAGGAATCCACTATGTTTGAAACCATCAAAGATTGTACTCCAAATCCGGTGACTCGGTTATCGTCTCCAACGCGGTCAAGAAGGGGTGGATTACTGCCGAGCAGTATGAAGAAATCACCGGCGATAAACACACGGGAAACTGAGTTCCTTATGAAAATCAAAGGCAGGGCGGATGCCCCAGAACCGAAGTAAAAAGCCGGGAGAACGGTTGGGGCATAAGAAGTCCCCTGCACGTGGTACAGGGGACGGGCAAGAGACGGTCAATCCTGAGTGAGTAGAGACGCGTATTTTTGTTTCTCTTCTGAAGTCATGGCCTTGATTGTGTTATCGACTTTTGATAAGGCGAAGGAAAGAGATACCCACAATAAGCAGTTTAACAAGAGGCCTGGAAAAGGCGGGGGCTGGCTGATGCAGCCCCGCCAATTTCATGGTATTAGCCCCGCAGGAAGTGGGAACCAAATTCTTGCCTTGGCAAAGGCCGCAGGCAGATTGGAAGTGTTGTTTTGACGGGACTGAATGAGTTTGAGAAATTGTTCGGCAACATTACTGTGCTGAACGTGATTGAACTGGTGCTTGCGGCGGTCTTTTTTGCTGTTCGTTTACAAGAGAGTCAAAGACTATCTGGTAAAGCGGTATGAGGCAAATAAAGCCAAGGACCAGCAACTGAAAGAAGCTTTGGAAGTGGTAAGCAACTACCCCAATTACCGCAAACAGAGTTTGAAGATACAGAAAGAGCTGAACGATAAAATCGCTGAGCTCGGAGGAGGCTTGAGGAAATCGAGGAGGAGCGTCGCCGGGCGAAAGAAATAAGCTCCGAGACATGATTATCCAAAGCTACCGGTACTACACCGATAAAGAAAGGAACCCTAGACAGGTGTGGAACCGCATGGAAGCTGATGCTTTCTGGGAGATCATCCGCGACTATGAAGGCTACAACGGCGACGGATATGTTCACACGAAAATTATCCCCGAGATGGAGGCGCTGACCATCATTGAGATGGACGACCTTGACCGGCTCGGGCCCCCTGTTATGATTCACGGGCAGTACCCGATAAAGGAGAGCGGAAATGGGAAACAGCATCATTCTGGCTTCTATCGGGGCTTTCCTCGGAGGAGCAGTAAGCCTCTATGCGTTGCTGTCGCTTGCGGAAGTAATCCACAGAAAGAGGGACGAACGAAGAAAGACAAATGCAAGAAACCGCAAATCCGAAGCCTCCGAGGCGAGGAAGACTGCCGGAAATGGCAAGCCTCACATTGGGAAGATGGACCTCATTCTGGTCATCATGGGAATAACTCTGCTGCTGTTTACGCAGAAGATGATCCAGCTCTTTGAAATGTACCAAGCCGTTCCCGATACGCTGATTACGATGGTGTTCGGCGTGTGCGGCGGTGAGTGCGGCGTAATGGGGTGGATCAAGACCACAAAAGAGCGGCAGACAGATCGTAGGTGGCAGATTGAGGATGAAAAAAGGATGGAGGAAGCTGCGAACCTTGCGGAAACTTCTGAGCGGAACGACCCATAAAGGGGAGTTTTATGGGCCTCATTGGCAAGGCAAACGCAGAGAAGATTTGGAACTACCCCAAGGCTGCTGGACTATCCGACTGCGGAGAGGCAGGGCGCATGGGCAACCTGAAGGCTGAGAGCGGCCTGAACCCTATAAACCTCAAAACAGCTACGAAAAAAGCTTGGCTACCCCAATCAGTCGGCGACCTGGAAGTCCAGCTTGACTTGCTAATGAAAGAGCTGTCTACCAGCTACAAGGCCGTTCTGACCACGCTGAGATCTGCAACGACCGTGAAGGCCGCATCCAACGCCGTCCTGCTCCAGTTTGAGCGGTCGGCCAACCAGAGTGCAGCAGTGCAGGACAAGCGGGCCGGGTACGGACAGACTTACTACGAAAAATATGCGGCGAAAACCGCCGAGAAGGAGGAATCGACAGTGGCAACCAAGATTACGACCGCTGCCCAGCTCGCAGAGCGATGCCTGGACGTGGCCCAGAACTATAAGACTCTGTATGTTATGGGCTGTTTTGGCGCCCCCCTGACGGCAGCCAATAAGAAGCGGTACACCCAGAACCACAGCTACAACAAGCAGGCCGCTCGGACGAAGATGATTAACGCCGCCAGCGCCGATACTTTCGGTTTTGACTGCGTGTGTCTTATCAAAGGGCCTGCTGTGGGGGTGGTGCGGCGATAAGTCCAAGACCTACGGCGGCACCAGCTATGCGAGCAACGGCGTCCCGGACCTCGGGGCCGACACGATGATTACCAAGTGCAAGGATGTGTCCACCACGGGCTGGGCCAACATGGAGGTAGGCGAAGCCCTGTGGGTGAAGGGCCACATCGGCGTCTACATCGGCAATGGCCTCGCCGTTGAGTGTACTCCGGCCTGGAAGAACCAGGTGCAGGTGACCGCCGTGGGGAATATCGGCGCCAAGTCTGGCTACAATACCCGGACCTGGACCAAGCACGGCAAGCTGCCCTATGTGACCTACACCGGAGAGCATCAGCACCCCGTCTGCCGGGAGCAGCACCACCACGAAACCCACCACTGGCGCCACTACGGCCGTCGGGGACCTAAAGGTGGGCGATATCGTGGGAGTTCACCGGCGACACCCACTACACCAACAGCAACGCCGCCACCGGTGTCAAGTGCAAGCCGGGCACGGCAAAGGTCACCAGCATTGCAAAGGGCGCAAATCACCCGTACCATCTCATCAAGGAGGCGGGCGGTGGCTCCACAGTATATGGGTGGGTCGATGCCGCTGACATCGCCGCATCCGGTGGAGAAGAGGTCTACACCGTAGTTGCCGGTGACACGCTCTGGGGGATTGCCCAGAAGAAGCTCGGCAGCGGCGCCCGGTGGCAGGAGATCTCGAAGCTGAACAGCCTGACCTCTTCGACCATTGTGGTCGGCCAGAAGCTGAAGATTCCGAGCTGATATGGAAGGATCGCAATAGGAGTTTTGGGGCTGGCATCCGCTGTGGCGGGGCTGGCCTTTTGTCGTTACTGGATCGTTTGCCTTGCCAGATAGGACGGGGGAGAAGCACTGTGATGAAACGCAGTGCTCGTCCTGCCGTTCCACTGTGAAAAGCACGAGGTCCACTGATTTTGAAGAAAGAGGTGTACTATGTCTGAATTCTAGCCCAGCTACTCCAGGCCGTCATCATTGCGGCCATCACGGTCTGCGCCTCGTTCCTGATTCGCTTTCTGAATCAGAAATCCGGTCAGATTGCGGCAGAGACCGACAGTGTTGAGCTGAAGAACCTGCTGGAGCAGGTGACCGATGCCGTAACTACGGCAGTTACTTACACCAGCCAGACCTTCGTTGATGCCCTGAAGAAAGACGGCTTATTTGATGCGGACGCCCAGAAAGAGGCCCTGCAAAAATCGCTTGATAAGGCCGTGTCTCTTCTGTCCGAAACTGCACAGAGCACCCTTGAAGAGATCTATGGCAATCTGAATGACTACCTGACAAGCAAAATCGAGGCCGAGGTGCGGAGCCAGAAAATTACGCTGACAGCGGTTACCGGCTCTGCTGCCGCCGATTCCCCCAGAGACTGTGGTAGTCGAAAGCAGAACCGGCGTTGACCCCGCCTACGCCATCCAGATCAGCGAGCTTATGGGAATGAGCGCCGCCGAGCTGAAGAAAAAGGCGGAGGAGTGCGGCGCCAATATTGATGGCCTGACCCAGAAGAAGGACATCGCCCAGGCAATCATCACGACCATCCTGAGCAAAGCGTAAACGGGTCTGCCTCCGCCCGATACGCCCGTCATGCAGGGGTTGGCGCCCCCTCGCCAGCCCAGAAAACTGAATGACGGTATATATGCCCCCTATCCAGGCGTTGCCCTGGGTAGGGGGAATTTTTATTTTCCAGCTACTTGCAAACCTGGGCGGGATGCTATAAAATCTAAGCACAGGATCTGCTCCTGAAGGGATAGGAATCCGAGAAGCGCATATATTGTATGCGAGGAGGTGCGGAAAGTGCAGGACGAAGACTTCAAGTGGTTTATCGAAAACTACGATGAGTTGTTCAAAAAGTATGGGTGTTGCTACCTCGCCATAAAGGACAAGGCAGTATTGGGGGGCATATGATAGCCCCAAAGATGCCATCTCGGAGGTCTCAAAGGAACATCCCGTCGGGAGTTTCATTGTCCAGCTGTGTAATGGCGATGAATCTGGATACACCAACTATTTTGCGAATTCGCAGGTTATCGCCCCGTAGGCTTACGGCGCAGCAAATACGAAAGAGAGAGGGTAGGATATGGACCCTTGTCATGCATTTTCGACGAGATCGGATGGGCTGCTGATGCAGCTGCACAACGAAGTTTGCATCTCGGCAAACGGACAAAAGGTTACGGTCCGTGCTCTTTGGGATACTGGAGCTACAATGAGTGCCATCTCCCATGGCGTTGCGGAGGACCTGAAACTCGTACCGATTGGGAAGCAAATAGTAGCAACCCGACGGGCAGTAAAGAAGTAGACACCTTTTTGTGTGGACACGATGCTCCCAAACAATGTGAATTTTGAAGGGATCATCGTGATTGACTCTGAAATCGGCTCACAGACCGCCGGAGGAGAGCCGATAGGGATGTTGGTCGGTATGGACATCATCGGCCGGGGTGATTTTGCCGTCACGAATCACAACGGGAGGACGATCTTTACATACCGCTGCCCTTCGGTGGGCTCCATTGACTTTGTCAATCAGCTTGTGATGAAAAACAAAATTGGGACTCCGCATGGAAAAGGAAACGGAAAGCGGAAGGCCAAAAAAAGATAAGACTCCAAAACACCCCCACTTAGCCGAACGGCTGAGTGGGGGTGTTTACTTTCGTCGAGAAATTCAGTTGTGATGCGCCTGATATCAGATAAATTCGCCTCTCAGCTCCAGCTCCATCTGCTGGATCAGGAGACCAGCCTCCAGCAGTCCGAAAGGCTTTTCATCAGAGTCCGGCGACTGCCTGAAGTGCGTAACTGCATCCTGAAGGATTCTAAGGACCAGTTTGCGGTCGTCGTCCGTGGCCTGATTCGCTTCAAACTTGGCAGCCAGAGCCATGAACTCTCCCTCGCTTTCAAGTGCGAACAGGGAGAAAGCGGCTGCGGAGCCTCTGAGGAAGTGACATAAGAGTTTATAATCCGCTTTTCTGGGTTTTCTTGAACATATTCATCACCTGCCCCGTATCATACAGGAATGGCTCTGTATTGTCAATAAAAAAGCACCCACTTTCATGGGTGCTTTGCCCTGCAATATTTTTTGGCTCCGGCGGTTAAGCAGGGAGCTCTCATTAAATGCGGAAATCGCATGAAGCAGGGCTGAAACAGATTTTAGCATACCAAAATGCCAGAGTCAAGCATCTCTGTCTTTGGGAACAACACCGCAGGGAAAAATCAATATACATAATGCCCAATTCTCAAAGTCTGCATTTTACAAAATGTTCTCACGGGCTTTTAGAAACTCCAGATATACTTATACCTTCGAGCGTAAAACCCGCCAAAACTGATTCTAAGGGCTTCTACGAGCATAATCACCTAAACCGTTTATAAGTAAAAATTTTTCTAAAAATAAAGAAAATTATCTTGACTTTGCCAGTTGGTAATGTATAGTTAAGTTACGGTAATTAAATACCATAACCGAAAGGAAGAGCGATATGAAAAAGATCAGAAGTAACGGTCGAGAAACTGAAAAGCTCTCGGATATGTGGCGAAAAAGAACTTCGTGAATTCCTGGAGATTTCATAGCGAAGAAACTGACCTGAACGAACGTCAGGCGGAGGAACTTTTGAACTGACCGTGAAAATTGTGAGATCTGGCCAGAGTTGCGAGATCCGCCGGAACAACTTCAGGCACACCGTAGAGGTGACCGTGAGAGTAGCTGACCGGGATAACCTGGATGGCGGCCCCAGATTTTCTACTACCTGTCGAGGCCGATGACCGAAGCTGAAATCTTTGAGGCCAATCAGTTCACTGGGAGTTGGGAGGAAAAGTAATGAACACTGCGAAGATGAGTGCATTTGCCCTCCGGGCCATCATGGGAGAGGCTTTCGACGGTGACGCCTATGAGCGTGGCCGCCAGGATGCCAGAAAGTTTTTCAAGGAGCACCCGGAGGAGCAGGGAGTCCAAGATCGAGGAAGTGAAGCAGAGGCTCGAAAGCGGCGTGTACCGGCACAACCCCGGTCCGTCCTACTGGATCGGCTGCCTCTGCGAAGCTGATTTTACTTGGTGAAGGGGGATACGAAGATGAATGTGTCAGTAAAGATACGTTCCGACATTGGATTCTACATTGGAGACATCTGCTATGTCCTTGATGACCGGCTCTATCATGGAGTCTGGGGGAGACCAGCATGGATTTGTAGACGGCACATTTAAGGACCCAGACACGGGACTTGAGGTGGCCGTCGCAGGAACAGCATACGGAGACGGTCGCTACCTCGGAAGCGATGGGGCCGAGTTCCCCGTCGATGCGGATGTGATCGGTTTGGTTCCCCTGGAGTTGGTATCCAGAGAAAGGAGCCGCAGGGCGGCCGGCTCGGCGAAATCTTCAAGATGCCCGGAGAGGCGGAGTTCATCGCCGAAAATGGGCTGTTCACCGTGAGCCTGCCTGACGGGCGCATGGTCGAAATCAACACCGATTACGAATATGATGAGGAAGGCTATGAGGATGAAGAGTAAGCCCTATAAACTGGACGGGAAGCTGTTCCGCTACGATTTCGACCATAGTGGTCGGTCAGTACATATTCAAGGCCGAAGCCGAAGACATTGCACTTGAAAAGGAGTGGGAGAAAACCCACAATTCCCGCATCTATGAGATTGACACCGATGGATACATGGTCATGGATACTGCTGGGCTACACAAGGACAACTGGAGCAACAAGGCCGCCCGGGACGAATACCTTGCTGCCTGGAGCGTGGATCTGGACGCTGAGGCGGCGGAAATGGAAGCTAACTTCGTTAAATACGAACTTCCATATCTGCTTTGAGGGAGGGAAGAACCGTATGAATCCTGAATTCATGGCTGACCTGGTTATCAACCTGGCGATCCTGTGCGTGTTTCTAGTGATACTGGGGGCCGGCTGCTTGATTGCCGATTTCGTATTTCCGCACATCCCATTTCTCCAGAAATGGCTTGAAAGCCTGCCTGAGTATGAGGATGATGCGGAGATCGCCCACCTATACGAAGAGGAGCGCCGGGAGCGGTGGGCACGGTGCCGAGCAAGACGAAAGGGGAAAACGAGATGAAAGCCAGACAGTATTTTGAGAAGCACCGGCAAGAGATGACCTGCGGTGACGAGAAAAGAGTGCAGGCAGCCATCAATCAGTTCGTTTTGGAGTTGAACGATGAGTCCAAGAATATGCTCAAGGCCAGAAATGTCAATACGGACCGGGCGGCAGTGTCTGTTCTGCGGGAGCTGAATGATAAGTACAATGCGGTTGTCGGCCTGTTCGAGAAGCATTATGGGGCGTCGCCGCTGATACGAGATGGATACCTGAATCTCTGGAAAAACAGAATGCCGACAATACAGCAATATCTCCGGCAGGACAGGAGATTTTAATTTGCCCGGAAATTACCAATCGGCAACAAAAGATAATCTTTAGGAAGATGGAGGTGCTGAAATGACCGAAAGGGTAGAAAAGATCGAGGTCGAGAAGCGGATATTCGTCGCTGATGACGGGACGGAGTTTCAAACGGCGCAGGATTGCAGGCAATATGAGCAGGACTGCGCTGAAAGGAACTCCAAGTTTATTGTGGCAAAGCTGCCGCACTTCACCTACTCTCCGCAATGGATTGACCCGGATTTCGCGTGGGAGTGGTACTTTGTATCGAGCGACGTGGAACTGGCCGCTGTCCGGGAGGCCGTCTTCAATGCGGATGCCAGCGCCCATGAGTACACTCCGCCGGCATACCCACTGCTGGATTGCCTGTTCTGTTGACGACGACGGATATGGAAGTATCGAGGGAAACGATAGGGCAGGTCCTTGATGGCTTGGACGAACTCAAGAAAGGCATTGTCGATTTGGCAATGGAGAACGGAGGAGCCTTCCATTGAAAATTCTTTCCTGTGGCGCCGGGATGCAGTCATCGGCCCTGCATCTGATGAGCTGCTGCGGGACAAGAACCCGAAGCCACCCATGGACAGCGACCTGTTCATCAGCCGGTGCCGGAAGCGGCTCATGGACCTGACCGACGAGGACTGTAACGATGCTGAGTGCTTTGAATACTGTGGGAAGCAAATCTGGAACGGATTTTGATCTGAGAGGAGAATTCGATGAATGTCCAGGATTTAATTTACTCTGCGAAGTGCTGCGACCTGAAAGACTGCAACGATTGCCCGAGCAGAAACAGGACTGCTTGTAGGGAGAGGACCATGCAGGGTCTTACCTGCGAAGTTGAACGGCTCCAAAGGATGGTCGTAAAGCAAAGCGTTGAAATGGCCGACGCCCTGCGAGACCTGTTCACTGTATGTGAAACGCCGGACCCCGCCATCCGGCTCAAAAAATCAGAGAAGTGGCGCCACTGGATGATGAATGAAGGGAAGGGTAGAAAATGAGCCAGTTTATCCGTGAAATCGAACCTGGGGTGGAGCTGTTCCGGGATGCCGTGACCGGGATCGCCTGGGCCGAAGACCATAGGACCGGTCTCGGCGTCAGCGTACACCCGAACATCGACGAGAGCGGCAGCGTCGAAGGGATGATTGCCAGAGGCTGGTGGAGGCGTAGCGACCGCATTGCAAGGAGCCACGGCTGGATTTACAACATTGACCGGTTTGCCTGCAACGATGAGGACACGGTCGAGGCCATCGTGGCTGAAGAGTGTATGTGTCCGGCCTGCATTGAGCGCCGAGCGGCACAGGTGGAGCGGAAGCGGTATGTATGCCCCCGTCTGCCACAACACCGAGCACCTGCCCGGGGCGAGATTCTGCATGATCTGCGGGAACCGTTCCCGTTATCAAAACAAGGAAAGGCGTGATCGAAAATGGAAAGTCCGTTTGTAAATGACCCGTTTGCGATGGTGTGGCAGGCATTTAAGAACCTGTATCCCGGGAAGGACTGCGAGGTACAGTGGCAACCGGGGATTGAGGATGATGAGCTGTCTGAGCAGGGCTACGGCTTCACTGAATTCTGTGAGGACGGCTCCATCCTTGTAGCGGTAGATGCCAACCTCCGGGTATCAAATGCCGTGGAGGTCCTAGCGCACGAACTGGCCCATGTGGTCGTCGGTATCGAGAGCGAGCATGGTGCTGCCTGGGAGGCAGCTTTTGACGCTATCTTCCGGGAGTATGGCCGTATCGCAGAAGAAATGTTCGGAAAGCAGGAGGGAGCAGAATGAGGTACACGCCCATCAACAGCGCCGAGGAGGCTGTAAGCCGGATCGCTGGCCTTGGCTATGACCATTTCGTGATCTGCGCCGATGAGACAAGCTGGCAGCGGGAGCAGGGGGAGCCCACCATCCAAGTCGAGCACGATGCCGACCGAGCCGTTGACATATTCCTTGACGGCTGCTGGATGAACCCGTGCGTGGAGCTTCGGGGCGTAGACTTCAACGGGAACGAAGAAGCCCTCTGTATCGGTGGCACAGATGAAGATTTGAACGAGGAAGGGGAGTTTATCGAATGGCCGGAATTGGAGTAGACCTAAAAGCTATCGTCCTGAAGGCATCAAAGGCGGGCGCCGAGCTCACCATGAGTTTCGAGGAACGACAAGTGATGACTTTGAGGGCGAGGAGAGGAGATTTCATCATCTGCGTAAAACTGATGCCCTGGGAGATCGACCCAGATGTCTGGCGCCAGGGAAATCAGTTCGAGCGCATCGTGGAAGATTTGATTTACCGCCTGGACGAGGCGGAACAGAAAATGATTGATACAGGAGGCACAGAAAAATGAAAGATCAGTTTATCGAGATTTTCAATGACCACATCAAGCGCCCCGGGGCAGATGCGCTTCTGGCCTGGCTGGAGAAGTCCGACTTCTTTACGGCACCGGCCTCGACCCGCTTCCATCTTTCGGAGCCGGGCGGCTTGGTGAAGCACAGCGTCCACGTCTATGAGCGGCTGCGGGGCTTTACAGTAACGAGCTCGCCAGGGACACCGACGGGCCCGTCATCCTGTCCGACGAGGACGAGGAGAAGATTGCCATTTGCGGTCTGCTCCACGACATCTGTAAAGTCGGATGATACAAGCAGGAGCCGAAGAACCAGAAGACCTACGATCCCGAAAAGGTGAAGAAGGCCCAGAAGTGGCAGGTCAAGCACGATGACCTCGGCGATTTCATCTGGGAGACTGTCATGGTCTACAAGTTTGACGAGGACTTCGTTTACGGTCATGGCGAAAAAAGAGAGCGTCTACATCGCCTCTGCCTATATGAAGCTGACCAGGGAGGAGGCTGTGGCCATTCGTTTCCACATGGCGGCATGGCAAGACGGGGAGAAGCAGAATGCAGGCAAGGCTTTTGAGCGGTACAGCCTCGCCGTCATGCTTCATATCGCCGATCTCCAGGCCACCTATCTCGATGAGGCGGACCAGAATGGGAAGAACGGATGAGTGGGTCGCCATCAGCGGATACCGGTGGCCGTATCGCATAAACCGGAAGGGATGCGTCCAGAAGCAGCTTGAGGACGGGAGTTGGTACACCCTGAAGCCCTACATCGGAGGCGGACGCTCCAGGGCCATGGTGAAGATGCGAAGCACGGACAACCGCAAAATCGAGGTGCCTCTTGTCTGGCTCATGGCCGATGCCTTTATGGGCGGCCGGCGGCCCGGATACGGGATCGTACATCGAAATGGAGCCAAGCTCGACTGCGAACTGGAAAACCTGAAGTTCCTGCCATTAAAGGCGTGCGGGCGCATCTCATGCAGATCCAGGCGGCGGGCGGTGGAGAAGGTTGATCGAAACGGGCAGGTGGTAGCGATCTACGCTTCGGCCAGGGAGGCGGCTCAGAAGAACTTTATCAGCCAGAACTCAATCTGGGCCAGATGCAACGGAAGAGTGAAAGACCCGTTCTGTCTGGATGACCATGACTACCGATACGAGCAAAGGAGATAGGCGTATGAAAATCAAAGTGAAGCCATTGAACAGGGAGACAAAAAATGTCACCACAGCGATGATTTGACGGATGCGGTAGCCCTGAAGCGGATGTTCCCCGAGCTACTATTATTCAGAGAGGATGCAAAGGCAACCTCATCATCGGAGACAAGGATAGTAAAGTGATTGTGGTCCTCCCGTCGGACACCAAGGCTTTTCCGACCGTCCTGTACGGGCAGACGACAATGATTGATGACATCATTGCTACTGTCCGCTTGGAGGTTAAAAGAAATGAGTGAGTACAAGCCCTACATCGACGAGAATGGGCGCCTCTACCTGTTCTCGCTCTGTGATGGGACCCCGATATTCCTCCAGCAGCTTATAGTCTCTCTTGAACGGCTGGGCTGCAAGGACATCAGGCGCAGCCAAAAGATATTGACGGAGGGGGATGCCCGAAGGGAAGCCGTGGATGAACTGCCTGTATGAAGCAAGTGGGCAGCTCCCATACTCGCTCTGGCCTGGGGCACAGGTTGTCGAGTTGCCGGGCGGAAAGTATGGGTTGGTTGGCCCTGACATTGTGATTCGGAAGACCGACAGGGAGAACCGGTATCATGATAGCCCGTGCCGAAGATGGCTTGACGAAACCTTCTTGGGGAGACTGACCACCGGCGTCAAAAAAGAAGTTATGGAAGGAGGAGAGTGCCGATGAAGACAATCACGATTCGGCAAACCGTGGGCCAGCCTGATTGTCTCCTTGGATCAGAATGGAAGGCCGCTCAAGAGCGTGGAAACTCGAAGTTGGAAGACGGGCTACCGGGGGCCCCTGGCGATTCACGCCGGTAAGTTCCGCCCCGATATGTTCTTTATGGGCATGGACGGAAAGAAGATGGATATATTCGCCGAAGCTGGCCTGCACGGCGACAACGACATCCTGAACCTACCGTATGGGGCGGTTGTCGGAAAGGTAACGCTGGTGAACTGCCTGCCCTTGAGGAACTGGAAGGCTATGACTGGATACGCCCCGGGAAAGGGCGTTTGGCAACTGGTCCCCGGGGCGATATGGATGGATTCTCTCTAACCCGCTACTGTTTGAAAAAGCCTATACCCGCCAGAGGGAAGCAGGGCATTTGGGATTGGGAGCCAGAAGAAATATGAAAGCCGGTGCCAATGCGCCGAGGAAATGGAGGTTAGATATGAAAGACATCATTTCAATGAATGAGGTTGACACCCAGCGGGAGAACGACGGGTACGGAGAGCTGCTTGCCGGCATCCGCCAGGAGTTCGACAAGAGCACAAAGGACGGGAGTGCCCCGCTCTTTACCACGAACGCCGGGGACCTGTACGGCCTGCTGCTGGATGGCATCCCGGAGGAGGCCCGCCAGCACTACAACTGCAATGCCTGCCGGCATTTCGTCAACCGGTATGGTGGGCTGGTCAAAATTGACGAGAAGACCGGAAAGCAGACGCCGGTGATGTGGCCTGAAAAGGCCCCGGCCTTCTTCTCCGAGGCCGTGAAAAGATCCGGCGGAAGGTGAGTGCCGCTACGGTCACCGGCGTATTCATCACTTCTGAAAGGCAGCTCGGAACACCGATGACTGGAAGCTGGGAACACATGGCCGTCAAGGTCCCGAGCCCATGGTACACCGCAAGCGGCTGAAGAACGCATTTCAGGGAGGCCGCCGAGAAGGCTGAGGACTATGGGCTCCTGGCCTCTGCAATCGGGGAAGTACCGCACCGAAACCGTGGAGACCGCCGTGAACCTGCTGCGATCCGGAGGCGTTGTACCGGGCGAGAATGTGCTGGGCATGGCTGAGTGGTTCTTGGAAGTGCTCCAGTTGGTGAAGGAGAAGCGGGCCACCCGGAACATCATCTGGTACAAGGCGGCCACGGCACCGGTCGGCTTCTGCCATATCTCCTCCAACGTAATCAGGGACCCTGCTGGATGACATAGCAGCCGGATATGACTTCAACACCGTAAGCCGAAAGTTCGCCGAGAAGATGAATCCGCTCAGTACCAGCGGCCGCAGGCCGCCCCTTCTGCCGGGAATGTGGCCCAGGCGGAGAGGATCGTCGAAAAGCTAGGGTATTGCCAACTCTCTGAAGCGGCGCTATGCCCGCTTGGATGAGATCCAGACGATTTGGAGACCGATTCCGGTCAAGAAGGCGGGAGGGGTATCCGCTGGCGTATTCGCCCGGGTAGCCACCAAGGAGCAGCAGCGGGAGAGTCCGAACGCAATGAGCGGGCCGACCGTGACCATCACCTGGGAGAAGTTCCGGCGGACGGTTCTGGGCTCTGCCAGAAAAAGATCGAGTTCTATGTGCCCGGGAAGGAGGAATGCTACACGGCAATCTTGACCGCCGAGGACCAGGAGGCGCCTCCTATCATCCTGTGGGATACGGAGGAGAACCGGAACCCCTTCTCTTGGTATGTGTACTCTGGCGGCTCAACCCCGTCCAGATGGAACCTGTTGCGTGGCTATGTGGAGGTCACCGGAGTCACTTTGCAGCCGAACCTCTGGCAGCCTGGATATGAGCACAGAGGCGCAAGCGTCATCTTCATCCTGAATGGTGCAAAGGACCGGGACCGTAGGAGTACCGGCCTCGCCCTGTTCCCGGAGGTGTTGAAGTCGGGCTGCATGAGGTGCGGTCCACCATCGAGGCGTACTCCAAAAGTGAAAAGCTCGGCGGTGCAGATGAGGCATCCGCCTGCGGCGTCCGGCTCCAGAAGGGGCTAAACTGGAACGCCCAGTTCCGGGTGACTACGGACATCGGCACCACCATCTACAAGCTAGACCGCTGGGATTGAGGGAGGTATCAGAGATGGACTACAAGCCTACTGTTGTATTTGATTTCGACGGCGTCATCCACAGCTACACGTCCGGCTGGAAAGGTACAGCAGAGATCCCCGACCCGCCGGTCCCCGGAATTGGGGAAGCAATTACAAAACTCCGCCAACTCGGGTATAGGGTAGTGGTCGTATCGACCCGGTGCTCAACCGCCGAAGGAATGGGGGCTGTCCGACGTTTTCTCCGGGACAACGGGATCATTGTTGATGACGTGATGATGGAGAAGCCTCCGGCGATCTGCTACATCGACGACCGAGCCATCCGATTTGATGGACACCCTGAAAAGCTGGTGGATCAGATTACGAATTTTCATAGCTGGCTGGAGGGTCCGACCAGAAACGACGAACCGGTGAAGGGGCTGCGTCCATGTAAAGCGGTTGTCTACGAGAAGGGAGAAGCGGTGGACGTAGTCGGCAGATACCACTGCTGGGGCAATAACTATGAGGAATTTGACGGCGGCCCCGGGGTCTTCACCACCGCCATTATCGAACTGGAGGATGGCAGGATCGTAAGCTGCCCGGCAGAAACCGTGCAGTTTCTGGATAGGGAGGCACCGGGAACATGAGACATGAGCTTTGGGGCCTTCGGAAGATTGATACGAAGGAGCCGGTCTACACCTATTGGGCTTCCAGCAATCGGCACCGGGCCTTGTTTGCCCGCCGGGACGAAGCGGAGAGAGCCTGTCTGAATCCCAGGAATGGGGACATGGAGCCGTTCAGAATCACCGGCTCTGATGTAGGAGAGCCGGAGCGGCACGGCCGCTGGGAGATTCATTTTGAGCATTGGGCACCGTACCAGCGGTGCAGCGTATGCGGAGTTTGAAATCCCGCTCACCTCAAGCGAGGAAGAGGCAGAAGCCAGCCTATATAAGCATTGCCCTGAGTGTACCGCAAGAATGGACAAGGAGAAGGCGCTATGAAATACGGCACCACAAAGAAGAAAAATCGCCCATATTATTGTGGAAGGTAGCGGGAACGGCTTGGCGGATACTGGTCCACTTTCTGCGGGAAGTGGATTTCGCCCACCGGTATTTCTGAGGAAGTACCGGGCAATGCCCGGCTCTGCACCCAATGCCAAAAGAAAATTGAGAAAGCGGGTAGTTTAAGTGAAAAAGTCTGACATCAAGATCGGGCATACCTACTCCAACGGAAAGGGGCGGCTCCGAAAGGTCGTTGACATCGGGCCGCAGTACAAGCTCTACGATGGGCAGGGGTGTGATGAGAACATGAGGTACGAGATCGTCCGAGACGGAAACAAGAAGAACAGAACCGCCGGAGAGCAGCACAACATGTCCCTGGCCTCTTTTGCCTCCTGGTGCAAGGAGGAGGTTGAGTGAGGTGCCCATAAAGAATTACACCACAAAGGTCCCGGCGGTTCAGACTGTGGGAGAGATCCAGGGGATTCTGGCAGCCCATGGCGCCAGGAAGGTGATGATGGATTATGGAGATGACGGCAAGGTACTTGCCGTCACCTTCGCCCTTGACTGCTGCGGTATGTTACGAGGCTTCCGACTGGAGGCAAAGCCCGATGGCGTGTTGTCTGTAATGGCAAAGGAACGGACAAAGTGCGACCCAGCGCAGGCAGAGCGCATTGCCTGGAGAAACGTCAAAGACTGGATTGCGGCGCAAATCGCTCTGGTGGAGACCGAGCAGGCCACTATGGACGAGCTGTTCTTGCCGAAGCTGGTTGATTGGAACGAGCGGACGTTATATGAGGCGTTCCAGGGCGGCCAACTTCAACTCGGGCCAGGAAGCGATTACTGACGCCGCTGGTAAAGATGGAGGAGGCCGTTACCTCCTTTACCATAATAGGCCGATAGAAGGCATTTTGAGCGTAACAAATTGTTTCAAGAGTTGACATAAACTTTATTTGCTAGTTATTTGTAAAATTACACAATTATTCATGGGAATAATTGACAAAACTTGTCAAGCCTGATATTATGTTGCCAAAGGATAAATGATTTTGGCCCACACCCACGCGGGCAGAGAGAGGAGCAAGCCAATGGGCAAGTAAGGCTAGTTGCACAGCCGCAGCAGAAAAGCAAAAATAGGACCCAAATTGAGACTAAAGAACCACGCCCATGTGCCTGGAGGAATAAAATGCGTCGCATGTCTATTTGGCCCATTTTAGTTGAACTCATAATTTGTTTGACTGTACTA
>VOFB01004153.1_pt1 | contig 30783 bp, 54 predicted proteins | sample 5384141 | NCBI WGS metagenome assembly VOFB01 (sample SAMN12384721, study PRJNA508395) | human gut metagenome | isolation source: healthy gut A | host: Homo sapiens | reverse complement strand
CCCAGCGACACCAGCGTCAGCACCACGGCGGCGGATTCATAGTACAGGTTATGCACATGGCCGTGAACATCGTCGGTGATCAAAAACATCATCACCACACTGTAAATAAACGAACAGGCGGAGCCGATGGCCACCAGTGAATCCATGTTGGGATTCCCGTGGAACAGTGCCTGAAAGCCGTTGATAAAGAAATTCCGCCCGCAGTACAGCACCGGGATCGCCAGCATCAACTGCAAAACGGCGAAGTTCATGGGGTGGGTGTGCATGGAAAACAGATCCGGCAGGGGCAGGCTCGGCAGTCCGAAGGGCAGCATCTGTCCCATGGACACATACAGCAAAGCACAGGAAAAGATAGCCGAAACGATCAGTTCCCGCTTTTTCGCCGCAGCTCCAGCCTTCCTCCGGGTCCTCGCCGGTCTGCACCGGAGCCGCCTCCTGCGTTTCCTGATGGAGCTTCGCGCCAAGCCCGCCTTCTCCACCTTGGCAATGATCTGCTCCTGCGTCACCCGATTCTCATCATAAACGATGGTCATCCGTTCCGCCACCAGATTCACATCGCTGCGCTCACCCCCGGCAGCCGCCGGGTCACTTTTTCCACGGACGCGCTGCACGCGGCGCAGTGCATCCCGGAAATGTCATATACTTCTTCCCGCATGGGGTTCCTCCTTTGAGACGGTAAATTGCTTTCCTGTCGACCTTTCCCCAAACCGACATTCCTATTTCGTTTGCATCATATACCCCCACAGGGTATTTGTCAAGTAAAAAAACAACGCGGACAGGCAGACCCATCCACGCCGTTTTCTGTTCCGTTTCCCCGCCTTGCTCCAAGCGCAGGTCACCCTTTGATGATGGTCATGACTGCCGGCAGCAGCATCAGGATCGCCAACGCGCCGGTGCCCCACACGATGTTGTAGCTGACGGAGTCCTTATCCTTTCCCGGCAGTCCAGTGCGGAGAGGAAGGCGTATCCCGCCTCCAGGCCGAAGGCAAGCGCCGCAAACAGCGCAAGTCCCCGCCATTCCAGTGCGGACAGAGCGATATAGATGGCAAAAGCCGATGCCGCCGATGATGGCCCCGGTGTTCAGCTCCTTACCGGGTTTCAGCCAGATGTCTTTTTTCATATCTTCGTTCCTTCTTTTCTTTAGTATCCGTTGACGATCACGTTCAGCACCTTGCCGGCCACCGTTCCGGCCACGGCGTTTCCGCCGCCGCCGTTTTCCACCAGCACCGCAAAGGCGTAGGGTGCATCCTCGTTCCGCAGAAAGCCCGCGAACCAGGCGTGAGGCGTCTGTCCCGTCCCCACCTCTGCCGTGCCGGATTTTGCGCACAGCTCCATGTTGGGAAAGCGCTTGGTGCCGTAGGTCTCCGTCACGTTATTGGCCATAAAATCCGCTACGGTGGCCGCCGTTCTGCTGTCGATCAGCTGTCCTTGTGTGCTGAGTAATGGGCAAAGACGGGATCCCCAGTGAGGACACCGTTTTCCGGATCAGATACGGCTCCGCCGCCTTGCCGCCGTTGGCAATGGCCCCATCCACAACAGGAAGGCACAGGGGTTCACCTGATCGTATTGGCCCACACCGGCCCAGCCCAGCTGACCGTCGGTGATGCCGTCCCAGTTGAACGTGCCCTTGGCGGTGGGCAGGCCGTCCACGGAATAGGCGCTGGTAAGCCCCGCCTTCTCCGTATACCGCCGCAGGGTATCTGCCCCAGCTCCTCCGCGATCTGGGCAAAGGCCACGTTGCAGGAGTTGGCAAAGGCCTCTTTCAGGGTCTGTTCCCCGTGAACGCCGGAGCAGGTGATGGTCTCGTCCCCGATCTGGACGCTGCCGGTGCAGTTCCAAGTCCGGGTCCCGCGTCCGGCAGGTTCTCCAGCGCCGCCGTCAGGGTCACGGTCTTGAACACCGACCCCGGCACAAAGGCGGAGGAGAAAAACCGGTTCAGGTACGCGCCCTTATAACGGTCGTTCTCTTCCAGATTTTTGGGTACATTCAGCGGGTCATAGCTGGGCGCCGACACCATGCACAAAATTTCGCCGGTCTTGTAGTTATACACCGCTACCGTCCCAGCGTGGCCGCCCAAAGCCCTGTACGCCTCGTAGTTATACCGGGCGTCCAGAGTCAGATACAAATTGCTGCCTCGCTCCGCGCCGAACGCGCCGTTCACCAGATCAAAGCCGGTCAGTTTGTCCGCGAAGGCGTTCAGAACGCCGGTGCCGATCTTGCCGTACAGATCCCCCACGGCATGGAGGGTCGCCTTGCGGACGGTTTCGTTTTCATAGTAGGTGCGGTGGCCGTTTTCCACGGAGGACAGCACATCCCCGTCCCGGTCCAGCACCGTGCCGGAGATAAGCACGCCGTTGGAATCGTACAGATGGCGGTTGAAGGCGGAGGAAGCCCACTTGCCGCCCTCAGCAAAATACCGGATGAGAAATACACTCATCCCCGCCGCCAGTAAAATCGCCAGTGCCATGCAGATCACGGCCCGTTTTCAATCTTCCGCATGACCGTCCTCCTTTTCAAAGGCATCCTCTGCCGGTGCCGCCATACGGGCGGCTTCCTCGTCCAGCTTCCGCTCCGCCGCCCGGCCGATGGCAAAGCTGGCATCCGCACGGGTGTCCATGGTCTTCAGATACGCCAGCAGCCCCCATGCGGACATCATGGCGGAGCCGCCGTTGGAGACAAAGGGGAAGGTGGACGCCGGTCAGGGGCAGGATATCCACGGAGCCGAACACATTCAGGCAGGTCTGGAACACCAGCAGAGAGCCAGCCGCGCAGGCGGCGATGGTATAAAAAGCGGGATCGGGCCAGTCCGGGAGGCGCGAACGGCGAACCATGCCAAGGTCAGGATGCAGGCCACCGCCAGCAGAGCAATAACCAGCCCCCATTCCTCGCATAACATGCCAAACACCAGATCCGTATCCCCGGCAGGGATACGCTCCAGCCAGCCGTTTCCGGCACCCATGCCGAACAGACCACCGGAGGCGGCGGCGGACATGGTGCGGGTCTGCTGATAGCCGGTGGTGGAGGCCGCCTCCCAGGCGTGGCCCCAGGAGGCGAAGCGGCTCAGAATATAGGGCTTGAACTTACGATGATTCCCGCGAAAGCGCCGCGCCGCCGCAGATCAGGGCCAGGGTCGCCGCGTCCCCGGAGCGGAGATAGGCGATGACCAGAAAGGTGACAAAGAAAGATGGCCGCCGTGCCGAAGTCGCTCATCAGCCCCAGCAGGCCGATGCACACGCCGGTGAGCACGATGAACAGCGTCAGATTCCGGCGGCGGAACAGCCGTTCCAGCGTGGCGGAGCCGGCAAAGAATGTAGCAGATCTTGGCGATCTCCGAGGGCTGGAAGGACAGGCCGCCCAACGTGATCCAGTTGGTCGCACCGAATTTGGCCTTGCCCAGCACCAGCGTGATCCCCAACAGGCCGATGGCCCCGGCAGCCATGAGCCAGCGGCGCTTTTTCACCCGTTCCAGATCCCGCAGGAACAGACCCAGCGCCAAAAAACAGGCCCATGCCCAGAACGATGGCCAAAAGCTGCTTGGGAAGGCTCTCGGTGCACTGGAAGCTGTCACCGCAAGGGATAATGTTGAAAGATAAAAGGCGATGGTCTCCAGCTCAAAGCCCACGCAGCGGCCCAGCCGCAGCGCGGCGGCATAAAGCCACATGACCGCCGTGAGGCTCAGGAAGCAGATGGGGATCACCGGGCTGGCCTTCTCCCCCGCCGCCAATGTTAACTGAATGGCGGCCAAGATCTGAAATACCGTCAGCCACAAAAAGACGGCCACATGGCGGCGGGGCGTTCCGCCTGCCGCTTCTTTTCCAGTTCCTCCCGCTCTGCCTACCGTCTGCGGCAGAAACACCAGCGGCACACCGCCCAGGGTCAGGGTATCCCCCCAGCTTCAACGGGGCCTGCTCTGTCAACCTTCTCCCGTTGACGGCGTGCCGCCCTTGGAGCCAAGATCATACACCGTCCAGGCTCCGTCTTCACCACGGCACAGCGCCGCATGCTGCCGGGAGATGCTGATAGTTCAGAATCGCATCGGCGGATTTACCCGCCCCAGAATATTTCCCAGTGGGTCAGGGGATACTGCCGCCGCCGCCGGCAGGCTCAACTGGGCCCAGACCTCCGGCGTGTGGGGGGATTCGCAGCAGGGACCGGATGGCCCGCACCAGAATCAGCGCCGAAAGCACCGGAAACAGCAGCCGTGCAATGGCCGTGTACCAGCCATGGTAATCAGAGGATGGGCACTCAGCCACAGGGACAGTGCAGAAAACAGTTCCTGCATCCCATTCCCTCCCTTTCCGAAAAACAGCTTCAGACCGAACCGGCGGAGTCTGTCTCCGTCAGCCGGAAATCAGGGTTATTATAGCATTATCCCAATAGCCTGTACACCCTTGCCGACGGAAAAACACAGTCTTTTATTCTTTTTTTCTGTTTTTCACTTGACCGGTTGTTAAAAAATAGATTAAAAATAATTATCCGTATGAATATATGTCTAGGCGGGGACCGTTGTTTCCCGCCTTGATCTACCATCTATAAATAGGAAAGGCCGATCGATCATCATGAATCATCCATACAAAACAAGGGAAGGCGGCGCTACCGTCACCATCTTTGTCCCCTACGACTGCAAAAACCACTGCCCCTTCTGTATCAATAAGGAAGAATACGGGGATTGACATGGCTTCTCTCTGGAGAAGATCGTCCAGAGCATCCGCCGGATGGATGCCATCACTCCCCCAAATGACTTTGTCTTTACCGGCGGCGAGCCCTTTTGCCGATATTAAAAAGCTCCAGATCATGCTGGATGAGATCCCCACCACCCACCGGGTGTTCATCAACACCACTCTGCCCGTCTCCCAGTGCCAGACGGAGGAGGACATTCTGGCCTTCGCGGAGCGGAATAAGCACAAGATCACCTGCGTCAATGTCTCCCGCCACATGCAGCACTATGTGGTGGAATCCAACGACTCGCTGCTTGCCCGTCTGCCGGTACCCTTCCGGGTGAACTGCGTTCTCTACAAGGACTATCCCAAGGAGAACCTGATCCCCTTTATTGAGCGCTTCCGCAAGATCCCCGGCGCCTCCATTCAGTTCCGCTTCGACTACACTGCCACCACACCGGACAACCTCTATGAGCCGGACAAGATCCTCCATGACCTGAAGAAAGTCGCGGAATACACCGGACTGGACGGCTGCCGGATGCGCTGCGGCTTCCACTTTGACTATCAGGGCATGCCCCTGACCTACCACAAGACGCTGCCCTACTCCACCATCGTGGAGACGGATCCGGAAGACGGCGTCACCTACGATATCCTCTATGACATCCTCATCAAGCAGACCGGCGAGATCCATTCCGACTGGACCGGCGTGGTGATGGACGTCCCCGCCTATGAGAAGGTTGTCTTTGAGCCCTATGACCTGAAATGGCTGGAGGGCCCCGCAAATAAGCTGACAACCCCCAGAAGCAATGCTTCTGGGGTCTTTTTCTCCCAATTCAGCTTTGTGCCCTGGCAGTTCCGTCCTCTTGTTTTTCAGAGGATCTGAAAAGAAACCCAAAGCGACACCGCATATCAGGTTCTTCAAGCAACCCCCAGACCGGATCCGGTACCGTCAGCGTGTCGAAAAAAGTCTTTTTTCGCCCCGCTGAACAAGTTTTCAGAAACTTTATAAAAGTTCTGAAAACTTAGGATTTCATCGCAGGAAACAGGCGAAGCGCCGCCGGTGGCGGATCAAGCGAGCCTGTTTCGAGTCAAACAGCGGATACTGCGTATCCGCTGTTTGGGCTGAAAACGGTATATCCCTTCTTGCCTCCCACACACTCTTCCTACCGTCGCAGAGGATTTACCTCTTTGTCGATAACAACACCCCCAGACCGGAGTCCGGTCTGGGGGGTATTATATGATCTTGCGCGCTCTGTCTCAGTTTCGATTGAACAGATTGGCCGCCCACATACCGGCGTCTCCGAAGCCGCCGCTGGGGTCCTCCGGGGCCGGAGGCTCCGACGGGACTGGCCGGTTCACGGGTGGGGTCCTCGGGCAGGTTCGCGTCCCCGAAGCCGCCGCTGGGATCGTCGACCGACGGGCTGTAGTTGGGATCATTGGGATCATCAACGCCACCGCCGGGGTGATCCGGGTCCACCGGCGTCATGCCGGCATGGGCCGGACAGCCGATGACCTCCGGGTAGGTCTCTCCGCCACTTGCCGTAGGCGTGGGCTCCAGACCGATGGCCCGCTTCATCTCAATGAGATGGAACATGCTGTCGGGATTTTTGGCACTGTCGGTAGTGATGGAGCCAATGCGGACGCCCTCCCGGAAGTATTCCGTCCGCTCAAAGTCCAGCACCGCCACCTGCTTGACGCTGGAGGAGGGGCAGCTGTCCGTGGCAAGGCACTTACCCTCGGTGCAGTAATCCACAAAGGTGTGGAGTTGCAGCTCTCCGTGGGAGCCGTGCCTGCCGCCACCGTGACCTGAACCGCCCGGCTGCCCCGGATGTCGGAGAGACAGGCATCGGTGCAGCGCAGGCCGCTGTCGGCGCAGACCGTCACCTGCTCCAAGCCGCTGGCGGGCTTTGTAAAGCTCTTATTCTCCAGATGCTCGTGGATCTTCTGCATGACCGGCTTCCACATAGTAATGGCCGGGTTGCCGGAGGCGGAGATCTTCTCATTGGTCTTGGGATAGCCCCCGTCCACACGGCGGCGCAGTAATAGGGGTATAGCCCACGAAAATAGCGGGTCTTGGAGTTATCCGTGGTACCGGTCTTGCCCGCGATGGTCATGCCGCTGAACTTGGCGGAGGTACCGGTACCGGCGTTCACCACGCTGGTAAGCATCTGGTTCATGAAGTAGGCCGTGGTCTCCTTCATGGCCACATGGGTCTCGCCCTCGTTCTTCAGCACAGTCTCACCGTTGCTGTCCCGGATCTCGGTATACATCTTGGGCGAATTGTAAACGCCGCTGTTGGCAAAGGCAGAGAAGGCCGCCGCCATCTCCACAGTGCTCAGGCCATAGGTCAGACCGCCCATGGCCAGCGGGGAAACGGCCATATCCTCCGGCACCAGGCTGAGGCCCAGCTTCTCCGTGGCGTAAGCGTAGGAATCCACCACGCCCAGCGCCTCCACGGTCTGAACGGCGATGGTGTTGATGGACCGCCGAACGCCTTCACCGATCATGGTCCAGCCGGTGTAGGTGTTGGGGAGTTCTTGGGCCAGGGAATTGTTCATAAGCTCCACGGGGTAGTTATCAAAGGTGGTGGCCGGTGTCACAGCACCGGCGTCCAGCGCTGCGGAATACACCGTCAACGGCTTGATAGAAGAACCAACCTGATGCTTCTGGACCGCATAGTTGTCCACCAGATTCTGGGTCTTGGGCCCATGGCGCCCACCATGCCCACGATGTTGCCGGTATAGGGGTCCATGATGGTGATACCGGATTGCAGCTGGTGGCCCTTGGCGGAGTGTACATTCAAATTGCCAGATCTCGTAGACATCCTCCGCGATCTTCTGGATATCCGGGTCCATGTTGCAATAGAGCTGATAGCCGCTCTTGTTCACCAGCCGCTGGGCCGCTTCATAGAAATGCTCTTGGCCTGAGCCAGATCGTGGTCACATCCTTGATGAGCTGCTCGACAAACCAGTTGTTGATCTCAATGCCGTCAGTCTGCTGACCACAGTTGCTGGCGCAGAAGTGGCGGTGTCCGTGAAGTTCAGCAGGCTCCGCCTTGGCGGCTTCGCACTCCTCTTTTGTCAGATAGGGCTTGCCGGTATCGGGATTGATGACCTTAGACATCTTGTCCAGGATCAGTTCCTGGCGCTGCTTGTTCAACTGCCGGGGGTGACGGTGGTGCCGTCCTTCCGGGTGTAGGTCCGTTCATACTTGGGGTTGTAGAGGGACGGGTTGTTGGTGATGGCGATGATACAGGCGCTCTCCGCTGCCGTCAGGTCCTTGGCGGACTTGCCGAAGTAGTATTCCGCTGCCGTTTCCACGCCGCCGCAGCCGCTGCCCAAATAGATCATATTCAGGTACAGCTCCAGAATCTGGCTTTTCGTGTTGTTCTTTTCAAATTCCAGCGCCCGGAAGATCTCCTTGACCTTGCGGTTAATGGTGTTCTGATTTTCGCCGGTCATATTTTTCAGCATCTGCTGGGTGATGGTGGAGCCGCCATAGCTATCGTTGCTGCCGGTGAGGGTCAGCAGCGTAGCGCCCAGGGTCCGCTTCCAGTCTACGCCGTGGTGGCTGAAAAAGCGCTCGTCTTCAATGGACACCGCCGCCTGCCACAGATAGGGCAGACATATCGTCGATGTCGATCAGGACACGGTTTTCCTGTCCGTGGACCTTCTGGAACTCCACCCACTGACCGCTCTCCTTGTCCTGATAATAGACCACGGAGCTCTGGGACATGGTGTAGTCCTCTGCCCGGACCTCCAGCGTCGGCAGCAGAGATGTATTCACATACTTCATGAAAATCCCCAGCAGCATGAGCGTTGTGCAGACGCCGATCAGGACCAGGGTAAAGACCGTCATCACAACGCCGCCCGCCACATGACCGGGCCGGACCTTCCGCCGTTTGCGGGAATGATCCGCCCCCTGGGGATGTGTGTTTCTTCTTTCCTCCAACTTGGAACCTCCTTTTTCCGATCCTCAAGAAGCGGTTTCCCTTCAGGAAACCAACCCACAATAAACCATTATCAAGTCCATTATATCATCCCCTGTCAACTGCGAAAATGTCGGATTCAACCGGCGAAAAAAAGTTTCCTCTTCCATGGATTTCACCAAAATTTTCCGAAAATTTCTGTCACATAACTTTCGTACTTCGCTGCTTTTTCACGGTTTTCGCTCTTGCAATCATCGTTTTCTTCCGTTACAATAAGGGCAATCCTTCCCCGGAGGGACAGACAACACAAGAAAGGGTATACGACGATGAGTGAAGAATTCGGCCCCACCTTTATTACCGTCACGGATGAGGACGGGAAAAGAGCTGGTTTTGGAGTTTGTGGACGCTTGGAATATAACGGCCAGATGTATCAGGCATTTTTCCCCGCAGAGACGGAGGGGGAAAATGAGGACGATCCCGATAATGGCCTTGTGATTCTGAAGGTCATCCATGAGGGCGGAGAGGATCTGCTGTCCACCCTGGATTCCGACGAGGAACTGGAGGCTGTGTACGAGCAGTTCATGGAACTGCTGTTTGACGAAGAGGAGGAATAATTCCTCCGTTTCCGCGCAGACTTTAAGGAATACGTCATTCCGCGTGTCCTGCGGGGTGCGTGATAGGTCTTTTTTAACCCACATTTCGTTATAAGGGATGCACAGATCAGTGCGTGGTTCGCAGGCCTCCCGACGCTGTTTGCGGTTGGAAGTTGGAAGCGGTAAAGCGTGCTGGAAGCAACCCACCTGTACTAGAAGGTGCAGGTTATAACGAGGTCTACACGGCCGCCATGGGGACAGCTTTTATATGACAAAAAGGACTGCTTTGCAGTCCTTTTTTCAGTTTATTTTCAGATATGTGTCATACAATAAGCGCAGTTTTGCCCCGGATGGCATCAAACGTGATCTGGTACTTGCGTATCGCGGCGCAATCCTTTATAATGACGGGGTATGTGACAAATCATGCGGCGCTGTGCCGCGCAACAACGTTTAAACTTGAGAGGATGGACAACAAATGAGCGCATCAAGAGAAAAAAGCTCCGGCAGGATCAGACGGCCTCCGGCTATGTGGATCCCAAGGCAGAAAAGGAGCTGGAAGAAAAGAAGGCTGAAAAGCGCAGCAACGTTCTGTACAGCGTCATCGCCGTACTGTTCGTGCTGGTGGTGGCAGCCAGCTTCCTCTGGAGATCCAATGTGATCTCCCGCAACGCCACGGCCCTGACCATTGACGGTGAAAAGTACAGTGCCGCCGAGGTGAATTTCTATTATCAGAATGTTTACCGCGGCTTCCTGCAGAGCAACTCCTATTTCATCAGCTATCTGGGTCTGGACACCAACGCCTCCCTGAAGAGCCAGACGGTGAACGCCACCGCCGCTTCCATGATGGGCGTGGAGGAAGGCTCCTCCTGGCATGATTATATCATGGACAACACTGTCAAGCAGATGACCATGATCCAGCGGGGTCTGAAGCAGGCACAGGAAGAGGGTTATCAGTTCCCCGCCAGCGTGCAGGAGCAGTATGAGGACTCCCTGAATTCCCTGAAGACCTCTGCGGAATCCACCGGCATGTCCGTGAAGGCATATCTCCAGAGAAATCTGGGTGCCATCATGACGGAGAAGGTCTACAACCAGCAGGTCCTGCGGATGCTGCAGTATCAGGCATACGCCCAGAGCTATTCTGACAGCCTGACCTACACCGACGCGGAGCTGGAAGCCGCCTATCAGGCAGATCCCAAGGCCTATGACAAGGCCGCTTGGGAGTATGTGGTCGTCAGCGGCGCTGCCGATTCCACCACGGATGCCGACGGCAACACCGTTCAGGCCACCGATGAGGAGAGGCTGCTGCCAAGGAGACCGCCAAGGCCACCGCAGAAGAGATTCTGGCCGCTTACAACAGCGGAAAGTCTCTGGAATCCATTGCCGGCAATTATGAAAAGGCCACCTATTACAACACCACCGACGCCGCTTATTATGACGGCGTTGTGGGTAACTGGCTCTTCGATGACGCCCGCAAGGACGGCGACACGGAGATTCTGGAAGTGGGCACCAGCTACTATGTGAGCCTGTTCCACAGCGCGGCCGCGAGGAATACAAGACCGTGGACATCCGTCACATCCTCATCACCCCCCGAAACCGGCACCAAGGCTCCAGGGCGACGAGGGCTATGAGGACGAGCAGACCCAGCTGAAGGCCGCCGCCCGCACCAAGGCCGAGGAAATTCTGGCCCAGTGGAAGTCCGGCGAGGCCACCGAGGATTCCTTCGCCCAGCTGGCTCTGGAAAATTCCGCCGACGGTCTCTACACCCGCGTCACCAAGGGCTGGGCCGGTGGAGGAGTTCAATGACTGGTGCTTCGACGCTTCCCGCAAGGATGGTGACACCGGTATCGTGGACACCACCTACGGTTCTCATGTGATGTACTTCGTGGGCTACGATCTGCCCGCTTGGGCGGCATCCGTCACCTCCGCAGATCTGCAGGAGAAGGCCTCTGAGTGGAGCACCGCCCTGTCTGAAAACGCCGATGTGCAGCAGAGCGACTTCGGCATGAAGTTTGTGGGTTAAAACACAGTCATCGGCCCACTATTCCCGCTTTTAAATTTCAAAGCGGGCCGGCTTTTCCCGCCTGTTTTGATCTTTACTTTTGAAATTCGGAGCGTTTTATGGACGAGCGTTTTTTGCGAAATGAAATGTTGTGGGGCAAGGACGGACAGGCCCGCCTGACCGCCGCCCACGTCATCGTGTTCGGACTGGGCGGCGTAGGCAGCTACGTGGCAGAGTGTCTGGCCCGGGCCGGTGTGGGCGAGCTGACGCTGGTGGACAGCGACACTGTGGCTCTCTCCAATCTGAACCGTCAGCTGGAGGCGCTGGACTCCACCGTGGGGCTTCCCAAGGCAGAGGCCGTGGCCCAGCGGGTCCGGGATATCAACCCCTATGCGGTCCTGCATCCCATGGAGGCCCTGTACAATGCCGACAACCGGGAACAGTTCTTCCCTGCAGGCTGCAGGTATGACTATATTGTGGACGCCATTGATCTGGTGAGCTGCAAGCTGGATCTGGCGGAGACCGCCCGGCGGCTGGGCGTCCCCCTCATCATGGCATTGGGTACCGGCAACAAGCTTGACCCCTCTCTGCTGCGGCTGGCGGATATTTCAGAGACCTACGGCGCCCGCTGGCCCGGGTCATGCGGAAGGAGCTGCGGAACCGGGACATCCTCCACCAGACGGTGGTCTTTTTCCCCGGAACAGCCTGCGCCTACCCAGCAGCTGGAGGCTCCCCGCCGGGACGGCGGAGCGTTCCCGCCAGTAACCCTTGGGTTCCCGCCACTGCCGGACTGCTGATGGGAAGCAAGGTAGTCCGTGACCTTATCGCCCAAAAGGAGGCGTAATGTATGCTGACCGGAACGATCATCAATTCTCTGACTATTCTGGCCGGGTCCGCTGTGGGGCTCGTCCTCCGGGCCGTCACCCGCCGTTCCTCTAAGGAGGTCTCCGCCGACGGTCTCGGCGGTCGGCTCCAGACCATCATCATGCGGGCATGGCCCTGTGCGTTCTGTATATCGGCGTCAGCGGATGTCTCAAAGGGGCAGAACACCCCTGACCGCCATCCTCTCCATCGCTCTGGGCACCATTATCGGAGAGCTGCTGGATCTGGACCGCCGGATGCGGTCCCTGGGGGATTGGGTCCAGACCCGGACCGCCCGGCTGATCCACACGGAGGATGGCGCGCCCAGCATCTCCGACGGGTTCATCACCGCTTCCCTGCTGTTCTGTGTGGGGGCCATGTCCATCGTAGGGCGCTCTGGAAAACGGCCTTACCGGAAGCTATGACACTCTGAAAGCCAAATCTATCATCGACGGTATCAGCTCCATCGTGTTCGCCTCCTCCTTGGGAGTCGGCGTGGCGTTTTCCGCCGGAGCCATTTTTCTCTATCAGGGGGCCATCTCCCCTTCTGGCGGGGCTGCTGTCCCCCCCTGCTGGGAGATGCCGTGATCGCGGAGATGACCTGTGTCGGCTCTCTGCTGATCGTGGCCCTGAGCCTGAATATGCTGAACGTCACCAAAATCAAGGTCATGAACCTTGTCCCGGCTATCTTTCTGCCGATTTTGCTGTGCCGGTTTATGTAAGCTTCGTACAAAGGGGACGCCATCTTTGCAGATGGCGTCCTTTTCATATTCACTTTTTGCGTTTCCCCTGTCACGGTCCTTATTTTGCGCTTTCCACCATGGCGGCGATCTCCGCCTTAGGCCGGTAGCCCACGGATTTGGCCACGGCCTTGCCGTCCTTAAAGACCACCAGCATGGGGATGCTGGAGACCTGAAAGCGCATGGCCAGCTCCATCTGCTCGTCCACATTGATCTTGCCCACCTTGATGGTTCCGGCGTTTTCCTCAGCGATCTCGTGGACCACGGGAGCGAGCATCTTGCAGGGACCGCACCAGTCGGCGTAGAAATCCAGCAGGACGGGCTTATCGGAATTCAGTACCTCGTTTTCAAAATTCAGAGAAGTGATGTTCAGTTCAGCCATGAGAAAGGCTCCTTTCGTTTGTATATCATTAGTCTTTGTTTTTCAGCTTGCAAAATACTCTGGGGTATAGTCTCCGCGGATAGAAGGCGCACTGCGTCCGTGGCTTGTCAAGTACCATGGTGATGAGCAGCGAAGTCAGCATGAGGCTGTAAGAACCGAGAGCGAAGCAGAGGATGGGTCCCCCTCAGTCCTGCAAAGATTTGTAATAGAGCATACAGTGGCAGTAGCCCTCGAAATTGGGGTCGGCGATCTGGTCCTTGAACTCCTGACACATGCACCTGGTAGCCTCCGTGCGCCCAGGCGGCAGGGGCAGTAGCCGCCGGTACGCTTCAGGCCCTCGCGGATGGTGTTGACAACCTCCTGATCGGAATTGAGCTTGATTTTCATGTCAGTTCCCTCTTTCCTCGTTTTTTGTTATGGCCTTATCATAGCAGGTTTCGTCCTGCCTTTCTGTAACAAAGTCACATTCATGAAAAAATCCGACGCTTTTTTCAGCGTCGGATTTTTTCAGGTCAGCTGCTTCAGGCTGTCAAAGTCCCGCAAGGTGATGGCACCGCGCTTGAGTTCCACAAGGCCCTCCTCCGAGAACTGCTTGAGCATCCGCGCCACGGCCTCCCGCGCGGAGCTGATATGCTGGGCGATCTGTTCATGGGTCATGCGAATCGTATCAGAGCCGGTGCGCTCCGCTTCGACAGGAGAAAGCCCGCCAGCCGCCGGTCAAGGCCCTTGAACAAAGCTGCTGCATGGCCCACATCACGTCAGAAAACCGTGCCGTGGCCAGCTCATAGAGGCAGCAGCGCACAGCCAAATTCTGCTCCTTGGAGCATGGCAACGATATTTGCGGGGATAATGAGGACCTCGGTATCCCGCTGGGCAGTCATCTGGGTGTCAAAGGTGATTTGGCTGATGACGCAGGAGGCCGACAGCACGCACAAATCATCAGGATACAGACGGTATAGCGTCACCTCTCGCCCCTCGTCGGAGAGGAGGTAGGTGCGGATCTCGCCGGAGAGCACCAAAAGCATGCCGAGGCATTCGCTGCCGCCGTCGTGAATAAGCGCACCCTTTTCATACCGGCGCGTGACCGCGCCGCGCCGCACCGTTTCCCGCTCCCGCTCAGTCAGATCCTTCCAAAACGGAAGCTGCACCAGCCGGTCCTCCATATCAGTGGCAGCCGTGATGTCCGCAGCCATGTTCACCGCAGGTATGGCCGCCCTCGCCGTGGGCATGGTCATGATGATCACAGCGGACGTTGGGATCGTATGCAAGCTCGCTTGCCAGCAGGGCGTTCACCGCCGCGTCCGCCTCGCCGCTGACGCCGCCGTAGAGCTTGATACCGGCCTCCGCCAGCGCCATCTGGGCACCGCCGCCGATACCGCCGCAAATCAGGGTATCCACGCCCCGCTGCATCAGGAATCCGGCCAGCGCGCCATGACCGCTGCCGTTGGTGTCCACCACTTCCTCCCGGACGATCTTGCCGTCCGCCACTTCATAGATCTTGAACTGCTCGGTATGACCGAAGTGCTGGAAGATCATGCCGTTTTCATAGGTAACTGCGATTTTCATATCAGGTTCTCCTTTTTTGTTTGTGATCGGTTTCGTTGAATGTCCGCATCCGGCAGCTGCGGCCGCAGTGCGGATGCTCCTCCCCGCCGCAGATGCGGTAATTCCCGCCGGTGATGCGCAGCGGCTTTCCGTGGACAAGACACGCCGCGATCTTCTGCCGGGCGCTTTCGTAGATCTCCTGTACGGTGGAGCGGGAAATGTCCATCTGGGCGGCACACTGCTCATGGGTACGCTGTTCCAGGTCCACCAGCCGGATGACCTCATATTCGTCCAGCGTCAGCAGGATCGGCGTTCCGCCTCCGCCCCCGTTCGGGCAGAAGGTATCGATCTGCGGTTTGCCGCAGATCCTTCGGCACCGCGGTGGTCTCGCCATTCATACGCCCCCTCGTTTTCGGTATATGCCGATTATAAATCAGTTTTTGGAAAAGTCAATCGCTTTCTGCCGCTGCGCGATCTTGATGCCGCAGAACAGCTGCGAGGGCCTCTCCCCATAGAAAAATACCGCTGTACAGGTTCCGTACAGCGGTATCCGATCCCAAAAGTTTCGATTACAGTTTATTTTTGCGGCTGCGACAATTTTTTTTTTCAGCACCCAGGTCTGAATGGGAACGGAGCAGAGAAAGGTCAGCAGGTCCGCCACCATCTGAGCCATCTGGATACCGGGCAGGCCCAGCGTCAGGGCCAGGATCCACACGGTGGGGATAAAGAACAGCCTGCCGGGCCACCGCCATAAAGGTGGCCGGAACCGTCAGGCCCATGGTCTGCTGACACATATTGCCCATGACCACCCAGCTTTTGCAGGCAGAAGGTCACGCATTGGAACCGCAGAGCCGCCGTACCGATGGCGATGACCTCCGGATCGTCCCGGAAGATGGATACAAGCTGCGGTGCCCAGGCAAAGCCCGCCGCGCTGACAGCCAGTAACAGCACGAACGTCACCTTGACGCTGAACCAGAAGCCCTCCTTCACCCGGTGGTAGAGCCGGGCGCCGTAGTTGAAGCCGCACACCGGCTGGAATCCCTGGCCGAAGCCGATCATGGCAGAGCCGCCGAACATCATGATCCGCTGCACCACGCCCATAGCGGCGATGGCCGCGTCTCCATAGGTTCGGGCCGCCTGATTGAGGCAGATGGTAGCTACGCTCGCAAGGCCCTGCCGGGCCAGAGAGGGCAGGCCACCCTTGAAGATCCACAGATAATAATAGGCTTCAGTTTCACATGAGAAAGATGGAGCTTGAGATTGCCGCCCTTGGTGCAGCCAATCAGCAGCAGGCAAAAGCTGACAAACTGACTGATGATGGTGGCCCAAGCAGCGCCGGCGACCCCCAGATCCAGCACAAAGATCAGCAGAGGGTCCAGTCCGATGTTCAGCACCGCGCCGCTGGTGATGCCCACCATGGCGTAGGCGGCGCTGCCCTGAAAGCGCAGCTGATTATTCAGCACCAGCGACGCCGTCATCCACGGCGCCCCCAGCAGGATCACGCTGAGGTACGCCTTGGTATAGGGCAGAATGGTGTCCGTGGAGCCAAGCAGGTAGGCCAGAGGTTCCAGAAACAGCAGTCCCAGCACGCAGATCAGTACACCGGTAGCCAACGCGCTGAAAAAACCGGTGGAGGCCATTTCCGACGCCTCCTGATAGTTTTTGTGGCCGATCTCCCTGGAGATAAAATTACCGCTTCCCTGACCGAAGAAAAAGCCGATGGCCTGAATAATGGCCATCAGGGAAAATACCACGCCCACCGCGCCAGTGGCGGCGTTGCTCTTCAGCATTCCTACAAAAAATGTGTCCGCCATGTTGTAAAAGGCAGTCACCAGCATACTGACCACGCAGGGCAGCGCCATGCGTGGGATCAGCCGGCTCACCGGTGTTTCCGTCATCAGTTGATACTTCTTTTGCTGTTGATCTTCCAAAAAGGTCCCCCCTGTGCAGATATGGCTGTCATTTTTGTGGATTGTAACATATTTTTCGAAAAAGAAAAGAAAAAACGTAAAATTTTTCCATGCGTTTTTCCGGGTGTTTTTATGATTCTTGACAGAAAAAGTCCTTGAATCTCGGCCAAAAGGTGAGTATAATATAAAAGATTATTGACCGGGGCTTTTGCCCCGCACAAAACTTCAGGGACTACCCGGAGAGGATGAGACAGATGACTGCATACAAAGACATGACACTGGACCAACGGAGGGCGGAATACGCAGCCCTTCAGACTGCCTTTGAGGACCTGAAGGCACAGGGACTCAAGCTGGACATGACCCGCGGCAAGCCCTGCAAGGACCAACTGGATATGGTCTCTGACATTTTCGATATGCTCAAGGAGCCGGAGGACTATATTGTCGACGGCATTGATATCCGCAACTACGGCGCGCTGTCCGGTCTGCCGGAGGCCAAGCGCCTGTTCGCAAACCTTTGAACTGCAAGCCCAAGCAGGTGTTCGTGGGCGGCAACGCCAGTTTGCAGCTGATGTACGGCGTCATCGACAGCGCCTTTATCCATGGCCGCCTCCACAGCCCCCGCCCCTGGTGCAAGGAGCCCATCGTCAAGTGGCTGTGCCCTGCCCCCGGCTATGACCGCCACTTCAAGCTGACGGAATCCTTCGGCTTTGAGCTCATCACCATCCCCATGACCTCCACCGGTCCGGATATGGACGCCGTGGAAGAGGCCATCAGGACCCGTCTGTGAAGGGCATCTGGTGCGTGCCCAAGTATTCCAACCCCGAGGGCATCATCTATTCCAAGGATACCATCATCCGTATGGCCTCCATGAAGCCCGCCGCGCCGGACTTCACCATCATGTGGGATAACGCGTACTGCGTCCATGAGTTCGACGGCGACTATGTGGAGTTCCCGGACATTCTGCACCAGTGCAAGAAATACGGCAATTACGACATGGTCTATGAGTTTGCCTCCACCTCCAAGATCACCTTCCCCGGTGACGGCGTGGCCTGCATGGCCAGCCTCCGAGGCCAACCTGGAGGACTTTGAGAAGTGGATCGGTATTCAGACCATCCTATGATAAGGTGAACCAGCAGCGCCATGTACTCTATCTTCAGAACCGGGCTCACACCCTGAAGCTGATGAAAAAGCACGCCGCCGTCATGAAGCCCCCAAGTTCCGGCTGTTGGTGGACACTCTGACCGTGAGATCGCCCCGCTGGACATCGCCTCCTGGAGCCGTCCCAAGGGCGGCTACTTCGTCTCCTCAGATGCCATGCCCGGCACCGCCAAGCGGACGCTGGCGCTGTGCAAGGAGGCGGGCGTGGCCATGACCGGTGCCGGCGCCACGTTCCCCTACGGCATTGATCCCAACGACAGCAACATCCGTATCGCCCCTCCTTCCCCCTGTGGAGGGATGTGGAGAAGGCCATCGCCGTGCTGCACCTGCGTGAAGATGGCGGCACTGGAGAAGCTGGGCGTATGAGATATCAGGGTATGGTCTACCGGCCCCCGTCTGAGGCGTACAGCCTCATTGTGCAGGTGACTTATGGGTGCAGCCACAATACCTGTGCCTTCTGCAGCATGTACAAGGAAAAGCGCTTTGCCCTGCGGCCGCTGCATGAGGTTCTGGAGGATTTCCAGATGGCCCGGCAGCGCTACCGCCAGCGTCCGCCGCATCTTTCTGGCGGACGGCGATGCCCTGATCCGAAGGCCAGTGAACTGTACACAATTCTGGATACCATCCGGGAACTGTTTCCGGAGTGCGAGCGGGTCACCAGCTACGCGTCTCCCGCCTCCATCCGTCTGCGGACGGAGGAGGAGCTGCGGATGCTTCGCGACAAGGGGCTCACCATGGTCTACATGGGGTTGGAGTCCGGCAGCGACAAGGTGCTCACCCTGATGCGTAAGGGCCATCCCGCAGCGGAGATCATCGAAATGGGACAGAAGGTCCGCAGAAACGGCATGGCACTATCCGTCACTGCCATCACAGGTCTGGGCGGCCCGGAGCTGCTGGAGGAACACGCCGTCAAGACCGCCGAGGCCTTCAACGCCATGAACCCGGAATACATCGGAATGCTGACGCTGATGGTGGAGCCGGGAACACCTTCTGTATGACTGGGTCCATGACGGCAGCTTCCGTCTGCTGGACCAGCATCAAGTGCTGAAGGAAACAGAGCTGCTGGTGCAACTATCTGGATCTCCGGGGCACCCTGAATCAGGACCGGGATGCTCTGCTGGCCAAGATCCATCAGGCTGAGCAGGATCTCAGCTGTCTGCGGCCCGAAAAGCTGGCGCGGACTGTGATTCGCAGCGGAGCCATTCCCCATTCTTTCGTCAGATAAGAACAGGCTTGTAGGGTTCTGCTAACAGCGCACGATACGTTCCCCATGAATGACAGCAAGCTCGTTCATGTGCATAATCAAAAAGAGCGGAGGATCGTTTGATCCCTCCCGCTCAGCTTGTCGAAAATGTGTTTTCGCCCCGCTGAGCAAGTTTTCAGAACTTTTATAAAGTTCTGAAAACTTAGGATTTTAATGGCGCAGGGAAACAGGCGAAGCGCCGCCGGTGGCGGATCAAGTGAGCCTGTTTCGAGGAAGGCTCCCCAATCAGCGGTTGTGCAGTATCCGCTGATTGGCTTGAGCCGACGGTGTATCCTTTCTTGGGTTCCCGCGCACACCCTTCCTTACCGTTGCGGAGAATTTATCATTTTATCGACAGTCTCAGCGGAGGGATCGTTTGATCCCTCCGCTTTTTGCGGTTTTGCGGTCAGGCAGCGGCAAGATCCGCTGTGGCCTGCCGGTAGATACGAATGAAATAGATGATCTCCGCCGCTGCCGTAATGGTCCAGGAAAACACATACAGCAGATACAGGGACGTGATGGTGCCGAACCACGCAAACACGGTGTAGACCCAGATAATGCGGAACACGCAGGAGCCCAGGATCACGATGACCATGGGGACAGCGCTCTTGCCAAGGCCACGGGAGGCGGCGATGGAGCCGTCCATAAACGCGAGACGCAGTAGGAAACGCTCATGACCGTCAGACGGTACATACCCGCGTCCATCACCTGCGGGTCTGTGGTAAAGAGGCTCAGGAACGGCCGTCCAAACAGCAGCAGTCCCAGACCCAGAAGCAATCCCGCACCGAAGGCGTAAGCCGTGCTGATCAGGAAGGTCCGGCGGATACGGTCCTTCTTGCCTGCGCCGTAGTTCTGACCGATGAAGCTGCCGCAGGCGGTGTAGAAGGCCTGCATCACATCGTACACCAGGGCGTCCGCGTTGGTAGCGGCTGAGTTTCCCGCCACCATGGTGGCGCTGAAGGTGTTGACGCCCCGCTGGATGAACAGATTGGCCAACGCGAAAATGGCGTTTTGCAGTCCGGACGGGATACCGATGGATAGAATGGCTTTTGTGCGGGTCTTATGGAACCGCAGCTGGGAAAGCCGCAGGCAATAGCTCTCACGGCTCCGCAGCAGCGCCGCCGTTACCAGAATGGCGGAGAAATACTGCGAGATGATACTGGCCACCGCCACACCCGCCACGTCCATATTGCAGACGATGACGAAGAACAGGTTCAGGACCACATTGATAACGCCGGCGATGGAGAGGTGGTAGTACAGAGGGGCGGCGGGTATCACCCACCGCGGAGAACACGGCGTTGCCAAAGTTATAGACCGCCAGTGCGGGCATACCCAGGCAGTAGATGCGCAGGTACAGCACAGCGCCGTCCATCAGCTCCGGTTTGGTGTTCAACGCTCTGAGGATACCACCCGCAAAGCCGCAGCCGATTCCCAACAACACCAGTCCCGCCGCCGCGCAGGTCAGCGCCGCCGAGTGGACGGTATCCGAGAGGTTCTTTTGATCGTCAGCTCCGAAGTGGTGCGCCACCAGTACGTTAACGCCGCCGGACAGTCCGATGAGGAAGCCGGTAAACAGGGACACGAAAATGGTGGTGGAGCCCACCGCTCCCAACGCTGTGGAGCCTGCGAACCGGCCGACCACCGCCACGTCCGCCATATTGAATAACACCTGCAGCAGGTTGGAAAAGATCAGAGGAATGCTGAATCGGAAGATCTTCTTCCCCAGCGGGCCCGTTGTGAGGTCCGCCTGTGCCGTTTTCATGTCTCCCGCCTCCCTTTTATCGTCATGCCCGCCAAGTGTAACACAGTCGGCAGGGCATTTCAACCGTGAAAGCGAAATAATCAGCGTCGACCTTTTGCAAAATCATTCGTTGACTTTCTACAACATAATCCGGTATAAGGGTGGCGCACTTTAGCAAAATCGATTACGTATCAGGAGGAACCGTTTTATGAAAACATCCGGCGCCGCATCTAAGTTTGCAGTCCCCATCTGATGCCGGTGAGATTCCAGTTCAACATCGGTGACATCGCACCTATGCTCATTGCTCATAGAGCGTCATCCTTTTTGGCTGCCAGACGAAACAGGTACATGACCAGCAGCCACACCCACGAAACCATTTCCGCATAGGCGATGGTCATATTTCCAAAGTGCGGGGCCATTGCGTAGGAGGCGATGATGCGGACGGCCAGAGAGACCAGTCCCGCAGCGCTGGAGTACACCAGGTCTCCCCTGCCCTCCAGATAGCCGCGAACGCCGTGGTCAGGCCGAAGATCGGATAGAAGAATGCAATGCGGTGGAAAAAGGCGCTTGATCGCCACCGCAGCGGTCCCGGCACCGAAAAGCGCAATGATCTTTCCGCCTGTCGGGATCACGAGGCCCGTCAGGAACGCAGACACCACCAGGGTCAGAATTGTACCGGCAGAGAGGTTTTTCGCGTGCGTATCGTATCTCCCGCGCCGTGACTATGAGCCGTGACCGTGGAAATACCGGAGCCGAGGTTCACGATGGGCAGCAGGATCAACGTGTCGATGCGGTAGGCCGTTGTGATGGCGGTGACGGTATCCGTTCCGAAGCGGTTCATGAAGTCCTGCAATACCAGACTGCCTAAGGCGCTGATGCTGGACTGTACCATGGGCGGCAGGCCGTAGCGCAAGCCGGCCCGCACCACGGCGCCGCAGAAGCTCTCTTTCCGGCAGTTGCTTTTCAGCCACGGGTATTTGCTTGTTCCGTACAGGACGATGAACACCGTCATGATCGCTTGGGACAGCACAGTCGCCGCAGCCGCGCCCAGTACGCCCCAGCGCAGCTCCGCAACAAAAAGGATATCCAGCAGCACGTTGATGACGGAGGAAACCAGAATGGAGAGAAATGGGATCCGGCTGTCCCCAGCCCGCGCAGGGTGGCGGTATAGACATTATAGACCGCCAGAAACGGCAGGCCCCAGAAAATAATGCGGATATAGCCGCTGGCGAGGTCGATGGTATCCGCCGGCGTGTGCAGCAGCTCCATAAACGGATAGGACAGGGCGGAGCCGACTGCCGCAGCCAGCAGAAATACGCCGCCGAGGATCACGGCAAACACCGCCAGCACAGGCGGGATGCTGTCCTGTTTCTTTGCACCGAAGTTCTTGGCGATCAGGACGGACAGGCCAAGTGTGAAGCCGGTGATGGTGGTGATGAAGAAGCTGATGGGAATGGACGTCACGCCGATGGCGGAAAGGGACAGCTCTCCGTCCACATTGCCGACGATGAAGGCGTCTGCCCAGTTATAGAGCTGCTGCAGCACACCGCTGAGGATCAGCGGCAGGCTGAACCGGATCAGCTCTTTCATGATGGTTCCTAATTTTTGATTCTCGTTCATGTGTCCTCCTGAAAATTGCAGAACAAAACCACGCAATTGTTCTGCACAATTGCGTGGTTAAAAAGCAGCATATCAAACGCCTTGAAAACCCCCACGTCACAAATTTTGTAAAAGTATTATAGCACGGTGCGGCTGACAATGCAAGAGAGACGGTCGATCCTGTCCGGTCCCGGTCAAATCACCGACGCGCCGAAGGGCATCAGCGACAGCTTCGCCATCTTGAAGCACTGCTTTCCGATGGGGATACCAAGGAGTGTTATGCACCAGAGACAGCCAAGAATGACATAGCCGATCGCCATTTCAAGGCCGAAGAATACGATCCAGATCAGGTTCACCAGAAAGGAAAAACCGCCGCCCCCATATATGACCTCTTTCCCAAAGGGGAAAAAGGCGAGACTCGCGAACTTGAAGCATTGCAGTCCGACGGGAATACCGATGATGGTCACACACCACAGGCATCCGGCCAGCACCAATGCAAGTCCGCCGATCAGTCCACCAAACAGAAACCAGAGAATATTGCCGATCACTGTCATATTCCTCTCCCCTTTCATTTTTCTTTTCGTATTGTGTTCAATTCGCCTTGCGGAAACAGGCTCGCCGCTTGTTTGAGTGCCTTTGGCAGCGACAGCGTCCGGTAAGCAAACGATTGTAATTCCATCACTTGTTCTTTCTAATTTCGATCAGTCCGCATATACCGGCAGCAATACACAAAAGCGCCGGAACACTCGTTCCTAAATTATTCAGTTCCGTTGCGCCGGCTCCAATCAGTACAATGGCTGCTATAAAATTCATTGCGACGCAGAACATAAACCATTTCACTTTCGTTGCCTCCTATTTTCACTGTTCAACATGATTCCGCCATTTTGGACAGTTCACGCTCAATTTGGAGTTCCCGCAAAACGAACATTTCCCACTGTAAATAGTCAGGGCCTATAACCGTACTTTCGGCCCCAAAAAGTTTTCGCTTCACCGATGCTGCCGGTAAATGTTCCCCGTAATCCATAAACACGGGCTGCATAACGGATAACCATCAAATAACCGATTCTCTGTCTCGAACGCTAAACACACGCAGAGATCGTGATTGATCAAAAATGGTCGGACATTCGTGTGAAGCGACGGAAAGCGGTCATTCTTCAAACTTCAAAGGTTTCCGCTGATTCACCGCGTCCAGCGCAAGCTGGGCACGGGACAATTCCATCGGCAGCTTTCATAGTCGGCCTCCACCGCCGCGATGTCATAGTTGGCGTAGTGTAGTCGATGATGCTGACTGGCGCCTGCACTGTTCTCCACACGCCCTTGGGCAGTCGGCTTTTCATCTCCAGCAGCTTGCTTTTCCGCTTGGTAAGCTGAGGAATGTAGACCAGCAGCTCGTCGATGGTCATGTCAAAGCCGTCCACGGTCTGCGTGGCGTTAAAAATGTTGATGGCGTGCTTGAGCTTGCGGATTTTCGCTTCCAACTCTGCGAACGGATCTGCGTTTCAGCGTAATCGTAGACAGAACGGACTCGACATCCCCCCCCATGGCAGCCTCGGAAGTCCCGGCTGCGGGTCTCCTTGTCCAGCAACGCGGTATATTCAGCTTTTTTCAGCAGCTTGTTGGCCTGTGCGGGAGGTGTAGTTCATTTCCATCTCGCCTCTCTTTTCCTCTATCTGCATGTATGAATTTTTTTATAGTATAACACGGTCGGGTGCGTTGTATAGTCGGTGTACAGCAAAGGGATGCTGCCGTTAGAACGTCTATCCATTGACAGAAGTCATCCATTTCATTCTACAATGAACGTAAAGACATTGCGCGATGTACAAGGCAGAACATCTGAATATGAAGCAATCCGGTTGCAGGTTCACACCTGCTGATCCGGCGCAGAAAGGTGGAACATATATGGCCAGATCCTCTTTCCAGAAATTGAAATTACTTCATGTCATGAATTATCTGCTTCAGAACTCCGACGAGGAGCACCCAATTACAGTCAATCAGATGATTCAATACTTAGAGTCCAACGGCATCGCCGCAGAGCGCAAAAGCATTTACGATGACATCGAGGCGCTGCGCACCTTCGGCATGGATATTGAGGAATGCAAGCGGGGCCGCGTGTTCGGCTATTATGTGGCAAGCCGCACCTTTGAGCTGCCGGAGCGAAGCTGCTGGTGGACAGCGTGCAGTCCTCCAAATTCATCACCCACAAAAAGACTGCGTCCCTCATCAAGAAGATCGAACATTGGCCAGCGTACACAGCGCCCAGCTTCTGCACCGGCAGGTCTATGTGAAAAACCGCATCAAGACCATGAACGAGTCCATCTTACTACAATGGATGAGATTCACAACGGCATCTCCAAAAACCGGAAGATCCGGTTTCTGTACTTTGAGTACAATGTGGCCAAGAGCGGCAGTACGCCACGGCGGGCGCGTACTATGTAGTCAGTCCCTTCGCCATGACCACGATGAAAACTACTATCTGGTGGCCTATGACTCTGAGGCCGGGATCATCAAGCACTACCGCGTGGACAAGATGGAGAAGATCTCCACGCTGGATGAGGAGCGGGACGGTCAGGAGGTCTATCAGGCGCTGGACATGGCGGTCTACACCCGCAAAACCTTCGGTATGTTCACCGGCGAAGAGATCAAAGGTACAGATGCGGTTTGAAAATCACCTGGTAGGTGCCGTTCTGGACCGGCTGGGCAGCAGAGGTATTCATCGTCCCCGACGGCCCGGCCCACTTCACCGTCCGGACGGATGTGTGGTCAGCCCTCAGTTCTTTGCGTGGGTGCTGGGTTTTGGCCCCCAAGCGCAGATTGTGGGACCCGCTCATGTTGTGGACGGCATGAAGGCGCATATCGGCTCCGTCGCGGTGCTTTACGGCCCGCAGGCATAAAAACTGAATCAAATTCAGGATCAAGCGGCTCCTGACCATTGTTGTCAGAGCCGCTTTTTCGACACAGTCCGGTTTTCGGACAGATAAGGATGTAGAATGATGACACTGGAAGGACACCGATCATTTTGAAGGAGGGGTTTTATGAAGTTCAAGATCGTTTTTTCCGCCGCTGAAAAGAAAAGCAGGCACGAGGCTGCCGCGCGGTTTGTTATTTCCAGAAAGCCGAAGCCTACCAGATCCCTGGTGCTGATCCACTTCCCTGCTCGCAACATGACGCTCTCCTACTACAACGATCAATTTGATCTCCACTGCGGCGATCTGGTCTTTGTGGATGGAAAGCTGGAAGGTTTCCGCGGTCATGTTGTGGATGTCTGCTATACCTTCAAGATCAGGCTGTCCGACTACAAGCGGGTCATCAGCGTGGCCGATACGAAGGTCCACGGTGAATTCCATTTTGCCGGATCGCACTTCGTCACCTTTGATCGCAGCGCACTCCCTTATGAACAGGTCATCACCTGGTTCAAGGCACCTGAGAAGGAGGATACGGAGATTGTTTCCGAACAGGACGGCAGCGGCTTTCAGTTGAATGATCTGCAAACCATGAAGATCAGCGACGCCATTGCGGAGCGGGGGACATAACTATTACAGAGAAAACCGGGTGCGGTACATCTCTCTGGATAAGACTCGGGTGCGGGCCATTGTGGAAGGGACACAGCCCTACGAGCTGGAATGTGACTACATCGACGGCGAGATCAGAAATCTGGTTTGCGACTGTTTCTGCACTTACGCCTGCAAGCATATGTTCGCCGCCATGTTGCAGCTAAAAAGAAACTCTGACATTCATTGAGAAGCACTACCCGGGCAGATTTGAAGGAAGTCGGTATTTCGCCGCCGTCTGCAAAGGAAACGCTGCTGAATACCGCGATGGCCGGCAGAGAAACCGGCAGTATCATGCTCTGAGCCGCGGATCGATCTGAGGAAAATACGCCGTACAGAGATCGCAGATGGTGACAGTGTCCGTTTTATAGGACAGTATGTATTGTATACTGAGCATAATCAGAAAAACAACACACCACGGAAGGGGTTATAAAAAATGGAGCGATTTGAACTGCGGTATGTGATGGGACACATTGAGGTATATGATGAAAACGGCCGGTTCTGCTTTTCTGCGGATCATGTGTCCGAGGCCATGGAGGAATTGGAGGAGTTCAGCGCAGCCTGACCCTTACCGGCTGATAGGCGAAAAAGTCTGCCTTCCAAATGGAAGGCAGGCTTTGCAGAGCATTTTCTTACCTGTCGCTATTTCAATCAGCATTTATGAATACGCACTCTGCAAGACTCTATTTGCCATTTATTCTGCTCGGCTCCGGTGCTCAGCTCAGAACCAGCCATTCAAGGGTCCAGCACACCGGAGATATCCCCGGTCATCGTATAGCCGCCCCTCTGCGTATAGAGCGTTCCGCGGTCATCCATTGAGATCTCCTGCTGATTTTCAAAGCTGAAGCGGTACACATACCGATCGTAGGGACCGATCTTGCCGTCAGAGGTTCCCAGCCGTACTGCTTGAACGGTTTCCAGTTCATTCAACAGGGCTTCCTTCTGGGCGTCCGTAAGATCGCGCCTTTCCGCACCGTCCACAGATTCCCGCGCCACGGTGCAGGGGAGCTCCAACAGCTTTTCCGGGAATACCGCCGATGCTTTTTGGGGAAAGGGTTTTGCAATGACGATCACCGCAAGCAGGGCCAAAACCACAACCACAGCTGCTAAAAAGGGGAGCGAAATTCTCTTTTTCATATCACGTTCTCCTTTTCATGTTTGTTCATAGGCATTCCGCTAAAAGCTACGTTACCACTTTTTCAGCACACCCAGCAGGCCCCGCTTGAGCACCTGACCGCCTGCTGAGATCAGTTGGGACTCGATCTTGGCCGCCCGGCGCTCCGCCTTGCGGCGAGCCTCGTCCTCCAGCTTCTGCTTACGTTTTCGTTCGGCCTCTTCCTCTTCAGACGCAGCTTTTCCGCCTGAGCCTCCTTTTCACGGGCCTTGCGGTCGGCCTCCTCCTGCTTGGCGGCCTCTGCTTCCTCCCGCTCCGCCGTCAGCACCTCGTAGGCCGACACGTTATCCACAAACTCGTCATACTTCTCCATGCCGTCGTGCATCATCTCCTTGGCCCGGACCATGGGCTCCGGCACTGACATGAGGCTCTGCGGGCAGATGATCTTCGTGCGCTGCACCATGGCGGGTACGCCCGCTTCGTCCAAGAACGAGGTCAGCGCCTCGCCGACGCCGAGCTCCATAATGGCATCCTCCGCCTGAAACGCGGGATTGGGCCGGAAGGCCCGTACCGCCGCGCGGACAGCCTTCAGCTCCGCGGGGTATAGGCGCGCAGGGCGTGCTGCACGCGGTTGGAGAGCTGCGCGAGCACCGCGTCGGGAATATCGCTCGGGCTCTGCGTCACGAAGAACACGCCCACGCCCCGGGAACGGATCAGCTTTCACCGTCTGCTCCACCTTTTGCAGCAGCACGGCGGGGGCGTCGCGGAACAGCATGTGGGCCTCGTCAAAGAAGAATACCATCCGAGGCTTGTCCAGATCGCCAGCCTCCGGCAGGATCTCAAACAGCTCCGACAGCATCCACAGCAGGAAACTGGCGTACAGAGGGATTTTGTGTCAGCTTGACGCAGTCCAGCACATTGATCATGCCCCCGACCGTCAGCAGCCGTGCGCATCCAGTCGCGGATGTCCAGCGCCGGTTCCCCGAAAACAGCTCGCCGCCCTGCTGCTCCAGCGGCAGCAGCGCCCGCAGGATCGCCGCCACCGACTGGGACGTGATATTGCCGTAGGTCATCATGTATTCGGTGCGGTGCTCGTTGACATAGGTCAGCATGGCCCGCAGATCCTTCAGGTCGATCAGCAGCAGCCCCTTGTCATCCGCAATTTGAAACACGATGTGCAGAATTCCCTCCTGCACCGCCGTCAAGCCCAAAATCCGGCTGAGAAGCTCCGGTCCCATGTCGCTGACGGTGGCCCGGACGGCGTGGCCGCCCTCCTGATAAGCATCCCAGAAGGTGGTGGGATAACCCTGGTAGACAAAGCGGTCCCGCAGGCCGAATTTGTCGATGCGCTTTTCCATGCCCTCGCTGCTCTGGCCCGGCGCGCAGATGCCCGCCACGTCGCCCTTCACATCACACAGAAACACCGGCACACCGGCGTCGGAAAGGACTCCGCCATCACCTTCATGGTGACGGTCTTGCCGGTGCCGCTGGCCCCAGCGATCAGTCCGTGGCGGTTGCACATATTCAGCGCCAGTTCCACCCGCTTGTCGCCTGCCAAACCCATACAGATCTTCCCGTTTTCGTACATGAAGCCACCTCCGTCATTTGTTAATGCTCTTTTCATCATTATACCTGCGCGCCCGCCCCGGTGCAAGAGCAAAGAGGTGCGTTTCCCCTGTTTATAAGGGTTTTTCAGCGGTCAGACAGGCAGACGCCGCCTTATAGCTGTGAAAGGCATAAGGCCCCCCCCTAGAAGAAGTATAGGTAATACCTCCAATTAGCATAACTTATTTCGTTGAAAAATAGATACTTTTAACATATTGCGCAAAAATCGCAACAATTTTTTCAAAATTTTGTGGCGAGGTCCCACGGAAAAAGCCGTGTCAGGAATTGACATTTTCTGTCGTGTCTGAGATAATGATTACATTGAAGCACAGGCAACTGACGGAACGTGGAGCACCACATGGAAGCCTGCTGTCATACGTACTGTCGACCGTCTGGGCAAACCTGTTCTCCATGGAGATCCATGGGGACCGGTTTACCCTTTTTATTTGCATTTTTTATCTTTTTAAGGAGGATCGCATGAAAAAGTAGCAGTCATTATGGAAGCGACTCTGACTGGCCCGTTGTAAAGGGTGCCTGCCAGCAGCTCGAGACCTTCGGCATCCCCTATGAGGCCCATATCTTAAGTGCCCACCGCACCCCCGCGGCGGCGGCGGAGTTTGCCAGAAACGCCCGGGCCAACGGCTTCGGCGTGCTGATCTGCGCCGCCGGCATGGCCGCCCACCTGGCGGGGGCCTTCGCCGGAAACTCCACCCTGCCGGTCATCGGCATCCCCATGAAGGGCGGCGCTGCGGACGGACTGGACGCTCTGCTGGCTACCGTCCAGATGCCCAGCGGCATCCCCGTGGCTACCGTGGCCATCAATGGTGCGAAGAATGCCGCTGTGCTGGCCGCTCAGATCCTGGCCGTCAGCGATGACGCGCTGGCCGCCAAGCTGGACGCTCAGCGCTCCGAGATGGCAGAGCAGATCGCCGCCAAGGAGGCCAAGCTTCAGGCGGAGCTGGCCCACTAAGCTGTTCACACAAGCATTGATCTTTTCCTGATAAAACCGATATTCAAAACATTTTGAGGTACAATACTATGGAACTGAAACTTTATACTCCGGCAAGACCAAGAACGTTTACGCTCTGGAAAACGGCAACTATCTGCTGAAATTCAAGGACGACTGCACCGGCAAAGACGGCGTATTCGATCCCGGCGAGAACTCCGTAGGCCTGACCATTGACGGCGTGGGCGATGTGAACCTGCGAATGAGCATCTACTTCTTTTTGAGAAGATCAACGCCGCCGGCATCAAGACCCATTATGTCTCCGCCAATCTGAAAGAAACCACTATGGAGGTCAAAGCCCGCCAAGGTTTTCGGCCACGGGTTGGAGGTGATCTGCCGCTACAAGGCCGTGGGCAGCTTTTTTCGCCGGTATGGAGAGTACATTGCTGAAGGCGCGGATCTCCCCGCCTATGTGGAGACCACCTTCAAGAATGACGAGAAGGGCGATCCACTGGTGACCAAGGACGCGCTGGTTGCTCTGGGCGTGATGACCGCCGAGCAGTATGATGCCATCAAGGAGGAACCCAGAAGATCACCCAGATCGTGGCCGATGATCTGAAGGAAAAGGGCATGGTCCTCTATGACATCAAGTTTGAGTTCGGCTATGCACCCGACGGCAGCGTTATGCTCATCGACGAGGTGGCCAGCGGCAACATGCGGGTCTACAAGGACGGCCAGTACATCGATCCCATGACCCTCTCCCAGCTGTTCTTCGCGTAATGGGCGGTTATTTTGGAGCGATCTCCCACCGGGATGTGGGACTGGACGTATTTTTCGGCACGGACTACCACTCCCACCTCGGCACACGCCGGGGGCGGCATGGTGGTTTACGGGCCGGAGACCGGGTTCGTCCGGGAGATCCACGATATTGAAAACACCCCCTTCCGCACGAAATTTGAAAGCGCGCTGCATGAGTTCAAGGGCCACATCGGCATGGGCTGCATCAGCGACACCGACCCCCAGCCGCTGCTGGTGCGCTCCATCTGGCCTGTACGCCATCTGCACGGTGGGTATCATCAACAACATCGATGAGCTGATCGGGATACCTATTTCTCCGACCACGGACATCAGTTCATGGCCCAGAGCAGCGGAAAGGTCAATGTCTCCGAGCTGGTGGCCGCCCTCATCAATATGAAGGAAAATCTGGTGGAGG
>VOFB01003505.1_pt1 | contig 30901 bp, 66 predicted proteins | sample 5384141 | NCBI WGS metagenome assembly VOFB01 (sample SAMN12384721, study PRJNA508395) | human gut metagenome | isolation source: healthy gut A | host: Homo sapiens | reverse complement strand
GGGAGTTTGATGATGGATGCTGTTGCCGAGGATTCTGGAGCGTGGAGTTGTAAAGCGTCGAGAAAGACGGCCAGCGCGGTATCCTGGCAATCCCCGCTTGGCGCATTTTTCCCCGTCATGCACCACGCCGTTCCCGCGCTTGGCCAAATCTTCCTTCAGGCAGCATCAGCGGCACACGAAGCTCCTTTTAACGCTCCATTGCCGCAAGGATCATTTTATCCTCGGCAACAGGCATCCCGTCATCCGAAAAAGCCACCGCACCCGCCTTGAGAAGCCCCAAAATCGGTAAGCTCTTCCCCACGCATCCCACGCGTAATCGCGGCGACCGGCAATACTTCCGCATAGCCCGACTTCTCCGCCTTTTCAATGATATATCTACAATTTCCGCGCGCTATCCGTTACTGGTTTCGTGTTCGGCATACAGCAACACGGCGGTATAGCGCCTGCCGCCGCCGCGCGTGTACCGGTCATAATGTCTTCCTTGTATACAAGCCCCGGATCGCGCAGATGACAATGCAGTTCGAGAAACTGGAACGCTACAAGACCGGTCCTGTCGATCACGCGGTCCGCATCCTGTACAAGTCCTGTCCCCATTTCCACAATACGCCCCCTTCAATGAGGATATCTGTTCTTTTTGAATGCCGTCTGCATTTACGGCCATGATATTTTTAATAAATATCGACATAAAACTCCTTCATAGAACAGCGGGCGGATCCTGCCCGGCTCCATAACCTAGATATTCTTCGAAGTACGATGTTGAGAATAATTCCCGCAAGCGCGCTCAGGAAGATATTCAGAGCGTAAACGATTCCGAAATTGATGCCGCCGGAAAGGCCAAGACCAATGACCAGCATCAAGAAACGATAATCAGATTGCGGCTGTGCGTGAAATCAAGCTTTTGCCTCCGCCAGTGTCCGCAGGCCAATCGTCGCAATCATACCAAAGAGCAGGATCGATACTCCACCCATAACCGCGCCCGGTATAGAGCCGAGGAACGCGGTAAATACGCCGAAGAAGCTGATACGATAGCAAATACCGCGGCAATGCGCAGCGTGACCGGGTTATAGTTTTTTGGCCACTGCCAAAACACCCGTATTCGCCATAGGTCGTATTTGCAGGGCCTCCGAGGAAACCGGCGACCATTGTCGCGATACTGTCGCCCATCAGGGTCCTGTGCAGTCCCGGATCTTCCAGAAAATTCTTTTCCAACCACGGCGCTGTTTGTCGTGATATCGCCGATATGCTCCATAAAGGTCACGATCGCAATCGGCGCGATGATACTCACCGAGGTCAAAAACGCCCGCAGGTTCCAATTCATGTGTCAGGAAGATGTTGAACGGCGGTACCTGAACTAAGATTCGCACCATTCTGAACTGGAAAAATCCACCTGCCCCATCAACGCGGCACAGACATATCTCTACCGCGATGCAATGATGATCGGCACCAGCTTAAAAATCCCTTTGCAAAATTGAGATGACCACCATCGTCGCCAACTACGATCAACGCAATCACCCAGCGCATCCATAAAAATATCCGCGACGCCCTCGGCAGCTGGCGCGGTAATGATATTGTTGAATGCGTCGGTGCGAGCGTGCGCTCGATTACCATAATCATCGGGCCCGTTACGACCGGCGGAAATCGACATCACGCCCGCTTTACGCCTACAAGCTTTACCAAGCGCAGAATCGGGTACAGTGCCCGCCGCCATGATGCCGATGGCCACATACGGCAGCGCTGCTTGGTAGGTCGGCGATGCAAGATACCCTCCACCGACGGATCAACACCGCTGATCTGGTCGCCACAATCACAATCACGCCGATAAATGCGAAGCTCGAAAACACCGGCAAAAAGGTGAAAATCACCGATTCCACCCGCAGTTGAGCCCTGTGAGAAGGGGGAACCAATGTCGCGCCAAACATGGCAAACAGGTGTTGGAACCCGAGAATCAGAATTTTTTCCATATGATACCTCCCAATACAATATGAATAATGAATCCTTCTCCCCCGCCGCTTCCCTTTGGCAGCGGCATGAAAAAAAAAACCTTATCTGCATGATGGGTTCAATCACTGCTTTTAAGGTCGCAAATATCGACGCTTTCCTCCCCGTCAAACTCCATGACCTTTGACCGAAATGAGCTCATGTGCCGCCGTCGGTACATTTTTCCCCGACAAAGTCAGCACGAATCGGGAGTTCGCGGTGTCCCCGGTCAACCAATACCGCAAACTTGATAAAGTTCGGCCGCCCCAGGTCCATGATCGCGTCCATTGCCGCACGCGCTGTCCGTCCCGTATAAAAGCACGTCGTCGAACAGGACGATTTTTTGCCGTTGACATCAAATACAGGTTTGACGCTCTCCACAACGGGCTGATCGGGCCATGCGTAAGATCGTCACGGTAAAACGTGATATCCAGCGTGCCGATCGGGATCGTAACGCCTTCAAACTCATGGATATATCCAGCGATTCGTTGGGCAATGGTCACGCCGCGCCGGGCAATCCCAATAAAACAAAGGTCTTTCGCGCCCTCCGTATTTTCGATGATCTGGTGGGCAATGCGCTTCAGCGTGCGCTGCAAATCATCTCTCCGTCCATAATCGTCGTTTTTCTGTTGCCTTCATCCGTTTTCCCCCATCAAAAAAAGCCTTCCGCATCATTTCCGGACGCAGCAAGGCACACAAAAAACGAACTTTGATATGTCACCTTACGGCCTCTCAGCGGACCAGTTTTAAAGGTATGGTTTTCTTTCTTACTTAGTATAGCAAATTTTATTCCATGGTTCAATCTGTTTTTTTTTTTTAATTTTGCAAGCACTGCTGTGAAATATTCCGGCAAAGGTGCTTCAAATATCATTCTTTCACCTGTCCGCGGATGTGTCAGCCCAGTTTCTTGCGTGCAAAGCTGGCCGCTAAGGCCAAAGCGATCCTTTGCCTGCTGTATACCGGATCGCCGACCACCGGATGCCCGATATGCTTCATATACGCGAATCTGGTGAGTCCGCCCCGTTTCCAGTTCGCATTCCACAAGGGTATATTCCCCATAGCGCTCAAGAATCCTGTAGCGCGTAACAGCCTCGCGCCCTCCTGCCTTCAGCACCGCCATTTTTCTTCCGGTTTCGCGGGTCGCGTCCGATCATGTATCCACAACTCCGTCATTCGCCTTTATTGCCATATACAAGCGCCCAATAGATACGCCTTGCTTTTTTGTCTGCGATCTGCTCGGAAAGCGCCTTGTGGGCTGCGTCATTCTTGGCAATCACCAAAGTCCTGACGTATCCCTATCAAGCCTGTGAACAATCCCCGGACGCAACTCCCCGTTGATCCCGGAGAGGTCTCCAATATGGTACAGGATTGCATTTACGAGGGTCCCGTCATGGTTTCCCGGCGCGGGATGCGTCACCATGCCCTGCGGTTTATTGATGACCGCGATATCACTATCCTGATAGACGATCTCGAGGGAATATCCTGCGGTGCCACAGACGTCCCTTCCACCTCAGGAAGCCTGAGGACGATTTCGTCCTTCCTTTACCTTGGTGCCTGCTTTGTCCTCTCCGTTGAGCGTAATGTGTTCCTGCTCGATCAAGCTCTTTAAAAAGAACGCGAAAATTGCGGATATTCTTCCTGGATGTCGCGTCCAACCTTTTTTTGAAAACTTAACCTTGTTCCTTAGTATTGTCATCTTTTGTTTCCGTCTTTTGTGCTTATCCCAGAACCACAGCACCCAAACGCCCATCACCCGCGCCGAACGTCACAAAACAGTCGGCGACATTAAAAACCGCGAAAGTTTACGAACGAAAACCGCATCATATCCGTAACATAGCCCCACGATCCGGTCGATCAGGTTGCCGATTGCACCGCCCGCAATAAACGCCATGGCAATATTGAACAGCTTCGAGTTCGCCTGTTTCTTATATTTGAACAGAAAAAAATAACAACAGCGGCCATCACGGCTGAAAGAAGTGCCAGTAGCCATGTCCCATTGCTGAACATGCTGAATGCCGCGCCCGTATTCTGCACATGCGTAAAATCCATAAAGCCCAACGTCACGCTTCCGCCCACCGGAAGGTTTGCCACCGTAAATATTTCGCGATCTGATCCCCGATCACGATCGCCGCGATCTAACAGTACATAAATCATAATATGCGCTCCATTTTCTATAGTCAATGGGTATTATATCATATCCTGGGCAAAAAAATACCGCCTGGGTAAAACAGGGCGGCATCCGTAAATAGCATTCGTCGATAATTTCATTGACGATCTCTTGAAGGTTTGCGGTACTCTGCCCAAAGTCATGCCGTCTCTTCCTTCGACTGTTTGAGGATTTCGTTCAAAATGAATTGATGTATTCTGTGAATCGTTATCGATATCAGCCATCTGGCTTGTCAAACTGCTGATCGACTGGCTGATCTCCGTTGCCTGATGCTTTAAAAAAAACTTCTTCGTCATCCAGTTTGATTCCGCCAAACGCCATCTGCTCATCCAGGAACAGGCGGAACCGCTTTTTTATAATCCGCGACCTGCTTCTCATAACGGCGTATCTCCTGCTTGGCCGCCTCCATACGAAACTGCGTGCTCTCAATGACGGTTTTTGCGTTCTGATTCGCAACGTCCATAATTTTCTGGGCTTGCAATTCAGCCTTTTCAATATATAGCGTTGCATTTTCTCTGCGCCGTAATTACCGTGGCCATCAGTTTTTTCCACATTCTCAAGTTTGTCCGCTTTTTGCTTCAGACGTTGCGACCTCAGTTTCAATCTTCATTTTTGCAATGATATTTTCATTTTCTTCCAGCAGGGATTCAAACTGCTTAATAATTTCGTCCAGGAATTCATCAACCTGCTCCCTGGTCGTAGCCATTGAACTTTTAGAAAATTCTTTTCCAGTATATCCCTTGGGTGTGATATTCATCGGTTTACCTCAATTACTATTTGGTTCAGTCCGCTCCAGATAACCGCCAAAGCCAAAATCATCAACCGATTCTGCGGCATTCGTAGAAACGTCGACATTATATGGCGCTACCACAAAGATGTTCCTTGCCGCTTTCCGGATATTTCCATTGAGCGCATAAACTGCGCCGCTCACGAAGTCAAAACGCTGTGACATCGGTATCAAGCTCGTCGAGATTGATGATAATCGGCTTCTTTTTCCTTCAGGTTATCGATGATGCTTTGGGTGTCTTCGTAAGAAACCGGCTTATAAATCAATACGCGCACCTTGCTGTCCGGGATCCTGACTACCTTGCCCGTATCGCCTCTATGCTCTCTGGCTTTCTTTTGCAAAATTTCTTTTCTTCCACCGGGGCGGCTCATAATCGTCCGGCCCAGGAAGCTCATATCGTCATCCATCATATCTGATCCTCATATTCTTCTTCATATTCTTCTTCATCCGTCGGTTCCAGTCCGATGAAAGAAAGCAATTTGTCTCCGATCTTAGCCATGCATCAAGCCTCCTACTTATTTATAAATTCTGCTGCCGAAAATGGCCGTACCTACACGCACCATGTTCGATCCTTCCAGAATCAAAATCCTCATAATCATGGACATTCCCATTGAAAGATATTGAAATCCGGGAAAACTCCTTTTCTTCGCATCATACAACGCTTTTGCCTGTGCGAAAATCTTCCGCAAATACATCCTGTCGTCCGTATAAGGCGCTACGGTCATAAAGCCCTCAAGCGAATCCGGTCGAAATCTGCAATCTGATCTAAAAAGACATCCACCTGCTCTAAATATAAACCGGATTTGCTCTCCTCTTTCGCAATATTTAATTCAATAAGCACATCGAGATAAGCATTTTTTCTTCAAGCATTCCTTCTGCAATTCCTGCGCCAGCGAAAGACGGTCTAGCGAATGTAATAACGCTACTCCATTATTAATTATATACTTAACTTTTATTCGTTTGCAACTGCCCAATCAGGTTCCATTCAATATCTTTGGGCAGGACCTCACTTTTCAAGAAATTCCTGCACACGGTTCTCTCCGAAGCATCTCAACCCTTCACGATAGGCCGCTTCCACCATGTCCGCATCCACGGTTTTCGATACGGCGACAAGACTGATCTCCTCCTGTTTCCGTCCGGCCCGCTGCGCAGCCGGGCGCAATATTTTCCCGTACTTTTGCAATATTTTCCGCAAGTCCCATCCATTTACACCTCAACATGCTGACGTTCGGCCAGAAGGCTGTCTGCCTCTGCCGGAAGTTACGATCGCGTTTCCGTCCCAATGATATCCACCGTAACAGGAACAAACGTTTTTCACGCCCCACCACAACGTTTACTCCCGTAACTCCATCCTTCTCCTTCAACGCTTTTTTTCCGGAACCTTGAGCCCGGTAAATTGAGGAAACACTCTCGTGTCCGCCCTGCGCACATTCAAAAGCTCTCAATATCATCCGATATCTCAATCACATAAAGATAATCGTTTTCTTCTTTTACTGTCCCCGATACAACGCCCTGATATTGCCGTTCGACATACTCGTTAAAAGGCAATCGAAAATTCGCGGTCGTTGGTAAATTCAGGAATCTCCTCCTCAGAGCGAATGACCAGATACCATTTGTAGCTGTTTACCAACCGATAGGCGGGCTGTTCCGTTTCCTCACCCTGCGTCTCCTGGCTGCCCGTGGTGCCATTGAGGATGTCGAGGATATCCGAAGATTTGATGTTTTCAATATTCGCTGCGTTCAGCACATCCTCCGCGCCGTCAAATAATAGCTCACTACCCCGGCCGTCGGCGCCGTCAGCTGCTGCCTCAATTGTTCACACGTCCCTGTATTTCCTCTTCTTGCGTATAAAAAATCCTGCAGTTGTTGGTCCGGATTCACATTCTCTTTCAGGTAATTCTGCTTACTCGCCATCAGGGATTTCAGTTCGCGTTCGGCCGTTACAACATCCCCCTCTGCCGTGCCGTTTATAATACCGCGGAGTTCCGCTGCTTTTGCCGTGATCTCATTTTGCAGATTGGCCAAGTCCTCGGACTGAAAAACATTTTCCTGATATTGCTCGATTTTGTCTGGTAATCAATCAGGTCATTCATGACCTTTTCATTATACCCCATTTATAGACTTCCATAACGGGGCTTCCGCTTCCACACGTTCTCCCTCCGAAACAATATAATTGGCCTTCCCATAATTTTGTGCAAAAACGACTTGTTCGTCCCTCACTACAACGGCAGCGGCCTCCGCCTCAAAGGGAATGGTCCCCCTGCTCCACCTCCGCCGTCTGAATATTGAAAACAAAAAAGAGAACGACAACTGCAACCACTGCGATAGCGCCAATAAACAGGTAAAATTTGGTGTTTGCACGTCTTCTCCGTTTTAATGCCATATTATGCGATCCTTCTTCAAATCGTCTCGATACTACCACATTCGGTAGCTACAGGCATATTATACCACAATTTGATGAATTATCATAGCTTTAATGTCACATCTACAGTATTTCCGTTTTCACTGTAATGGAAGCTGTCGGTCATCATCTTCACAAGATAAACGCCGCGGCCGTTTTCATGCATAAAGAGTTCCCCGGACGTTACGTTGCGCGCTACCACAGGCCCCGTTTCAAATCCGCTTCCATTGTCTGCGAGCACAACGTGCAGCCTGTCCTTCCCATATTCCGCCTGAAGCTTCACTTCATTCGCATCGGAATATTTAAATATATTGACTACCAGCTCGCTCAACACAAGGCGAATCCGGTACATTTGCTCATCATCGAGCTTTTTTCCCGTTCAACTCCTCTGATGACCGAACGAATCGCTTCATTTAATTCATTCAGACTGAACAACCTTTTACTTACCAACAAAATTCCATACCCCTAATGCTTTTCTAAGGTATTCATACCCTTTAAAAAAAGCAAGTAACGAAACAAATGTAAATTAATTTTGAACACAGCCTCCCGCCGTACTGTCTCACAGCGGGCATCCATTTGCCTATTTTTTATATACCATCGCCAACTTGTTGAGGATTTTTCTCTCCATGCGCGATACCTGCATCTGCGAAACATTCAACATATCCGCGACCTGTTTCTGCGTTTTGTTCCCAAAGGTAACGCTGCTCGATGATCTTTTTTTCCGTATCATTCAAAAGACTCATACAGTAATTGATAAAATCATGGTTTTCAACATGCTCGAAGCTCGCATCTTCCTGGCCGAGAACATTTCCGAGGGAAAAATTTTCACTGTCCGCCGCAAGCGCGCTGTCAAGCGATAGAATATTATCGGCCTGCTGCATTTCAAGCACTTCGAGCACGCGTTCCACAGAAAGGTCCATCTCCTCCGCAATTTCCCGCGGCGACGGCTTTTTCCCATTGCGCGCCATATATTCCTGCGTATACAGCTTGATCTTTTCAGCTGCTCCGTATCCCGCCGCGGAAGACGCATTACCCTCGACGAATCCCTGAAATAGTTTTTGATCTCGCCAATCAGGGATGGGTTGCATAACTGGAAAATTTAATTTCCCGTTCCGGCTCAAAACGCTCGATCGCCTTTACAAGCGCAAGACTCGCAACCTGAAAAAGGTCTTCATAATCTACTCCCCGGCCCGCAAATTTTTTTTTTGCGGCGATTTCTACGATATACAAATACCGCTCAATCAATATATTCCTGATGTCTACATCATGATTTTTACATATAGCTTAAACAGCTTCCGTCGCTGTCCATTTTCGTATAATCCGCCACTGAAAAACTCCTCGTTTACGCCATCGGCTTTTTACCGAAGGAAACCGCCTTCAGCATTCCGTCTTCTTCTTCAAACACCGCATCGTCGCTTAGGGACTGGATCATCAGCTTACTGATCTCTTCACTGAAACCCGTGCATTCAGTACATTCTTCGCATACGATCTGCCGCCCTTCCCCGCGCACCGTAACAGATACGTGGTCGCCGCAGTCCACTACGATTTCCAGTGTTTCGCTTTTTTTGTCTGCATAAGAATAAAATACAAGACTCCGCAACGCATGTTTTCAAATCTTCAATTTCATCGACGTCATACGCGCTGTTGCACGCAATTCCCGCCACAGCAAGTCGAATTGCCTTCAAATACTCCCGTTTTGCCGGGAACTGCATCTTTACCGTATCAGCCATTATTCAGCCACCTCAATTTTAAAAACGTTTGTAAGGCCAGTTACATCAAAAATTTTAAACAGATAGGGCTTCAGATCCCTGATTTCCATCGTGCCGCCATATTCTTTTACTTTTTTCAAAATACTGACGAACGCCGAGCCCTGTGGAATCAATGTACCGGAGTTCACCGCATCCTATCGAAACATCCGTTTTGTGTCCCTCGATCGCCTCGTCCATTCTGCGCTTAAACTCGCTTACGCTGTTCAGATCGAGGTCTCCGTTCAAAGTCACTAAAATTTTGTTTTTTCTGGTCATCGAAATTCACTTGAATATCCAAAACTACACCTCCGAGATAATAGATCATTTCTGTACCTGTTATTGATAAACATCGATCTGTTTCATTAAACAAAAAAACAGGGGAATTTGAACTCCCTGTTTTGTGTTTTGGATTTTTGATCTGTCAGACAATACCCTGCGCCATCATAGCGTTTGCCACTTTCTTAAAGCCTGCAATATTCGCGCCGGCGACGAGTTATCCTTGAAAAACCATATTCCTCGCTCGCCGCTTCGCACTGCTTATAGATATTGATCATGATCTGATGCAGCTTTCGTCCACTTCTTCAAACGTCCACGGAAGACGCATGCTGTTCTGCGTCATCTCGAGCGCCGACGTTGCAACGCCCGCCCGCATTGGGCCGCCTTGCCGGGCGCAACAGAACGCCGGAAGATTGGAACACATTCGTTCCTTCAATCGTCGTTGGCATGTTTGCACCTTCGCCGACCGCATAGACCCCCTTCTTTACAAGAATTTGAGCAGTTCCTCATCGATCTCATTCTGAGTCGCACAGGGAAGTGCGATATCGCATTGATCGTCCATATTCCCTTGCAGCCCTCATGATATTCCGCGCCCTTCCCAATGTCGGCATATTCCCAGATCCGGCCGCGGCGCACTTCCTGATCTCCTTGACGACGTCAAGCTGAATGCCGTTCGGATCGTACACATATCGGACGAATCGGAGCGCGATGACCTTCGCGCCATACTGCTGCGCTTTTTCCGTTGCATAGATCGCAACGTTTCCGGCACCGGAAACAACGCGACCTTCGCATCCCGGAAAGATTTCCCTTTTTGCTTCGATTACTTCTTTCGCCAAAATAGACAAGACCGTATCCCGTCCTTCTTTTTCGTGCGAGGCTGCCGCCATATTCAAGGCCCTTCCTGGTCAGGATGCCGCTGTATTCGTTCTGATCTTTTTGTACATCCCGAACAGGTAACCGATTTCACGTGCTCCTACGCCGATATCGCCTGCCGAACGTCCGTATCGGCTCCGATATGGCGGTAAAGTTCCGCCATGAAAGCCTGGCAAAGCGCATTATTTCATTGTCGCTCTTTCCCTTAGGATCAAAATCACAGCCGCCTTTACCGCCGCCGATCGGCGTACCTGTAAAGGCTGTTTTGAACACCTGTTCAAATCCGAGGAATTTAATAATGCCCAGGTTTACGGACGGATGGAAACGCAGGGCCTCCCTTATACGGCCCGATTGCGCTGTTGAACTGGACGCATACCACGGTTTACATGCACGGCGCCGCTGTCGTCCACCCACGGCACGCGGAACATAACAACCCGCTCCGGTTCGACAAGCCGTTCAAAAGCGCGGCCTTTTTCATATTCCGGATGTTTTCAAATACCGGCGCAAGCGTTCCGAGCACTTCGGTAACTGCCTGTATAAACTCCGGTTGATCTGCATTCTTTTCTTTTACCTGGCTTAATACATTTTGTACATAAGACATTTTACAAACCTCCATTGCTTTTGCTTTTCTTTAATCATTACTTTGACATTATATCAGTAATAAAATTCAAAACAAGAGATTCCATGCGATTTATAGCGTTTATTTTTCTGTTTTTGCAATTTTTCATTTTTTCTTTCAAATTTTGTTGCATTTTGTAACAATCTTTTGCGTTTCAGGTTCAATTTGTTACAATAAAACAGATTTAAATCGTTATATTGGTGGGGACCAATAAATTGCGGAGGCAGCACTGCTTATGGCGGTGTTGCTTTTGTATTCCGTAAAAATTCCCCCACCATTTATTCATTGTCATGCCCGTCCTCCATAGTGTATAATGAAACAATTCCTATGGAGTAAGTATGAAGGTAGAATGGAATAAAAAAATATACGACCATTGCTGTTTATACTGTTATTGTGGCGGCGATCGTTACAATGATTGTTTATTTTTCCTGAACCTCAGTTTTTCGGCAATGCGGTTGCGGCTTTTTCACGATACTGATGCCTTTCATCGTCGGCTTTTGTATTGCCTACCTCTTGGTCCGTCCATGCCCGCTTTGTGGAAAATCACTGGTTTGCTTTCATCGAGCGAAAGCGCCCTCATCCACGCGTGCGCCGCTCCTCGCTATTCTCACGGTTATCCTAATTGCGTTCGCGATCTTTGCATTGCTGGTTTATTTCATCATCCCGCAGGTAGTTGCCAGCCTGACAATGTTGTTTCAATAACATTCCATGTACCTCGACCAGCTTCAGGAATCCGTGGTCGGCTTGCTCCAGTCATGGAATCTGTATACGCCTGAGGTCGCGGACCAGATCGCCAACCTGCACAGCACTGTACTCGACCTCACATCCTTTTTGACAAACTGATGGGCAGCCTGCCCGGTATGATTACGAGCGTGGGCACCGGTTATTCAACTTCTTTGTCGGTCTGATCGTCAGTATTTATGTCGTTTTGCCCGCGAGAAATTTAAGCGGCAAGCTAAAAAAAATTGACCTATGCACTTTTTACACCAGGCTTCGCGGACCGATTCCTCGATGTGCTTCGGTATTCCAACAACGTATTTCTGGGATTTATCAACGGCACCTTGATCGATGCTGCCTTCGTCGGGATCACTACCTTCATTTTTATGACGGTTTGCCAGCCTCCCTATGCCTTGCTTATTGCGGTCATTATCGGCTGCAGAATATCATTCCATTTTCCGGACCATTTTCTGGGCTGTCCCGAGTGCTGTCATTCTATTGATCGTAGATCGTTATACCCTCGCATTCGTTATTTTTTATCCCTCATTCTGCAGCAGATCGACGGAAACGTCGTAATGCCAAAAATTGGGACTCAATATCGGTATGTCCGCCTTTTGGGTACTGTTTGCACTGATCCTGTTTGGCGGTTTATTCGGATTCTGGGGGAATGCTCCTCGGGGTTCCGGTCTTTACAATCATCTATTCTTTGATTAAGACCTGTATCAACCGCTCATTGGAAAAGGGCATCTCTCCCGAGAAGTATAATTCTCCGGAAGATGTAACCAGGAAGCGCTCAAACGCAAAAGAAAAAGGCAGCCGCTGAAAGGGCGGTGAAATCAAAAACCGACAGGGCAAACTGCCGGTTTTTGGTTGCTAAAAATAGATAAGGGAATATATCTCACGAAATTTTTACTCCAACAATCTCCTGTCCTCTTGTGCCCATACAACAAGCATATCGTTAAAGACAGCTGGCGACGCTTCAATATTCGCCCCGAAATTCAAACGGGAAAGCAGCGTCCCCTTGCGGGCATCCAGCAGATCCATATCGCCCTCTGAATTGCACACGACAATATATGCGTTTCCGTCCGGATCGTAAATATCCACTGGCGAACTCCATACGTATCTCTGCCCGTATGGTATCTCCACACCTCTTCCCGGTCTTTTTGTCAAGCGCGACAAGAATCCCCGCGCGAACCTGCGGAGTACGCGCGACCGGAAAAATGACAAGGTCGGAGATGCTGTGCTTTCCGCTCACGCACGTTGCCTGCACGCCGCCTGGAGATACCCGCGACCGTATTGCACAGGTAGGTATGCTTCCATACATATTCGCCCGTAATTGCATTGATCTTAAATATCGGTACATCTCCAAGCTTCAGCCTGGGGCTTGCCGTCCAGTGCAGCGAGGTAGCAATATAAAGATAAGGAACGCCTTCTTCCACGCTGAAGACGGGCGAACCATTCGTATCATCCACCATCCTGTGCCCATATAATCTTCATAGTATTGATATCAATGCACATCAGGTTACCGCCGTTGTCCGCGATATAAAGATAATTGTCCCACATCACGCCGCTGTCTTCCCATTCCCAGCCAATAGTTCTGTTCACTGGAGCGGTAGGTTTTATAACGTAGTTTTACGGTCTCTGAAGGATCGATCGAAAGTTCGCCCGTCTCACGATTGAATTTCGTGTTCAGTTTCATTGTATAAAGAATGCCATTTTCCCCAGGCGCAATCAGTGTATCCGCCGCTTCAGCCACTAACACGGGAGCTGTCGTAGCCATGAAATTTCGCAGCGCGAAAGGATCGTTAGCGCCAAATTCGTATAGCTTTTTACAGTTAATCAGATTGTAAATAAAGCCGCGTGCGGCTCGTCGCCGCAGGAATCCCCGGCCCCAGGTATAACATCAGGATACCGCGCGGATCAAGTGCTCCTGCTCCCTTTGAAGGGCAGGCCTACAAAAGATCATCGCGCGTCTTTTCACCATCCTCAATATCGATGAAATAGACATTCCGTCCATCGTCGAATAAATCGCTCCGTAAGGCCCTCTTTCTCCTTTTTATGCGGATGGATATTCATAAGCTTGCGAAGCTCCGAGTCCATCGCACGATAAGCGGCTGCCCTGTCCACCCGCTTCCCGTCCAATAACCCTTTCCATAGCCCTTTTGCAGTCTTCCAGTGGAAACCGACCATTTTCTTTTCCAGTTTTCGGCCGTGAAGGAAGTCCTCCGAAAGCCGCTCCGCTCCTCAGGTTATCCCCACGGAAGGTAACGATACCTTCCATTTTTAATAGTCTTCCCCGGCTGAAAAAGCGATTGTCTCCAGCCGCTGGTATTCTGCCTGAATCTTTCATTCACTTCAAGATTGCATTCAATCCCCAGGTCATCCTGTGTCGTTCCCTTTACAGGATGGGGGGCTTGTCTTCCGGGCCGGTCTGCTCCAGAGCTTCATAGCGGTAAACTTTATCAAACCGCCGGAATATCCGCAGGAAAAAAAGCGACCGTATCCAGCGCCATCATAAATATCCGAAACCAACGACTTGTTTTCATTTATTGTTCTCCTCGATACAAACCAGTTTATTTCTGCTCATTCAACAGTTTTTCTTCAGGTTGTAAAGCCTGTCCGATAAATCCACCTTGTAAAGATGCGGACGTTTAATCCTTTTTGAACTCATCCCAAAACTCGCCATATCCTTTTGGCATATTCTTGGATTTCTTTCAGGAAGGCGATTCATAAACCTGCTTTCCGTCCACGAATACCGGCACCAGCAAATCCCGAAGCTCATAATCTGTAAGCGTCATTTTCTTCCACGTCTCAATCGGATCGAAAATTGCAAGGGGTTTGTGAGTATCTATCGTTTCATTCTCGAGCATAATCAAATCGGCAATCGCCATATGGTCTTTCTGCTATAGATACGTACCACCTTCTTGATACCGGGATTGGTAATCTTCCATACATTTTCACTGACTTTGAGCTTGGGAACAATCGTCCGTTTTCCACATTTGCGCTCAGCTTATATACCCCTCCCAGCGCGGGATGGTCGACCGGTAATCAGCCGGGTCCCTACGCCCCAAACATCAATTTTGGCTCCCCTGCCGTTTGAGGTCCGCAATGGTATATTCATCAAGATCGCCGATGCGAAAAATCCGTGCATTGGTAAATCCCGCATCATCGAGCATTTTACATGAGCCTGCTTTGAAAGATAGGCCAAGTCCCCAGAATCGAGGCGTACGCCCACCGGTTCATATCATCCCCCGCAGTTCCTTGAAGACGGTAATCGCATTAGGGATACCGCTTTTAAGCGTATCGGGGTAAGTATCCACAAGGAGCATGCAGCCCGAGGGAACGTATTGGCATAGGCGCGGAATGCGGAAAGCCTGTCCGGGAAGCTCATTACCCAGCTGTGCGCATGCGTGCCCCGCCGCCGTCGCGCCGAACATTTGCGCCGTAAGCACGTTTGATGTGGAGGTGCAGCCGCCGATGATCGGCTGCGCGCGCCGTAGATACCGGCATCCGGGCCCCAGCGCCGCAGGCCGAATTCAAGTACCGGATCTCCCTGCGCCGCATACACCACCCGGCTTGCTTTGGTGGCGATCAGAGTCTGGTGGTTGACAAGGTTCAGCAACGCGGTCTCCACAAGCTGCGCTTCGCTGATCGGCGCTCACACGCACCAGCGGTTCCATTGGAAACACTACAGTCCCCTCCGGAATCGCATAAATTTCTCCCGTAAAGCGGAATCCCCGCAAATAGTCCATGAATTCCTCATCAAACAGGTTCAACGATCTCCAGGTAATTGATGTCTTCTTCCTCAAACCTTAAGTTGTTGATAAGCTCGATCACCTGTTCGAGGCCTGCGCATACTGCATAATTGGTCTCGTCTCCCCGACGGCGGAAAAAGAGATCGTATACCGCTTTCTCGTTGTGCTTCCCCGCTTTAAAATATCCATACATCATGGTGAGCTGATACAGGTCCGTCATCATCGTTAAATTTCTCACAACACACACCTCTTGCATCAAATTTAAGGGCGGAAAAAATCCGCCCAGTTTAATCTTCCTATGCTTCCGCCTTCTTAAAATCCTTGCAATACCGTCCCTCGTAAAGCACATCCGGCTTATTCCGCTTGCGCATTACAAGAATATATACGATGCCAATAATCACCAGAATCAACGAAAGGAACTGCGACACCGGCATCCCAAAACCCGTCTGCAGGGTGGATATGCGAATCCCTTCGATCCAGAAACGGCCAATGCCGTACCCAATCAGATACATTGCAAAAACGTTTCCGTCATGCTTTGCCCTTCGTGCATAAACAAGGAGCAGGACCATCACGCCAATATCCCACATGCTCTCATAGAAAAACGTCGCCTGTACCCACTGATCGATCACCCATTCCGTACCGGTAAAAGCGCTCCTGAATATACACCGCATAGGGGAAAAACTGCAAATTCGGATCCGTAACAATATTGCCGAACGCTTCCTGATTGACAAAATTTCCCCAGCGCCCGATGGCCTGTCCAAGGACGAGCCCCGGTGCGCAGATATCGAGCAGTTCTGCCCAAGGAAATTTCCGCCACCTCGACAAAATAAGCGCTGCTATTATACCACCGATAATCGCCCCGTAAATCGCAATCCCGCCGTTCCATATGGCAACGATCTCCTCGGGATGCTGGGAATAATAATCCCATTCAAACGCGACGTAGTAGATACGCGCCCCCCACAATTGCCAGCGGAAGTGCCAGAATCATAAAATCGACCAGCAATTCCGAAGTATAGCCGCGGCGCTTTGCTTCATATACCGCCAGAAGCACACCCGCGACAATGCCCACAGCAATCAGTATTCCATACCAGGCAATATCCAGCCCTTCGATCCCAAATAAATTGTGAATCGCTATCTTATCCGAGCACCCATTTCAATTTCCTCACGCAGTTCTATTTTTGCTGCATCTTTCAGGTTCAGTTCTTCGATCGCCCATTCGCGCATCTTGAATTTCTGTATCTTCATGCTCGCCGTCATCGGAAAATCCTTAACGAAGCGAACATAACGCGGAGCTTTGAAACGGGACAGCCCGTTTTTGACGAACTCAATCATTTCTTCTTCCGTCGCTTCCGCGTCATCCTTCAAAATGATGCACGCCAGCACCTCTTCACCATAACGCTTATCCGGCACGCCGATCACCTGTACGTCACGCACTTTGTCATTCGTATACAGGAATTCTTCGATTTCACGCGGGTAAATGTTCTCGCCGCCGCGGATAATCATATCCTTCAGGCGGCCTGTGATTTTGAAGTACCCGTCCTTATCCATGGTGCCGAGGTCTCCCCGTATGCAGCCATCCATCCTTGTCGATAGCCTGCGCCGTCGCCTCCGGCATTTTGTAATATCCCTTCATCAGGTTATAGCCGCGCGCAACGATCTCCCTTGCGTATCGAAAGGCGCATCCTCGCCTGTCTCCGGATCAATGATTTTTGCTTCTACATGCGGAATTTTTCTGCCTACCGTCGCAACACGCACCTCAATCGGATCGTCCGTGCTTGTCATGGTGATCGCCGGTGAAGATTCTGTCTGCCCATATGTAATCGTAATTTCCCTGCATGTTCATATCCGACATGGCACGCTTCATGAATTCAATCGGGCAGGGCGAACCCGCCATGATGCCTGTCCGCAATGTTGAAAAATCATATTTATCGAAATCGGGATGATCCAGCATAGAAATAAACATCGTCGGCACACCGTGTACTGCCGTACATTTTTCGCTCTGGATCGCTCCCATCACCTTAAGCGGATTAAAGTGGTCGATCAGAATCATCGACGCCGCATGCGTATATGCCGCCATCACACCCAGCACACACCCAAAGCAGTGGAACAGCGGCACGGGAATACACAGCCTGTCCTCGTGTGTCAGCTTCATGCAATCCCCGATCGCCATCCGTTATTGACCAGATTATAGTGCGTCAGCATCACGCCCCTTGGGAAAACCGGTCGTTCCCGAGGTATACTGCATATTGATTACATCATGGATATCGAGTTCACGCTTTCTCGCTTCAAAGCTCTTCCGGGCTGACCCTATCCGCAAACGCATAGATATCGTTCCATTGATACATCCCAGGTGCTTTTTCCTCATCGAGAAAAATTACATTTTTAAGATATGGCAGACGTTCGGAAGAAAGCTGTCCCGGTTCAGATTCCCGCAGCTCCGGGCACAGGCCATAAATATGGTTTACATAATTGTTATCCTTCACGCCTTCCATCATAATGAGCGTCATGGTGTCGCTCTGCTTCAAGAGGTATTCGAGCTCAAACTGTTTGTAGTTCGTATTGACTGTAACCATTACCGCCCCCATCTTGGCGGTAGCGAACTGCGTAATCATCCACTCGGGATAATTGCTGGCCCAGATTGAGACCTTGTCTCCCCTTCCCGATCCCCATGCCCATAAATGCGCGGGCAACGAGGTCTGTGAGCTCATTAAATTCCTTATAAGAATAACGGACGTCCAGATACGGCGAGACCAGACAGTCCTGATCCGGGTACAGTCCCGCTTGCTTTTCCAGCAAATCGCCAATCGTTATTTCCATCAATGCAGACATATCAGTGCCTCCTTGAAAATTCATTCAAACTTAACTTTTCATTTTATCAAAAAAAGATTCGTTGCGCAACATGCGCCCCCAAAAGAATTTTTTGACACGGACGGAAAAAACGATGCTTGACAGCTCCGCAAAACAATGTTACGCTATTCACGAAACAAAAACAATGTTTCTGTTATACGAAGGGCGAAATCTTGCCGCGCTGCTGGGCAAATGCCTCTGCTGGGCAAATGCCTCTGCTGGGCAAATGCCTGCCAGGGCAATGCTCTGGGTAAATGCCTGCACCTGCCGGGTACCGCAGCACTACAGCACCATAGGATTGCGGCGCCATGATGTTCAACAGTATTTCGGCACGCCCCAGCACCTAAAAACACACGGCAATATTGCAGCGCCATAACGCCCCGCGAAACGACCCCGCGGCGGAACAAGAATGCAAAGGCGCTGAAAGGAGCGAAAGGACACTATGAATACCAACCATCTAATTTCAAAAAAGGACCTGCTGGCGGTGATGGGCATTTACGGACAGCTTTTTACGCTGGAAACGCCAGCGGTTGATTCCGGAGGAGTGGTTCATCAAACAATCGCGTATACGGGACAGGAAACTTTTTTCCCGCGCGAACAAATTTTGAGCCGTATTCAGTCTATTTTGGAGCTTAAGGACAAGTATTCTCTGGATGAGCTTGCAAGACTGCTCTCTCCCGGAACATCGGATGCACGGAATTTTCACGCGGAGAGCTCGAAGATTTTGCCGAGATCGACCAAGAGCTTTTTAGGCGGCCTGCCCAAAGACAGAAAATATACTTATCCGGAGCTTGGTTTCTTGTCCGCCCTTTCCGCCCTTCCCCTTAGCGGCAAAGAGCGGGCGGTTCTTGCGCAAAAGGGCCTGGACTACCGTGGGATACGCGACGCGCGGGCCTGCGTCGTCTTTTCGGCGGGCGGCGAGGACTGTCTTGCATTCTCAGATGCGGCCGGCGGCATTGCTTTTCGACAGAAGCGTACGTGTCCTCGGGACTTTACCTCTGATGAAGAGGCAGCAAGACTGAAAATGAAGTACGAAAACAAGGGAAACGAAAGAATTTGACAGGGATAAACAGGAGGATAAAATATGCAGGATTTTTTCTTTTTGGCGGCAAGGGGACGATGAACGGAGGCGAATACTCTACTATTATTATCGATGGAATCGCAGAATGCACAGGCACGCTGGAGAGCGGAGCATCTTCATATCGACGGTATTTTCAAATGTGCCGGAGCGGTTGCAGCCGATGTTGTCGAATGCGATGGCGCCGCTGAATTTAGCGCGGAGTATGCGCAAAAAATTCTTCGGCGTGGACGGCGTTGCCAAACTGGAACGGCTGGAAGCAGATGAGATCAATTGCGACGGTTTCATCAAGGCAGAAGAAGAGGTGTCCGCGGATATCATGCATGTGGACGGCTGCATCCACGCAAAAGAGATCGTGGGCGACCATATCAGTATTAACTCCCGCTCGGGAAAAATCGCCGGATTACTGGCCCGGAAAACATCGTCTATTAAACTGGTTGAGGCGACAACCGTTAAATTGCGGGGCGTAACCGCACAAAAAGGTGAGCGGAAAGGATATTGTGATCGGCCCCCATTGCAAGATCAAAAATATCGACTGCAGCGGAACTCTTCGCTTGGATAAGAAAGCAAAGGTGGATACGATCACCGGCGAATACACAATCGTCGAATAGCGCCTGTCTTTGCGGGGACTAGATTTTTATAAAATCCCCTGCCACGGCTCTTCAGCGGCAGGGGCTTTATTCAAACTTGGAATTCCCGGGCCCGTAATGCTGTTTACCGGGCCTTTTGATCTGTCCGGCATTTGTTCCGACTGCCAGATCTGCTATAGTTGTATCTTCAGTTTCTCCGGAACGGTGAGAAATAACCGCTCTGTAGCCGCCGATCTTGCCATTTTAATGGCATCAGAAGTTTCAGTCAGCGTACCGATCTGATTCAACTTTATAAGAATCAGCATTTGCGGCGTTTTCCCGGATACCTTTGAAAGATGCTGAGTATTTGTAACGAATAAGTCATCGCCAACAAGCTGAATCTGTTTGCCCAGACGTTTGGTCATATCAGTCCAGTCGCTCGGTCCTGCTCTCCAAGACCGGTCTTCAATTGAAATAATAGGATATTTTCCGAAACCAGACCTTTCCAGTATGAAATCAATTTTCGTTTCGTGGTTCTTTCCGCTTTTAGAAGATAATATTTACCGTCCGCATACCATTCACTGCTTGCTGCATCAAGGGCGACGCCGATTTTTACAGTATCGGTATTGTAACCGGCCGTTCAATTGCGTCAAGGATGCATTCAATTGCCTCCTCATCTGAGTTTAAATCCGGCGCAAAACCGCCCATCGCCCACCTACGCGGTAGATAAACCCCTTTTTTTTAAAACTGTTTTCCCAGACTGCATGATAAACTTCAGTTCCCCATTCGGAGAGCCTTCTCATGAAAATTTTTCAGCACCCACAGGCATAACCATAAATTCCTGAATATCAATATTATTGGAAGCATGTTTGCCTCCATTCAATATATTCATCATCGGCACCGGCAGGACGCGGGCCATCGTTCCTCCCAAATAGTGATAAAGAGGAATTTGCATCGCGGCCGCTGCTGCGCAGGCATTGGCAAGCGATACGGCGAGAACAGCATTGGCTCCGAAGGCCGACTTTGTATCTGTTCCATCCGCTTCAATCATAGCGCGGTCTACCAGAATTTGTTTAGAAGCATCAAGGCCCACGAGTATCCTGGCAATTTTATCGTCAATATTTTGCACCGCCGTGAGAACCCCTTCCCGCCAAAGCGCGCATGGTCGCCATCACGCAGTTCATGCGCTTCAAACATTCCGTGGAAGCCCCTGACGGGACGCTTGCCACACCCTTTGCACCACCCATGAGCGTCACCTCAGCCTCGACGGTTGGATTTCCCCGCGAATCGATCACCTCGCGGCCATGTACGGAAACGATTTCAAATTTTTTGCTTCATTTTTCGCACTTCCTTTTATATATAATACAAATAGATAAACACAAGGCGGATTTTATTCCTTTTTCCAGCAAAATCCGCTTTTCCGTCCTGTAAACCGCCGTCTTCAGCAAACGGATTTTAAAATAATGTAATAAAAATAGGGTTTACAATCCCGGTCGATTATGGTATCATAATACACGAAAATTAGATATTGTTTTCCTGGGGTGTGCGTTACGCTTTGTATTTTAAACCCACATTCTAAATTCGGGAATCTGGGTTTTACAGCGGTGAGCAAGTCTGTTACGTGCGGAAAGCCTGAAGCTGTAAACAAGGTACCCACCTGCCGTGAGGCGGGTTTTAGAAAGCAAGGCGGACGGCACTTTGGGGTAATTTTAAAGAGATAGCGGAATTGTGTAATGGTAGCACAAACGACTCTGACTCGTTTAGTTAAGGTTCGAGCCCTTATTCCGCTGCCAGAAGTAAAGAAAAGCCTTCGATATAAGGCTTTTTTTTTTTTCCTATATCCCTTACCACCGTTTTGGTTTGATAGAGGCCCTATTTTAGATTTTATCCGTGAACCCCTTAAGCGCCCATTTATTGGATTCCCTCTCACTTGGTGAGACACTAGAAAATTTTCCGTATATAATAATAGTATCAATAATATAGGAGGTAGCTATCATAGAAAATTACAGATGCTAAAGAACGCCGCTTAAGAGGAAGAATTGCAGGAGGCAAACGGCGGAGTTGAGGTAGACGTTGAACATCATTGGTATGGCAACAAGTACGCCGTATGCAATAAATGCGGCTGTAAGGACTGGGACATTGTTGGCTGCCCGTCTGTAAACCGGGTTCCAGATCCGATGCAAAATGCGGAAACATCGAATACCGTGATTTGAAATCCACAATCCCGTGCCGCCCTTAAGGGCGGCTTTTATAGTTTGCCCGCTCCGCTTTCCCGTGATCCTGTCCGGCATCGGCAGGGCTTCATGCCCTGCTCCGGTAGTTCCGGCAGCGGCCGGCCACATTTCCGACGACAGCATTCGGCATAAACCACACTGCTTCTGTCTTTTCCATTAAAATAGAATAGTTCTGCAATCATATACCTTACATAAATTGTATTATTTATTATTCTATGATATAGTTATTTACGATTAAATAATTGTTCCTAGGCCATATAAAAAAATACTCGGTAAGTTTATTCCTTTGCTTCTAATTGTGCTTTTGCCCTGCCTTTCTTCAGCGGATGCGCAGGAGGTACGCAGACACCGAAGCTCGATCCGTCGAATCCGGTTTCCCTCGAATTGTGGCACTATTACAATGGTCCCCAAAGGTTGCGCTTTGATGAGATGGTCGCCGAATTCAACGATACAGTCGGCCTTGAAGGGAATCATAGTGGAGGCTTTCAGCCAAGGAAGCACAAACGACTTGCTGACAAAGGTGAAGTGGACGCAGCCAATAAAAAGTAGGGCTGCCGATTTCCCGATATTTTGCAGCGTATTCGGATACCGCATATGAAATCGACCAGCTCGGCCTTGTCGTGATCTCGATCCTTATTTTACGGAGGAGGAACTTGCCGAATATGTTCCTTCTTATATTGAAGAAGGGCGTTTTTGATAAAGGGATCCCTGAAGATTTTCCCTATTGCCAAAATCTACGGAAGTGATGATGCTGAACAAGACCGATTGGGACAAATTCGCCCAGGCTACCGGTGCGGAAACGGACGACCTTGCGACAATTGAAGGCGTTACGGCAAACGCCGAGAAATATTATGAATGGACAGACAGCCTGACTGAAACGCCGGATGACGGCAAGACCTTTTTGGCCGTGACGCGGTGGCCAATTATATAATCAGCGGAATGCAGCGGCTCCGGTTCGACGATTTTGATGTAACCGACGGCGGGTCTCCTTTCACCTCGACGAAACGCGCTGAAAATTGTGGGATAATTATTATGTTCCTATATCAACGGCTATTTTGGCGCATACGGAAAATTCCGTTCCGACGACGCCAAAACCGGCGATCTGATCGCGCTTGTATGTTCTACGACGGGCGCGACTTATTTCCCACCGAGGTAACTGTAAACGACAATGAAAGTTATCCGATCGAATCTATCACGCTTCCGGCGCCCTGTTTTGAGGGCGCTGAGCGTTACAGCATCCAGCAGGGCGCCGGAATGGTCGTTACCAAATCTGACGCCAAGACCGAATATGCGGCGGCGGAATTTTTTGAAATGGTTTACCGATGCGCAGCGCAACCTCGATTTTACGGTCGGCTCGGGATATCTGCCGGTAAAAAATCGGCGAATGATACGGAACTGGTGAAAAAAAAAAGGCTTTGAGCAAACTGTTGAGGCCTCCACAGCGCTGAAGGATGCCGTGCTCGTTTCCATCGATGAAGTGAATAGCGATATCCTTTATACCAATAAAGCATTTTGAGAATGGTTTTAATGCCAGAAATGTTCTGGAGTATTCCCTCTCCGATAAAGCGAAGGCCGACTATGAGGCGATCAGCGCAGATATCGCGGGCGGGACGCCAAGAGCAGACGCCGTTGCCAAATACGATACAGACGAAAATTTTTCAGCCTGGGTCTCGGGAGCTTACTTCCTCCCTTGAGGAAACACAAAATAATCCAGCACACCGGCATGCGTAAACGGATCAAGGACAAGTCTATTTTACATAAATTTATGATCCCCATTTTGGCGATCATGTTGGCGCGACTGTCCTTTTCGCATGCATTTTTTATTCAGCGGCACGGTAAGCCGCCTGAATGACAACTCCTTCGATATCCTGGCGGAACGTACGCAGAGCCGGAAAAATTATTTGCAGAACGAAATGGTACAGAAATGGTCCGCCCTGGCGCCTTCCGAGACTGCCATAAACGCAGCCGTGGAAGATCTTACGGCTTCCGCAACCTTTCTGCCGGACAAATCGACCAGGAGGCTGGGACAGCCATTTTAAGCGCCGTTTCTGACGACCTGATTTCCTTGCTGCGTCAAAATACCGTAACGGAGGCTTTTCTCATTCTGAACGGTACCGGAAACAGCGAAACAAAGCTGGGGCTTTATCTGCGGGACCTTGACCCGTCAACGAATTCCTGACGATAACTCTGACCTCCAGATTGAACGCGCCCCCTCTTCCGTGACGAAAAAAAGCTCGGCATTTCGCTTTCCAGCACATGGTCTTCCTATTTCGAGCTTCCTGCCGCAGACGAAAAACAGTAAATTTTATTACCGGCCATTGGATGCCGCAGACGATTATCCGGATGCCCTCAGCACCGACCTGGGTTACTGGAGCCATCCATTTTCAATCTCTCCGGATTCCGGCAGTTTGATCGTAACCTATACGATCCCCCTGCGCGCTTCAGACGGCACGGTATACGGCGTTCTTGGAACAGGCATTACAACGGATTACCTGGCAAGTACGCTTCCTTATAGCGAGATCGATATCAATAAAAGGTTCTTACCTGCTGGGTATCCGTGAAGACGAGTCAAACGATCTGACGACAGTCGTGACCAGCGGTCCAATGGCAAAATGTATATCGGAACGGGCAGCGCTTCCCTGATTCCCCTATGCCTCTTACGATAATATATATACCCTGGAGAAAAACGACCGGGTAACAGAAGACGTATATGTGAACACACAGCCGCTCAGGCTATATAACACAAACACTCCTTTTCGAGAACGAGCAATGGGTCTTGTCCGGCATCATCGAAAGCAGGTACCTGCTCGATTCCTCTTACCACGTCATGCTTATGGTTTTGATTTCATTTGTGATTTCGATCGTCTTCGGCATCATTTCCGCAATTATCATCGGCAGGATACTTACGACGCCGATTGCCGCGCGCTCGGCCATACGCTTCGTTCCAGCACTGCGGAGACACCGCTTCATTTTCCCAAAACACATATTACGGAAATTGACAGCCTGGCCGACGCCGTGCAAATTTAAACCGCGACGTAGAGCGCACGGCTTCCGTTTCTCGCAAATTATTCAAGCTGCGGATATTTCCATGGGCGCTTATGAATATAACCCGGTTACAAACCAGGTGCTTATCAGCGGTAAGTTCCTGTCCCTATTTTAGCCTCCCCGAGCGCACGCATATGTCGAGCGAGGAATTTTCCGCCCAGCTGGAGCGCTTTTCTGCAACCCGGGAGGAAAGCCCTGACCGGGATACCTATATTTATAAAGTCCCATCCAGGGAGAGCGGAATACGATGGCTGCGTCTGAGGCTGATCGGCGGGGACAAACCGTATATGGGTGTTCTTTCCGATGTGACGCGTGAAAATCCTTGAAAAACGAAAAAATTGAATATGAGCGCGATTATGATGCGCTGACGAATCTTCTTCTAACGCCGGGCATTCCACGCCGCCATGAAGGCAGCCTTCAGCCATCCTGGAAAAGCTTAAGACCGCCGCTTTCATGATGTGGGACCTTGACAACCTGAAATATATCAACGATACTTACGGACACGATTATGGCGACGAATATCCGCAGCACGGCAATGTACTGAAGCATTTTATTCCCTACAACAACGCTATTGTTTCGCGCATATCGGGCGATGAATTTTACGTATTCCTGTATGGATACGACGATGAGGAGTCGGCCATGAATATTATCCGGGCCATCAAGGCGAAATGGACGCCTCCCCTTCCAGCCTCACCCAAACAAAACAAACGCGGCTGCGCGCGCGTCCGCAGGCATCGCATGGTATCCCGACGACGCTATGAATTATTTCGATTTGATTAAATATGCGGATTTTGCAATGTATACCGTCAAAAATACGGAAAAGGGGCGGGTTGCCGAATTCGACAGCAAGCTTTATCATCGCGATTCCTTCCTGCTGCACAGCAAGGAAGAACTAAACAAGCTGATCGAGGATGAGTCCGTCCATTATGTATTCCAGCCTATTGTGGACGCGCATACGGAGATATTTTCGCATATGAAGCACTTCACGGCCGGTTTCTCTTCATCTGACCACGCCCGCCGACGTCCTGCGCATTGCGGAAACGCAATCCCGGCTGATCGAGCGGTTGACGACGTTTAAATCAGTGAGAACTTTTTCTGCAATATCCCGAAGCTGCGGCAGACCACAAATTATTTATCAACACTGCCCGGCCAGATGATCTCCGGGCGCGACGCGCATGAATTTGAATTTACGAATTCCGGGTATCTGGATCACCTTGTATTTGAATTTATGGAGACAGAAAAGCTGGATAGTGAATTCACCCGATAAATTGGTTATTATACGAAATGGAATTGCCAGATTGCCATTGACGATTATGGAACGGGCTACAATAACGATGCAATCACTCCTGCGCCTGCATCCTGATTATGTCAAAATTGATATGTCTATCGTGCGTAATATCGATACCAAAAAACCGGCAGCTTATGCTCCAGAACTTATTGTCATACCTGAAATACCAGCAGATCAAGGTAATTGCCGAGGGTGTGGAGACATTGCCGAGATGGAAACGCTGTTCGTATGGCATCGATTACCTTCAGGGCTATTATACCGAATGCCCGAAATAACACCTGCCACCACCAGCATCCGGGCCGATGGTAATGTTTCCTGCACACCCGGCCATATAAGCTGATTACAGATTCTCACCACAGGATTATGCCAACCGGAAAAATTCTATTTCCCGGCGAGCTTTTCCTGGTATGCAATCAGGTGCTGCACCTGCCCCAAATGAAATTTAATTTTTTTGCAAAACGCCTTAATTTTTGGCGGTCCCAAAATTGACAAAAACGCCTTTTGTCATTTTATCTTTTTATGTTTTGTCACGATAATATTAAAATCCAGCGTCCGGCGTTTTCTTTTGAAAACAGCTGGTTAGAAAGAACGAACCAGAAATAAACAGGAGGAATAAAAAAATGATGAACCCTTTTAAAGAAAAACCAATGGCTATGGAAGAAGGCTTTTTGTTGGAAGAGCTTTATCCAAAGCCGTATTCTAAAACGAGGCCGATCCCACACAAATGCCGCGTGATCCTGATGAATGGGATCGAAACGGAAGCCGTTATGTTTGGCCATCAATTCCACCGGAATTGCTCAGACAATGAACTTCGCCGTGAATCGCGGCCTGCCGCCGCCAGGAACAAATGCGGCAGAAAACTATTAACTGGCTGTCGCCCGGCGATGAAACGCAGCTCGAGACGACAATCGGTTATGAACATGTTGCCGTAGACCTCACGGCATGGCTTGCCCAGCATGAACCGGATGAATATGTGAAGCAGTGTATGGATTTTGCACTCCTGGAGGATTTTGACCACCTTTTTACCGCTATTCAAACCTGCTCGATATGGATATGAATATTCCGCGCACAAGCTGGTAAAGGGATATGTGGACATTACGCCCGGCCGCCCTACCATTGCGCACCACCGTCATCCCTTTGAATCGGTTAAGCGCTTTTGCCGATTTCAAGACAGCGGACGACCGTAAAAATTGAATACGCTGATTATTACACTGGCGGGTGAGCAACAGACAATGAATTTTTATATGAATATCGGCAAATTAATTTTATCCCAACGATCCGGGACGCAAATGTATCTTGAAATCGGCATGGTGGAGGAACACACGTTACACAGTACGGCGGCCTGATGGATCCGAACTGTACATGGCTCGAAAACCTCCTACTGCATGAATATACGGAATGCTACCTTTATACTCATTTTATGAGGATGAAACGGACAGAATATCAAAGCAATCTGGGAGCGCCATCTGATGCAGGAAATTTCGCATCTTTTAAAGGCGGCGGGCTGCTGTAAAAAATGAAGGCAAGGAATGGCAGCAGGTACTGAACTCCGGCGAGTTCCCGGAATTGCTGAAGTTCCACGACACCCAAGACTATGTGCGCAATGTGCTTGCCAACCAAATCGAGCTCACTGCAGACAAGGAAGAATTTGCCGACATACACGACCTGCCCGAAGGCCATGAATTTTTTACCTATCAGGACTGGGTGAACGGTTCCAGCATCCGCGATGTAAAGTCATGTTGTGATTTCCGACCATCAGAAAACAATAAAAGGGCGAGGATTACCGGGATGAACGGGAAAATCCGGTTTCCGAGCTTAGAAACCGTAAAAAGACAACACAAACTACAGGGAAGGGACAAGGTAATACGGTAAACTCGTTCATATATAATATTTTGAAGGCAAAAAGCGGCTTGATCGCCGCTTTTTGCTTGTTACTCTTCCACGCATCCCCCGTTGAAACGTCTCATGCCCGCAAGCCAAATTTCGTCTTGATGCAGCTGGTTTCTTGCCCCATGGCGCAAGGATCCAGAATCAGAAAAACACTGTGGAAATGCAGTGCGATAGGTTGAACGGGGCGCCTGCAAGGTAGGCGGCAAGCGCCCCCTGCCATGTGATAGGCGTAACAAAGCCTACGATGTACCACGAATCCCTGTGAACCCAAACAAAAAGCCGACACTGCACCGTATATGTAAACCGTGGAATTTTTTTGAAAAATCCTTTTCACTGCAACAGGCCCGCAAAAGCCGACTATTCCCCACGCATACATCTGCCAGGGCGTCCATGCTCCCTGTCCGAAAACAGATTGGACGCAAGAGGGCCGCAAGTACGCCTGTCAGAAAGCCGCTTTGCCGTCCGAAGCATACTGCAGCTACGATGACGATCGCAGAGACAGGCGTGAAATTCGGAAAAGGCGCAAATACAATACGTCCCATTGCGGCAACCGCCGCCAGCACGGCGACAGGCATCATGTCTCTTGGGCGCGGTTTTGCCATCTCGTAACGCAGAAAAAACGGCAGCAGCGCGCATCCCGCTACTAAAATACTCAGCAGAGCCGCGTGGTCCGCCCCCAAAGAGGGCGCATAAAAGCAGGACTGCCGGTACGGCAGCCATAGAGACCGTTCTATCCATTTGAGCGCATTATACATAGCGCAGCACATCCTTCAGGATCACACAATCCGAACGATCCCCGCGTTATCCGATTGAGGCCGTCGTATAAAAATTATTTCAAAGGAAAAACGCTTTTTCCTTCGTCTGTGCAGACTATCTCTCCACCAAACAACAGGGAACACCTGTCCGCATATGAGGCAGCAAATTCAGATCATGCGTTACGAGGATAACAACCGCGCCATCCATTGCTATTTTTTCAAGATATCCGCCAGCTCTTTTTTTGCGAATGCGTCGATTCCTTTAGTCGGCTCATCTAAAAGCAGCATATTCGGTTTTAAAAGCAGCAGCTTTGCAATCGCCACTTTCTGCATTTCTCCGCCGCTCAAATCGTAGGGATGCTTATCAGCAGGCATTTCAGCCCGAAAATTTGTGCAATATTTTCTACGTCCCGCCCTGTATACGCAAAGGCCCATGCATTTTCCAACAGGTCGGCACGCAATGTATCGCATGCGAACATCATTTCGATTCTGCATAAGCAGCCCGGGCTTCGCTCCACCCGCAAGCCAAACCCGCCCCTCGCGGGTTTAACAAACCAGCAAGCATGCAAAAGCAGCGTGCTTTTTCCCGCCCTGTTTCCGCCCGTAATGCAATGTATTTCCCTCCGCCTGATTTCTATGCCCAGGCCTTTCAATACAAAATCATCTTTTTTATCATACCGGAACCATATATCCTGCGCCGCAGCCATTACCGGTCCCGAAAGTTCCTCCGCCTTTTGCGGAGACACAGCCCGCAATTTCTCTTTCCGACTCCAGAAAAGCCCTTCCCTCCTTCACGCTAAGAGGGAAACCGTCCGCACCGCCCCACATTTCCGCAAGGCGCGCCGCCATAGGCAAAGCCGGAATAAACGTTTCCTCCCGCTCATTCATGCACCACCGGGCAAATTCCTTTGGACTTCAAAAAATCCATTTTTTCCCACCGCGCAGATAAAGTGCGTTATGCCAGGGGCAATGCGTCATCCAGCCTATGTTCAGACAGTATAACGGTTTTCCCAGTTCTTCGTTGACCACGTTTGACGGCTTGTAAAAAATTCTTTGCCGCAATCGGATCCAGTTGAGCGGTTGGTTCGTCTAATATGATATCCGGCTGCATCGCCATTACCGCTGCCAGATTAAGGATTTGCTTCTGGCCACCCGACAACTCATTACACTTTTTAAACCAAAGGCAATCCCCAAAATGCGCGGGTCTCTGCGGACGCGTTCAGTGAATGCCTGTTGGCACGCTAAATTTTCAGTCCGAACGCCAATTCATGCCACACTGTATCCGTTACAATCTGGTTTTCGGATCTTGCATCACAAAACCAATCATTGCCGCCGACTCAACTAGGGAATATTGCCCGGTACGAGGCCCCCGATCAAAAATACGGCCCGTGTTTTTCCCCATGGGGTGCGACCTCTTTTTTTCAGGCAGCAGAAGCGTTGTTTTCTCTGCTTCCAGACCGCCCCCAAATCAGCAGAAAGGAGCCTGTTTCCACAGAAAAGCTTTAAGTTCCTTCAGGGCATATCTTTCCGTCCCAGGATAGCGAAAAGAAAAATTTTTCTACCACGATCTTTTTTCCATGCGAGCCGTTCCTCCCTTCCAGAAGCAGTGGATAAAAAAAGCAGGATTGCATAGGGAATATACGGTCATATATTCCCTTCGAGATTTTTAAACAGGGATAGTACATAAACTTTCCGCCAAACAGAACGATACAGACGATGCTCAACGAGGCCAGATGCCCACGGCAGCCAATGAAAAATATCATGCCTGCCCATCCCAAAATGGAAAATGCGGTGCGTTTACGCACCATAGCCGCAAGCGCGCGCATGGAATCCGTTGTTTATACTGCCCTTCCATGCCCCATCCCATCAGCACCG
>VOFB01001927.1_pt1 | contig 30902 bp, 62 predicted proteins | sample 5384141 | NCBI WGS metagenome assembly VOFB01 (sample SAMN12384721, study PRJNA508395) | human gut metagenome | isolation source: healthy gut A | host: Homo sapiens | reverse complement strand
AAAATCGTGTTTGCAAGTGCAGATATTCCGCAGGCTGATTGGGTTGTTGTAAATAAAACAGACAACTTTGAAGATAAGATGGATGAAATCGAAAACAAGCTTGATCCTTGCTTTGTTAAGCCTGCAAGAACAGGTTCGTCTGTCGGGTGGGTAAGGCTCACGACAGAAAAAGAATTAAAAGCCGCACTTGAAAATGCCGCACAGTTTGACAGAAAAATACTTGTAGAAGAAAAATATCGACGGTCATGAGGTTGAATGTGCCGTACTTGGTAATGAGGGACGTAAAAGCCGCAACAGTAGGTGAAATTATGCCGACTGTTGAATTTTATGACTTTGACGCAAAAGTACAACGACAACTCAACAGAACTTCAAATTCCTGCCGATCTGCCTAAAGGAAACAATCGAGCAAATCAGAGAGTATGCCGTAAGAGCGTTTAAGGCACTTGACGGCAGCGGACTTTCAAGAGTTGACTTTTTGTTAAGCACAGTGACGGAAGTGTTGTATTAAATGAAATCAACACACTTCCGGGATTTCACAAACATAAGTATGTATCCGAAACTATGGGGTGCTGTCGGTATAGAATACAGCGAGCTTTTAGACAAACTTATCGAGCTTGCGGAAAAGAGAGTAAAATAATGGATAACAAATGTATAGGTGTTTTTTGATTCAGGACTTGGAGGACTTACTGCCGTAAAGCAGATAATAAATGAGTTACCGAAAGAGGACATTATATATTTTGGTGATACGGGCAGAGTTCCTTACGGCTCGCGTTCAAAAAGAAACGTTGCTTAAATATACAAAAGAGGCGACATACGTTTTCTTAACACATTTGATGTGAAAATTATAGTTATCGCTTGCGGAACTGCAAGTTCTGCGGCATTGCCTGCGATTAAGGACGAATTTGACGTGCCGATTATCGGCGTAACTGACGCGGCTGTTTATGCGGCGGTAAAGAGCGACAAAGAATAAAAAATCGGCATTATAGGTAAATGGCGGAACAATCAAAAGCGGTGAATATGAAAAAGCAGATAAAGGCATATGACAGCGAGATGCAGACTTTTTGCAAAGGCTTCCCTATGTTTGTACCGCTTGTTGAAAACGGATATTTCGATACGGAGGTTACGAGAATTATCGTGGCGGAATATCTTGAAGAAATAGAAATCAAGGTGTTGATACACTTATTTTGGGCTGTACGCATTATCCTTTGATTGAAAAGGTTATAAGAGAATATATGGGTGATGACGTTACACTTATAAATTCGGGCGCGGAGGTTGCAAAGTATTTAAAAAGAAACTTACAAAAGAAAACCTTTTGCATGACGGCAAGTGTGACGAAAATCAATACAGATATTATGTAAGCGATGATATATCAAGCTTTGAGGAGCTTGGCGGAATTTTCCTGAAAGAGAAATTAACGGACAGGTGAATAAGATTGACATTGAAAAATACTGATAACGAATATCGTATAACGGTCAGCAACAGACAGACGATTGATTCGGAACCGACACAATAGAAGAAACGGCTTACGGAAATTACACCGAAAAAACGGTAAGCAGTATATAACGTACAAAACAGAAAATAACGGAGATAAAATTTCGTCTATGATAAAAAATAGACGGCAACGAGATACTTATAAAACGTACGGGAAGTGTAAATTCGTCAATGACGTATAAGGTTGATACAAAGAAAAGAGTTTTTGTATCATTTGCCTTACGGCACAGTGCCGATGGAGATTGAAACGCAAAGAATAGTATCAAAAAACTTGACGAAAACGGCGGAACTATCGAGCTTGTTTATACACTTACGGTACAGGGCGAAAAATATTTTAACGATATGAAAATAACAGTAAGTAAGAGGTAGTGCATATGAAGAAAAATTGACAGCGGCTATTTTGTCTGTTGTTATGTTGCTTATGTCGGGAAGTGTTTTTGCGGCTGGAACAGAAACAGCGGAAGAATCAAAATACAGCGGTGAATACGGTGCATTTGAACAAATGGCAAAATACGTTGCCGAAAGATATATAGACGATTCACTTACGGAAGAAGAAATAATGAAACAGGGTCTTTCAAAGTTGCTTGAAAATAATGACCCATTGTTGGTGCAGTTGTTGAAGTCAATGCTTGAAAGCCTTGATGATTACAGTGAATTTTACACTCGGAGGAGTATAAGGCATTTCAGGATAAATTAAATCAGAATTTTTACGGTATCGGCATATCAATGAAAATGTCTGATGATGGTTATGTTGAAATTGTGGGTTTTCAATGAGGACAGTAAGGCTGAAAAAAGCGGGACTTAAAATCGGCGACAAGATTTGGTAAAGGTTGACGGCGAGGACGTTACGGGTTGGAGCATATCCGAAGTGCGTAACAAAATAATCGGCGAAGAAAATACAAGCGTCAGAGTTTCCGTGTTGCGTGACGGGGAAGAACTTGAATTTATAACAACGCGTGTTGCGGTACATGAAAATTCCGTTAATTCGGCTGAATTGAAGGGTAATATAGGTTATATTCAAATTACAACCTTTAATTCGACAACTACCGATGAATTTACAGATGCACTTGATTGGATGCGTGAAAAGAATATTAAGAAGATAATTCTTGATTTGAGAAATAACGGCGGCGGTCTTGTATCGTCATCAGTTGAGATTGCACAGCAGATTGTTAAAAAAGGTAAGATAATCGACGTTAAATTCAGAGATACAAAGTATAATGTTACATATGAATAAAGCTTGATAAGCCTGAATTTGACTTTGCGGTACTTGTAAATGAGCATACTGCTTCTGCGTCTGAAATTCTTGCAAGTGCAATTCAAGATTCCAAGGGCGGTACTCTTATCGAACAAAGACTTTCGGTAAGGCGGTAATTCAAAATACATATCCGCTTTCAAACGGTTCTGTTTTTAAACTTACAACAGGTCAGTATGTGACAAGAAACGGTAAGGAAATAAACCATATCGGACTTACACCTGATGTTGAAGTTGAAAATACCACAGACAGAATAGATACATCAAAGTATACGCCGTTTGATTATACAACAAAACAATCATACGGTAATTCGTCCGATAATGTAAAAGCTGCAAAGGAAAGACTTTATCTGTTGGATTTCTATAACGGAAATACGGACAGTGATGTATTTGACGATGAATTGAAAACTGCGATAAAGGACTTCCAAAAAGCAAATGATTTGCTTTCATACGGAGTCCTTGACATACCGACTCAAAAGAAAATTGAAAAAGTTTTTTCAAAGATTGAAGTGACAACAGACAATCAGTTTGAAAAAAGCATACGAATTGATGGGCGGAAATTTAGAAGATTTGAATTAGACATTACTTAGACAACAGAGCAAAAAGCTCTGTTGTTTGCGTTAAAGACTAAAAATATTCCCATAGACATTTTGGAATAATTAAAATTACTCTGAAAAGAATATAGTTAGAGTATTAAGAAATGTCCGGAGGAATAGATATGAATAGTGTAATAATGATAACACAGTTTTTCTTTACACTTGTTATAGGAATGTATTTTTTTTCACAAAGCTGAGGAATGAAAAAAGCGACAGTGAAACCCTTTGCAAACAATTCAAAAAAAAGAGGCTGAACACCTTAATTGTATGCGTCATATACATTTATCTGAACCTGTGACGGAAACGGCAAGACCTAAAAACGTGAATGAAATAATAGGTCAGGACGACGGAATAAGAGCGATAAAAGCGGCACTTTGCGGTCCTGACCCACAGCATATTTTGATATACGGACCGGCGGGTGTCGGCAAAACGGCGGCGGCAAGAGTGGCGTTGGAATGTGCAAAGAAAAGTAACGGCACACCGTTTTCAAAAATGCGAAGTTTATCGAAACAGACGCAACGATAATGCGATATGATGAAAGAAGCATTGCCGATCCGCTTATCGGCTCGGTACATGATCCGATATATCAAGGTGCAGGCGCATACGGCGTTGCAGGTGTACCGCAGGTTAAAGAGGGAGCAGTGTCAAAGGCTCACGGCAGAGTTTTGTTTATAGACGAAATTGGCGAATTACAGAATTGCCAGATTAACAAGCTGTTAAAGGTGCTTGAGGACAGGAGGGTTATGTTTGAAAGTGCATATTACAGCGAAGAAAAAAAAAATCCCAACGTATATACACGATGTATTCAAAAACGGCATACCTGCAGATTTCAGACTTATCGGTGCGACAACCAGAAAGCCCGAAGAAATCCCTGAGGCTGTTCGTTCAAGATGTGTCGAAATTTATTTTAACCCTTTGACAAGGGATAATATAGAAAAGATAATTTACGGTGCGGCTGAAAGAATAAAAAAATCAATATAGAACAAAATGCGGTTGAGATGATTGCACGTTATGCGAAAAACGGCAGAGATGCGGTTAAAATTCTTCAAATGGCTAAAAATATTATATTTTTGACAACAGAAGAAACGTAACTTTGGACGATATTGCGTGGATTTTAAAAACGTGTCATTATACAAACGGATATATAAGCAGTGATGAAAAATAATTGATATATCGGTCATAAAACCTAAATAAAAAAACTGTAAAAACAGTTGAAAATTATACGAAAAATTATATAATAGTAATATTAATCTTATAGGAGTGAAAACGGATTGGAAAAAAGAACTAAAACGTGTGTCGGTAGTGCCAATGCGTGGAATGGTTTTGTTCCCGCATATGACGCTCAATTTTGATGCGGCACGAGAAACGTCCATAAAAGCACTTGAAAGTGCTGCTGAAAATGATTCAATAGTATTCCTTTTGCGGCGCAAAAGGATTATACAATAGAACAACCGACTGTTGACGATATATACAGTATAGGTACGTTTGCGGTTATAAAACAGGTTATGCGTATGCCCGGCGGTATAACAAGAGTTATAGTAAAGGGATTGAACGTGGAATTATTGAAAATTTCATTTCCGAAAAACCGTTTTTTGAGGCAGAAGTACAGAATTTGACGATTTGTACGAAGAAAATCATCCTTTAAAACAGGCTTATATAAGACGACTTAAAAAGTCTTACGAAGAATATTTCTCTCAAAAATCCAAAACTTACTGCCGATAATTTTATGGCGGTTATGGGTATTGAGGAAATAGGCGAACTTTGTGATGTGATTGCCGCAAGTCTTGAAATTGACACAAAAGAAAACAGGAAATTTTATCTGAATTTGATTCATATGACAGAGCGGAAAAACTTATAATTACAATACAAAATCAGCTTGAAGTATTGAAGTTGGAGCAACAGCTTGCACAGAAAGTCAAAGAAAGAATTGACAAAAAATCAAAGAGAATATTTTTTGCGCGAGCAATTAAAAGTGATACAGGACGAACTTGGCGATACCGACGGCATAAAGGCGGAAGTAGAAGAATATAAGCAGAAAATAAACAAATTGAAAACCGTTAAGGATACGAAAGAAAACTTATGAAAGAAGTTGACAGGTTTTCAAAAAATGCCGCCGTCGTCGGCTGAAAGTTCGGTGCTTAGAAATTATCTTGATACTGTTTTAAGCCTTCCTTGGAACAAGCTGTCAAAGGAAAGCTTTGATATTAAAAATGCCGAAAAGATATTGAATGAGGACCATTACGGACTTGAAAAAGTCAAGGAACGCGTGCTTGAATATCTTGCGGTAAGACAGAATACAAAAGGCAAAAAACGGTACGATACTTTGCTTTGCGGACCTCCGGGAGTGGGTAAACGTCGGTTGCAAAGTCAATCGCACGTTCGCTCGGCAGAAAATATGTCAGAATATCTCTCGGCGGTATTCACGACAGATCAGATATAAGAGGTCACAGAAAAGACTTACATAGGCGCTATGGAGGGCAGAATTATAGCGGCAATGAAAGAGCAAAACAAAAATCCGCTTATTTTGTTGACGAAATTGATAAAATGGGTGCGGATTATAAAGGTGATCCGTCAGCCGCACTTTGGAAGTGCTTTGAACAAAACGGAACATTCCGCGACCATTATATTGAAGTGCCGTTTGATTTGTCACAGGTGTTGTTTATCACAACAGCAAATTCACTTGATACGGTTTCAAGACCGTTGCTTGACAGAATGGAAATTATTGAACTTTCGGGCTATACAAGCAATGAAAAAATTCCATATTGCAAAGGATTATCTTGTGAAGAAATCTATGAAAATAATGGACTTGATGACAATGATTTGACAATTTCAGATGACGCGATTGAGGCTGTAATCGAATATTACACCCGTGAGGCGGGCGTCAGAAAACTTGAACAGCAAATAGGTAAGATATGCCGTAAGGCGGTTAAGAAACTTCTTGAAAACACCGAAAGACCGATAGAGGTTACAAAGCAAAATCTTGAGGAATATCTCGGTAAGGAACGTTTCCATTTTGAAAAAAATGAATGAGCAGGACGAAATAGGTGTTGCAAGAGGATTGGCTTGGACGTCGGTAGGCGGTGACACGTTGTCGATAGAAGTTAACGTTATGCCGGGAAGCGGAAAAGTCGAACTTACAGGTAAGCTCGGCGACGTTATGAAAAGAAAGTGCAATGGCGGCAATCAGCTACATAAGAGCAAATTCACAAAAACTCGGTATTGCGGAAAATTTCCATAAAACAAAGGATATACATATTCACGTGCCGGAAGGCGCAGTACCGAAAGACGATCGTCAGCCGGAATAACAATGGCAACGGCAGTTGTATCGGCGCTTACAAAAAATCCTGTAAGAAACGATATTGCAATGACAGGTGAAATCACGCTTAGAGGGAGAGTTCTTCCGATAGGCGGTTTGAAAGAAAAGTCGCTTGCGGCATTCAGAGCAGGAATAACCGATATTATTATTCCGAACGAAAACAAAGCCGATATAGACGATGTCCCTAAGGAAGTAAGAAGCAAAATCAATTTCATACCTGTAAAGAGTATGGATACTGTACTTGAAAATGCTTTAAGATAAGTGAAGAAAGGAATGATATAAATTATGAATATACATAATGTTAGCCTTACAATTTCCGCAGTACGTCCAAACCAATACCCAACGACAGGTTATATGGAATTTGCATTTGCCGGACGTTCAAATGTCGGTAAATCTTCGATGATAAATAAACTGCTTAACAGAAAATCGCTGGCGAGTATCAGGGTACACCGGGTAAAACAATTACGATTAATTTTATAATATCGACGATACCATTTATCTTGTCGACTTGCCGGGTTACGGATATGCACAGCGTTCAAAGTCCGAAACGGAAAAAGTGGGGCAAGATGATGGAGGATTATCTTGCAAACCGTGAACCGCTTGTGCAGACGATATTGCTTGTTGACAGCCGTCATAAGCCGACTAAGGACGATATAACAATGGCAAATTGGATTCGCCATTATCATACGAATTCGATAGTTGTTGCAACAAAATGGATAAGCTTAAAAAGAGAGAATTGAGCCAGAATCTTCAAAGAATTTGGGAAACTCTTGAAATGGGCGAAGATGATATTCTTGTACCGTTTTCAACACAAGATGATGAGGGCAAATATACTGTATGGGATATGATTGAAATGATGCGTGCAGGTGAGCTTTATTACAGTGATGATGAAGAAAGCGAAGAAACAGAAGAATAAAAATACGCCACCACTCCGCCTTTCAGGCATCTCTCCTCAAGGAGCGGCATACTAAGGCTCCCTTTGAGGGGGAGCTGTCGGCAAAAACGCCGACTGAGGGGTGGCAAGAAAGATTGGCACATTTACAACCCACAAAATACACATCACACACAAAACGGAACTGAGATGTTCCGTTTTTTACGGAAACAAATGGAACAAAATTGAATTATTTAACGTCTAAATAAATATAAATATACAAAAGGAGGACGAGGAATTGAAGAAAATATTAGCAATTATAGTATTGCTTTGTGCATTGGGGTAAGTGCATCGGCGGCAGATATGACATTTACGCCTGAAGGAGAAGGCAAGTGGATTTACTGCAACAATCCCGAAGCAATCAGAAATCAGGACTTAATGAACAGTGACGACAATCCGCCGTCATATTATGAACAACGAAAATCTTGAACCGGATTTATATGACTTTCTTATTTGTCATATAAATTACACTGACAGTAACGGCGGTTACGGTGCAGGATATGAAATTGAAGTTGATGTTGAACTTACAGCTGTTGAGGACAGTGAAATAACTATAAACAAAGCCTTTTTGAGGCTGTTGAGGACGAGTCGTTTATATTCAGTGACTGAACGTGGTCAAAAGAAACAAACAAATTCGGTTGCATTAACGGACTTGCGTCAATGCTTGGTGTAAACCTGTCACAATTAAACGGTGCTTGGTTATACGAGGCAAAGCCATATGAGCCTGTAACTGTTGAACTGAAAAAGGCGAAACAATATGGCTTAGCGACTATATGGACGATTACACAAGTATCGGCTATCACAAGCCGTCACAGATACTTGGAGAATTATCACTAATTACGGCAAAATGAATTTTAATGTTGCGGCATTCAAAACGGGTGATGAATTAAATGACAGAAGCAGTTTTGACCCGAATGCAAAGTTCGGAAAATATTCATACACAAGAACGGAAAAAGGTATTGCCGATTCACTTCCAAAGGTTAATGTTGACCTTGAATATACTATTGACAATACATACAAAGACGGTGAGTATATAAAAAAACAAAGTATTTAATCAATATCAGCCTGACGGCTATGTTACGGACGCGTGGTGCACCAATCTTAATCCGCAGGACGATATTTGGTCGAAAAGATATATCTGTACAGTCGGACTTGCTTACTTTGACATACAAAGATGATTCAAAACTTGATTATTACGGCTCTAATGTAAAGGAAAAAGAAAAAATAATTTATGGATATGGATCCGTATCACAGTGATACCGCGGAATATCCGGTGCGTCAACTTGGTACAACAGAGAGGACTATGTTCCCAATTATGAACTTTCCGTTAAACGCAGTAATCAAGGCTACGGTTGCAGTATGGGCAACTATTGCGTAACAGAGGCATATAATTTAAAAGTTAAGAACGTAACGAATAAAGATAAGTATTTTGAATACGTTGCCGAAACTTCGTCCAATATTGCGGTGTATGTTGAGGACGAAAACGGCAAGCACAGCGGTCTTTTGAAAGACGAGTCAAGTCCTGCTAAAAAAGATACAATGGCAAGTGTATTAATTCCGGCAAACAGTGAAAAGGAATTTTCGATTAATATGGTATTGCCTATAAATTACGTCGGCGGTATAAGAAATTCATTCAGAGTATGCAATGAAAGTCATATTGATAAGTATTACGAAGATTATGTCGATGAACCGAGAGCAGAGCAAGGACCGATTACAACAGGTGTCTTGGCATCGGAAGTAAGGGACGAATTGCCGCAGGAAGTAAAGGATATTATAAACGGTAATTATGACAGTTACGAACTTTTGAAAACAAATACCGGATATATGTTAAGATGGATTGAATGGGACGGCTGTCCTTATTACTACACTTCAGAGTGGGGCAAGGTAAAGACAATTTACTATCTTGACAAAAATTATAAAATAAAAGATAAGTATGAATTTGATAAACTTATTCAGCTTGCCGTTTATTATGACGGATATTACTATGTTGAGGACGCAGACGGAAACAGATTTAAGTCGGCAGACGGTCAGAAGTGGGAGAACTATAATCATCGTATGCCGCTTGCAAATATAACATTCAATAAATCAAAGCCGTCAAAGTGGGCAGAAAAAGAAGTTAAGAGAGCGTATTCGCTTGATGTTGCACCGTACAGATACAAAGATACACTTGTGTATACGGACAATATGACGCGTGAAAAGTTCTGCATAATCCTTTGCAAATATGCTAAAGGCAAAGGATAAATTGCCGACAGAGCAGAATGTCAAATTCAGCGATACAACAAGAGAAGAAGTTTCGCTTTTGGGTACGGCAGGAATTATAAGCGGTTATGAGGACGGTACGTTTAAACCTAATAATTCGATTACGCGTGAAGAGGCATCGATGCTTTTGTATAAGACAGCACAGTATATTGGGTATAACGATTTCTATGAGGATTACAAATTGTCGGATTATAAGTATGCCGATGATGAAGAAATAGGCGAGTGGGCAAAAAGAGGCTGTTTATCAGATGAACAAAGCCGAGATAATGACAGGTATGGGCGACGATATGTTCTCACCTAAATCAAATTATACAAATGAACAGTCAATCTCAACTATTATGAGATTATACGATTTGCAGAATAAACCTAAATCAACACCAACGCCAACTTTAGCTCCGATACCTGAGCCGACAGAAGTACCGACAACAGAGGAAACAGACATTCCCGAAACAGACGGCGGAGAAACAACAGTTCAAGAAAATTAACAAAAAGTATCCTCAACAGAGGATACTTTTTTGAGAGAAGATATATTTTATTATTTTAATTGAAGTCTGATTCTGTCGGCAACCATTGCGATAAATTCTGAATTTGTCGGCTTGCCTTTTGCCTGTGTGGATTGTGTAGCCGAAAATTTCATTCATAACCTCAGGCTTACCTCTGCTCCAAGCGACTTCTATTGAGTGGCGGATTGCACGTTCTACACGGCTGGCGGTGGTATTATATGCCTTGCAATTTCGGGATAAAGCTGTTTAGTGATGAAGTTTAACAGATCCATATTTTCAACAACCATCATTATTGCACTTCGGATATATTGATAACCCTTAATATGTGCCGGAACACCAAGCTCGTGAATGAAGTCTGTAACGATAGTTTCAAGGTCTGTTTCTTCGGCTTTTTGAGCTGTTATATTGTGTGAAAGCGGTATTGCGCTAACCATAGAACAGATGTTAAATCTTGAATAACTTCGTATACACGTTCGTTGCTTTGCGGTTTTAAAAGACAGTAGTCTATTAAAGGACTTACTGACGCAGCCATTTTAATTGCTATTGATGAAACGGAATAAACTATGATTTTAGGCTTTTTATCAAATGTCAAAGTCTGCATACGCTTTAAAACTCCTATACCGTCAAGTTTCGGCATTACAGGTCAAGAATTATAACGTCGGGTCTGGTTTGAGAAATAAGAGTGTAAGCCTCTTCACCGTCTGTTGCAATAGCCGTTACTGTCATATTAGGCTTTGCACCTATGTATGATGATAATTCCTTTGCTAAATCTTCGTTGTCATCTGCTATTAGTACAGAGATATTGTTGTTCATAAGTAAGTCCTCCTATTGTATAAAGTTAATATGATGTCTACTATTTGTAAATGTTTTCCATTACGTAAAGTATATTACCATAAAATGTTAATAAAATCAAGAGATTTTTCAAAAAATTCCAAAAAATTTAAAATATATTTTTTTAATGCCGTAAATACTGTAAAATACAACAAAAAAGATGTCAAAACTTTTTGTTTTGACATCTCTTATATGGTGGTATGTTATTAATCTTTGTAATATAATGCTCGAAGTGAGTTTAAAATCGCAAGCAATGATACACCTACATCAGCGAAAAATTGCAAGCCACATTGTGCTTATGCCAAGTACGCTTAAAATCATAACAAGAACTTTAACCCGATAGCAAATACAATGTTTTGGAGTATAACCGACATAGTTTTTGCGGAGATTTTAGATGCTTTGGCAATTTTGGACGGTTCATCCGTCATAAGAACAACGTCAGCCGCCTCGATTGCACTGTCCGAACCGATACCGCCCATAGCAATACCGATGTCCTAACGCATAAGTACGGGTGCGTCGTTAATTCCGTCACCGACGAATGCAACATTCTTTTTAGATTTTTAGAAGAAAGGATTTCTTCAAGTTTTGAAACCTTATCCTGTGGCAACAACTGCGAATAAACTTTATCAATACCAATCTGCTCTGCGGTATAATCGGCGTTTTTTTTACGTCGCCGGTAAGCATAACAGATTTGATATTGCTGTTTCAATGCTGAAATTGCAACTTTACTGTCAGCTTTGATTTCATCAGATATAACGATATATCCGGCAAATTTTCCGTCAACTGCAATGTATATAATACTTCCGATGTATGATTTTGCTTTTTCGTGAGAGATATTGTTGCTCTCAAGAAGTCTGACGTTACCGGCTAAAACTTTATGACCGTCTATATCTGCACTGATACCCATACCGGAAATTTCTGTGTAGTTTAAGATTTTTGCAGTGTCAACGGTGTTTTTTGTAAGCATTTTAACCGATACTGCGATAGGGTGTGAGTAAAATTCAGCATAAATTCGGCATATTTTATAAGTTCGTCTTTGTCGATAACAGAATATACGTCTTTTACGGCGAATACACCTTTTGTAAGAGTACCTGTTTTGTCAAATACGACAGTATCAAGTTTAGCAAGCTTTTCGATGAAGTTACTGCCCTTAACAAGAATACCGTTCTTTGATGCACAACCGATACCGGCAAAGAAACCAAGCGGAATTGATACAACCAATGCACAAGGGCAAGAAACCACCAGGAACATAAGTCCGCGATATATCCAAGTTCTGAAATCTCCAAGAAACAGGGGAGGAACGAACATAACTATTATCGCAAGTGCAACGACAATCGGTGTATAGTATTTGGCAAATACGGGAAATAAATTTTTCCGATTTTGCTTTTTGCTTTGAGCGTGTTCAACCATATCAAGAATTTTTGAAACGGTACTTCGCCGTATGTTTTTCTACTTTAATATATATAGTGAGCCTGTATTCAAACTTCCGCTCAATACAGTATCACCAGTAACAGCCTTGCACGCGGTACCTTTCGCCTGTAAGTGCTTTTGTATCAAGATATGTTTCGCCCGAAGTTATTGTACCGTCAAGAGGGATTTTTTCGCCGGGTTTTACAATTATAATATCTCCGATTAAAATTTCAGACGGAGAAACTTTTGTAATCGTGCCGTTTACTTCTGTATTGGCATAGTCGGGACGAATATCCATAAGTTCCGTAATTGAATTACGGCTCTTTTGTGCCGCACGTTCCCTGCAATGCCTCGCCGACTTTGATAGAACAGCATTACAGCAACCGCCTCAGGGTGTTCACCGACAGCAAATGCACCGATACTTGCTATACTCATTAAGAAGTTTTCGTTGAATAAGTGTCCTTTGAATATGTTTTTAATCGCATTCCAAACTATATCATAGCCAAGAACAATATAAGCGACTACAAATAAAATATCAGATATCAATGGGGAAGAAAGTACGTTTTCTGTTACGATACCTGCCGCAAAAGTATTGCACCGGCTATAAGTCTTATAGTAAGAACTTTTTCATCTTCCTCTCCATGTTCGCAACCACAACCGCAGCCACAGCCATGTTCGTGATTATCGTGACCGCAACCGCAATGGTCTTCATGCTCGTGATGATTGTCGTGACCGCAACCGCAGCGGTCATCATGCTCATGATGATGTTCATGTCCACAGCTACAATGAGCCTCGTACTCGTGTTTATGATGATCGTGACCGCAACCGCAATGGTATCCCTGTGTTCATGATGATGTTCATGTTTTTCACAACAGACATCTTTATTATCTTCCGCAATATTACTATCGTTATTTTTTTTCATATCTACTCTCCATACTTGAATATATGAATAACTGTTCATATATTCATTATAATGGTATACTATATCATTTGTCAATAGTTTTATTCAAAAAAAAAATAATACTTAAGATATGTTTTTATACCGCAAAACAGCGGTAAGCTTCAAAAGCACCGCTGTTTGCCACTGATATTTTGAAAGTGGAGTTGATGTAAGATTAGTTGTTGCACATACAAGTAACGATAACGATAATAATAAGAACCCAAATAATCATATCAAGATCAAAATCGCAACCGCCTCTTTGACAACCGTTTCCACAACATTCGCCCATTGTGAGTGCCTCCTTTCAATGTTTTGTAATATATATTATGACTAATATATTAATTTTGCACATTGTCCCATATTTTACTTGAATTTTTCTTCAAAATGGGTTAGAATAGTAGTAGTGATATTTCCTTGGGGAGGTAAATCTTTTGGATAAGAAGAAAATTGACAGAATAAATGAACTTGCGAAAAAGGCAAGAAGTTCCGATGGGTTGACGCCTGAGGAAATGACGGAGCGTGCAAAGCTCCGTGAAGAATATCTTAATGCCATACGTCAGAATTTCAAACAGCCGCTTGACAATATTGAAATAATTGATAAAGGAGAATAAAAACTGTCACTAATAATTCCCGAAAACTATAAATCAAATCTTAACGGACGCGAAACGGAAAAAGCAATTAAATTTATAAAGGATACATTTCAGCATGAAATAATTTCTGCACTTAATTTGCAGAGAATTTCAGCACCGTTATTTGTACGTCCCGAAACAGGTCTTAACGATAATCTTAACGGAGTTGAACGTCCTGTAAGTTTTGATGCACCTTGTATCGGCGGTGCTACACTTGAAATTGTTCATTCACTTGCAAAGTGGAAGAGAATGACTCTCGGCAGATACGGTTTTAATCCGGGTGAGGGCTTGTATACAGATATGAACGCCATAAGACGTGATGAGGAAGTGGACAATCTTCACTCTATGTACGTTGACCAATGGGATTGGGAGGCTGTTATAAATAAGTCAGACAGAACTGTTGAAACTTTTAAAGAGTTTTGTAGAACGTATATATATACCGCTATGAAGTCGACTCAAAGCAGAGTATGTCAAAAGTTCAGCGGTATTGAAAATAATTTCCCTGAGGAAATTACATTTATAACAACGCAAGAACTTGAGGATATGTACCCCTGATCTTGAACCGAAAGAAAGAGAAAATAAACTTCTTCGCGAAAAGAAAGCGGTATTCCTAATGCAAATCGGTAAAGAATTGAAGTCGGGTCAAAGACACGACGGAAGAGCACCGGATTATGACGATTGGGAGCTTAACGGTGATATTCTTGTTTATTATCCTGTTCTTGATATGGCTTACGAACTTTCAAGCATGGGTATCAGAGTTGACGAAGATTCACTTCTTTCGCAAATTAAGATTGCAGGTTGTGAGGACAGACTTGAACTTGATTTCCATAAGAAACTTCTTAATAAGGAACTCCTTATACAATCGGCGGCGGTATCGGTCAGTCAAGATTGTGTATGTATATGCTTGGTAAGGCTCATATCGGCGAAGTACAGGCATCTGTATGGCCGGACGATATGCGTAAGACTTGCGAAGAAAAGGAATAAAGCTACTATAATAAGCCTCTCCTTAAGGGGAGATGCCTAAAAGGCGAAGCAGTGGCACAGAGCTACTATATTTAATAACTATTGAAAGGATTATTATTTAGATTATGAAAACAGTTGTAAAAGACTTGTTCAGAAAAACAGGATGAGTTTGGGGAAAAGAAATAACAGTATCGGGTTGGATAAGAAACATAAGAATTTCAAAGAATTTCGGTTTTATCGAATTAAATGACGGTACATTTTTAAGAATTTGCAGATAGTAATTGAGTCGGATAAACTTGATAACTTTGCGGAACTTTCAAAGCTAAACATTGCAGCCGCAATTACGGCAACAGGTACACTTGTACTTACACCGACGCAAACAGCCGTTTGAATTAAAGGCTGAAAAACGTTGTAATCGACGGTGAATCTACACCGGATTATCCGTTACAGAAGAAAAGACACAGCTTTGAATATTTGCGTACAGTCGCTCATTTAAGACCGCGTACAAATACATTCTCGGCAGTGTTCAGAGTGCGTTCAATGATTGCGTATGCAATTCACCAATTCTTCCAAGAGAGGGGATTTGTGTACGTTCATACCCGATTATCACTGCAAAGTGACTGCGAGGGTGCGGGGCGAAATGTTCCGTTACAACACTTGATTTGAACAACGTCCCTAAGAATGATGACGGAACTGTTGGATTATTCACAGGACTTCTTCGGCAAACAGGCAAACCTTACGGTAAGCGGTCAGCAATGTTGAAACATACTGTATGGCATTTAGAAATGTTTACATTCGGTATCCTACATTCAGAGCCGAAAATTCAAATACAGCACGTCATGCCGCTGAATTTTGGATGATTGAGCCGGAAATTGCTTTCGCAGACCTAAAAGACGATATGGAACTTGCAGAGGATATGCTAAAGTATATCATTAACTATTGTCTTGAAAAATGCTCCCGAAGAAATGCAGTTCTTTAATCAATTTATCGACAAGGAACTTCTTGACCGTCTAAAACCACGTTGTAAACAGTGAGTTTGCTCATGTAACATATACAGAGGCTGTAAATATACTTACCGAAGATTCAAAAGCCGGTAAGGTTAAGTTTGACAATAAGGTGGAATGGGGCTGCGATTTACAGACAGAACACGAAAGATACCTACAGAACAGGTATTTAAGCGTCCGTTGTTTGTAACCGATTATCCAAAGGAAATCAAGGCTTTTCTATATGAAACTTAACGATGACCAAAAGCATTGTTGCAGCTATGGATCTTGTTTGTTCCGGGCGTCGGAGAAATCATCGGCGGCAGCCAGAGAGAAGAAAAATTACGACGTACTTGTTGAGAGAATGAAAGAACTTGGTCTTAAGGAAGAAGATTATAATTTCTATCTTGACCTTCGCAGATACGGAACAAACAAACACGCAGGTTTCGGTCTTGGCTTTGAAAGAGCTGTTATGTATATTACAGGTGTTTCTAACATTCGTAGACGATACTTCCGTTCCCAAGAACAGTCGGTACTGCCGAATATTAATCAAGACAAAAACTATAGCGGTTTTTGACTATTATTTTTAAGAGCTGCTTGCAGCCTCTTGATTTTTATAAAGAAAGGTACGATTTTATGAATTTAATTGCAGTTCTTATTGCACTTGCTATAATTATTGTAGGTTTAAGTTTAATGTATTTCTTGGAATAGCCGTTGCGATTGTGGCTATGGGTGTGGGAATATATAATTTTTACGACCTATTATGCGATAAACGGCAACAAAGCATTTGAAATCGGTGACGAGGACCGTGAGAGTGGTATAAAAGGCGTGTGAAACGGGCAACGAGCAAATGTAAAGTTGAAATCGTCTTATGCATATGTGCTTTTACGTCTGCACAGGTTATGCCGACGAGGCGGAAAAAAGTTCTTGATCCGATTATAAGAGTAAAAAGGGCTTGCACCAAAAAAAAGAATTTGGCAAAGCAAATAAAGATGTATAGTTTACTATAAGCAGGCAGACTTGACGAGGCGATTGAGGATGCACAGTCAATGATGAACGAAGGTTACAGAAATTCAAGTATTTACGGTATGCTTGGCTATTTTAAATTACTTAGAAACGATGACCTTGACGAAACAACAAACTTTTGTGAAGAAGCTTATGATTACAAACAGTGATGACAGGGACATAAAAGATAATCTTTCAATTTGTTATTTCAGAAAAGGCGAATATGAAAAAAGCAGAAAAAAATATCTGATGAACTTGTCGGTCGGCACCTAACTTTGTTGAGGGGTTTTTATCACGGCATACAGATTGCAATGAAACTTAACAAGTACGATAAAGCCGCAGAATATGCCGAAAAGCTGAAAGAATGTAAGCGTTCGGGAATGACAACGGTTACGGAGGAAGAAGTTAATAAGCTTATACAAGAGGTAAAGAATCACAATGAAAAACACCATTGGCTGATAGAATACGTCCAAAGACGCTTGATGAAGTTGTCGGACAAAAGCACCTTATAGGTGAAGGAAAATTTTAAGAAACATAATCGAAAATGACGAAGTACCGAATATGATATTTTACGGTCAGAGCGGAGTCGGTAAAACTACCATTGCAAACATAATCGCTCAAAAAACGGGTAAAACTTTTGCATAGACTTAATGCGACAACTGCGTCCGTTGCTGACATAAAAAATATTGTATCAACGCTTGACAGCTTTTTTGGCAATGGACGGAGTATTGCTGTACCTTGACGAAATACAGCATTTTAATAAGAAACAACAACAGTCTTTGCTTTTGAATTTATGGAAAACGGCAAGATAACGCTTATCGCAAGTACAACGGAAAATCCGTTTTTTATGTGTATAATGCGGTGCTTTCGAGAAGTGTTGTGTTTGAATTTAAACAGATTGAGCCGAGCGAGATTGAAAAGGCACTTGAAAGAGCGGTTGAAGAATTAAAGCAATCGGATTATAAAGGCTTTGATGTAACCGTTGACAAAGACGCAATACGGCATATGGCACACGTTTCAAACGGAGATGCGAGAAAAAGCTTTAAATTCGCTTGAAGTTGCATTTATTGCAACACCGCCAAACAAAGATAAAAAATACACATATCGCTTGACACGGCGGTACAGGCAACGCAAAAAAAAGCTATGCGTTACGACCGTGACGGTGACAGTCATTATGATATTTTAAGTGCGTTTCAAAAATCAATAAGAGGTTCAGATCCGGATGCGGCAGTTCATTATCTTGCAAGACTTGTTTCGGCAGGTGATTTGCCGAGCATTTGCCGCAGACTTTTTGGTTATTTCGGCAGAGGATATAGGACTTGCATATCCCCAGGCTATATCGGTCGTGAAAGCTTGTGTTGACAGTGCCCTGCAGCTTGGTTTCCCGGAGGCGAGAATACCGCTTGCGGAAGCGGTTATTTTACTTGCAACCGCACCAAAATCAAATTCGGCAATAATGGCGATTGACAGTGCGTTGAGTGATATTGAGAGTATGGATACGGGCGATATACCGGAACATCTGAAAGATTCGCATTACGGCGGAGCAAAAAACTCGGTCATGGAACAGAGTACAAATATCCGCACAGTTATGAAAATCATTATGTCAAACAGCAATATTTGCCTAACAACATTAGGGACACTAAATATTACGATTTTGGGGACAATAAAACCGAACAGTCGGCAAAAGTTTATTGGGACAGAATAAAGAAAGGAAATTGATTTATGAAAGACGGATTTGTAAGATGCAAGCGCAACTGTTGATATAAAGGTTGCGGACACCGATTATAATACATCAAATATAATAAAGGCAATCGAAGACGCGGCTCAAAATGATATAAAGCTTATAGTATTTCCGGAACTTTGCATAACGGATATACTTGCGGTGATTTGTTTTTGCAGAAAATATTGATTGACAGTGCAAAAGACAGCTTAATCAAAATAGCAAAAGCAACGGAAAATCTTGATATAACCGCCGTTGTCGGACTTCCCGTACGTTGCGGAGCAGACGCTTTATAATTGTGCCGCAGTGGTAAACGGGGGACACATAAAGGTCTTGTTCCGAAACTCAATATTCCAAACTATGCCGAATTTTATGAGGTAAGACATTTTACAAGCCGGTAAAAATGAAGTGACATATGTGAATATAAATGGTGAAGAAATACCGTTCGGTGCGAATATATTATTTAAAACAGATGCGTGTGAAGATTTTGTTCTTGCGGTTGAAATTTGCGAGGATTTGTGGACAGCTATGCCGCCGTCGGTCAACCACGCACTTGCAGGTGCAACGATTATAGCAAATCTTTCTGCGAGCAACGAAGTTATTGCAAAAGATGAATACCGCGAAATGCTTGTAAAAAGTCAGTCTGCAAAACTTTATTGCGGTTATATTTATTCCGACGCGGGATACGGCGAATCAACGACTGACCTTGTATTCGCAGGTGATAATATGATTGCCGAAAACGGCACGATTTTGGCAAGAAGTAAAAGATTTAACAACGAATGTGTATATACCGAGCTTGATTTGGAAAGACTTGTGGGTGAGAGAAAAAGAGCAATACCTATAATATAGTCGGCAGTGAAAAATATGTGAGTGTAAAACTTGATATGAATATCGGGGACACTAAAATAACACGATATGTCGATAAACAGCCGTTCGTTCCGTCAGACGACAAAAAGCGTGAAAAACGCAGTGAAGAAATCCTTTCAATTCAGTCGCTGGGACTTAAAAAACGACTTGACCATACGCATGCCAAAACGGCTGTTGTGGGTGTAAGCGGAGGACTTGACTCGACACTTGCACTTTTGGTAACCGTGCGTGCATTTGACAGTCTTAATCTTGACAGAAAGAATATAATCGCGGTAACAATGCCGTGTTTCGGTACAACAGACAGAACGTATAACAATGCGGTTAATTTTGCAAATTCGCTTGGTGTTACATTAAAAGAAAAATATCAAAGCGGCGGTAAATCAGCATTTTGCGGATATAGAACACGATCCGAATCTCTATGACGTCACATATGAAAATTCTCAGGCGAGAGAAAGAACTCAAATTTTATGGACGTTGCAAACAAAAAGCGGCGGCTTGGTAATAGGAACCGGTGATATGTCGGAGCTGGCGCTTGGATGGGCCACATATAACGGAGACCATATGTCGATGTACGGCGTTAATGCAGGTGTTCCGAAAACACTCATTCGCTACCTTGTTGATTACGAAGCGAAACGTACAAATAACGATATATTGAAGAAAACATTACAGGATATATTGGATACGCCTGTAAGTCCTGAACTTCTTCCGCCGAAAGACGGAAAAATATCTCAAAAGACCGAACATATTGTCGGTCCGTACGAACTTCACGATTTCTTTTTTGTATTATCTTATGCGTTTTGGTTCAAAACCGTCAAAGATACTGAGATTGGCTGAAGTTGCGTTTGAGGATATATATGACAGAGAAGTTATACTTGAATGGTTAAAGGTATTTTACAGAAGATTTTTTGCACAGCAGTTCAAACGTTCTTGTCTGCCGGACGGACCGAAAGTCGGAAGCGTAGCTCTTTCGCCGCGAGGCGATTGGCGAATGCCGTCCGACGCCTCATATCAAATTTGGGCGAAGGAACTTGAAACACTTTAACGCCCTATTCTATGGAGGGATTTCGGTGTCAAAGAGTAAAGTTTGTTTAATTTTATCGGCATTTATTTACGGATTTGCACCGATACTGGCTAATTTAGATACAAAGCGGAGCAAACGGAATTACGCTTACTTTTTTGCGTAATTCCCTAATGCTGCCGCTTTTATTTTTTATAATGATTTTCAGAAAGGTGTCGTTTAAACTTACGAAAAGGAACTTATAGATATAATTTTACTTGGTGTGGTTGGCGGTTCATTTTCAATGATTTCACTTTATGCCGCATATGACTATATCTCAACCGGACTTTGCGACGACGCTCCATTTTATATATCCGCTTATAATCGTAATAACGTCGGCGGTGGTTTACAAAAGAAAAAATCAAGAAGATAAAACTTCTTGCGGTTATGCTTGTCACGCTCGGAATGTTTATGTTTGTTGACCTTAATACGCAGCCGATAAAATCGGCGTGATACTGTCGGGGATATTTTATAGCTTTTATGTCGTTTATATGTATCGTTCCAAACTTGACGAAATGGACTATATAAAACTTACATTTTATCTTATGATTATTATGAGTATCGGCACATATATTTTCGGTTTGACAACTGATAGCTTGGTGTTTGAGAAAATGGATTATAAAGCATGGATACTGTCGGTGGCTATCACTTATTATAACGCTTGGAGCAGTGCCGCTTTTTCCAAGTGGGAGTTCGCTGTGAGGGTGCGTCAACCGCCGGAATAGTATCAGCATTTGAGCCGATTACTTCAATAATACTCGGCGCGGTATTCTTGGGCGAAACAATGGGATTGGTGCAGTATATCGGCGGTGGCTTGATTATTATAGGAGTATTTTGACGGAAAAATACGATTAACTCTTCTTTTAACTTGACAATATTGTATATATTATGATTATATATGTGTTCTAATATGTAGTGTATATAAGAATACTAAAAAGTAATATATGAAAGGGGGAACAGATATGGATACTAATTCAGAAAATGTTGTGGAAGTAAAGGATAAAAAGTTATTGAAAGGGTAAAGGTATTTGATAAAGAAATTAGCGATAATTATACCTGTTGCAATTATATTGATAGCCGCAATAATCGTTTTTGCAAACAGAAATTTAATTATGGGCAATTATAATTGCGAAAAGGGAAATTATCAAGCGGCAATTACATATTATTCAAAGATAAAAAAGATTAAAGGGTAAAACACTGTCGCAATATCAAAATTTGCGTACATATGAGAGTGGTAACGCGCGTTAATTAAAGATGATATGCAAACGTTATCATCTGTTGTTGCTAATTTGAAAAATGTAACTACCGAATATCCTACAAAATCGGAAATCAAACCAATTAAATATTGATTATGAAAAACGCAACGAAGAAATAAAAAAGAATGATACACAAATAGAAGAAGTTACAAAACTTTTTTCTGATGTGACAAAGGTTTCGGACATAATCGGCAAATGTGATGAATTAAAGAAAACAAACTTACACAGTCACAGATAAGTCAAGTGGATGAAATTAAAAAGTGGCGTCTGCATATGTTGAAATAAAGGGCGAATTTGATAAAGGCAATAATGAGGCTGTTGTTGAAAAATTGAGCAACTATCGGGAGTTTATCAGAAGTAATGGTATAAGAAAAATATTGATGAATTTAAGGATAAGGCACAAGCCGCTATAGAAGCATTGATTGACGAAAAATTAAAAATATAAGAGATAATTTTAATGCCGGTTTGGTTCGAGGCAGATGAATTTGAAAATGAACTTGAAAGAGGAAGAAAAAAAAGGAAGTGAAACGATAAAATCAACTGGAAACGAAAGTGGCAGAGGCGAAAGCAAAAGCGAACAAGAGGCGGCAGCGGCAAGACAAAAAAGCCATTGATGAGGCTATAAAAGTAAATGCTTTATATGAGGGAATAACACAAAATAATGTTGGTGCAGAAAACAAATATAAAGGTAAAATGCTTTTTGGTAACGGGTACTGCTTTTATAATATAGACAAAACACTTTTCTTCTTGGGAACGGCATATGTAAATCTTATGGCGGGATATGTGGCAGACGGTGTAACGGCATATTTTTTCTGAAGGCAAATCACCAATGTTTCGCAAGGACAAACTATAACTGTTTTAGGGAAGATGTTCAGGACGAAGTCTTGAAGTGCAATTTTAAACGATTGTGTTTTGGTAAATTAAATAAATTTTGGTAAAGATACAGCGTATGCTATCTTTATTTTTGAAATATTTTTTTTCTGCGTTTGTGTAATAATACATATTGATAATGCGGAGATAAAAATATGAGAAAAGTTAATACCACAATTAAATATAGAACCGTATTCAATCGCGGAAGATGCCGAATTGAAGTCGGGGACAAGCTGATAAGCATTAACGGACACGATTTTCACGATATACTTGAATATCGATATCTTACAGCCGAATATGAAGTTACTTTGAAATACTGAAAAGGACGGTACTACCGAAGTAATAACGGTTGAAAATGATTACGACGATATAGGTATTGAATTTGAAGAGGGACTTATTGACGAGGCACTAAAGTTGTCGAAATAAGTGTATATTCTGTTTTATAGATCAGTTGCCTAAAGGTATGCGTGAAACGGTTTATTTTAAAGATGATGATACGAGATTATCGTTTTTGCAGGGAAACTATGTAACGCTTACGAATATGTCAGACGAAGAAATAGACAGACTTATAAAAATGCGTGTCTTCGCCGATTAACGTATCGGTTCAGGCAACCAATCCCGAACTTAGATGTAAAATGCTGAATAATCGTTTTGCGGGTAAGTGCTATGACATAATGAAAAGTTTGCGGCTAATAATATTTATATGAACTGTCAGATAGTGCTTTGTCCCGAAATTAATGACGGCAAGGAACTTGACAGGTCAATATCCGAACTGGCGGCACTGTTCCCGAATGTAAACAGTGTATCAATCGTTCCTGTCGGTCTTACATCGCTATCGTGACGGACTTTTATCCGCTGAAACCGTTTACAAAGGAAACTTCCGCAAAACAATAAAAAAAGTTGAGACTTTGGCAGAAAAACTGTATGATAAACTTGGAACAAGGCTAATTTATCTTTTCTGACGAATTTTATTTGAATGCGAATTGCCTATACCTTGACGCAGAAGTGTATGAGGGTTTCCGCAGCTTGAAAACGGTGGGTAGGATTGATTGCCAGTATGGCAGAAGAATTTGATTCGGCAATTAAACTTGTGAAAACAAAAAGTATGACAGAAATGTAACTTTGTAACGGGTGAGGCGGCGGCATCTTTTATAACGGGTTTTGTCGGAACGTTCATGGAAAAGACAGACGTAAAGATAACTGTTTATGCGATAAAAATAACTTTTTTCGGCGGAGGAGTAAATGTGTCGGGACTTGTCACGGGCGGAGATATAATCGACCAGCTTAAAGACAAGCCTATAGGGGATATTATGCTTATTCCGCACAGTATGCTGAGAGATGAAGACGGATTTTCCTTTGATGATCTTACTGTATCAGACGTTGAAAAAGCGTTGAATGTGAAGATAGAGCCTGTCATAAATGACGGATATGAATTTATTGAGAAAATCTTTGGGAGAAGAACTTGAATTTTAAAGGAGAAGAATATGAAACCATTGGTAGCGATAGTCGGCAGACCGAACGTCGGAAAATCGACTTTGTTTAATAAGATAACAGGAAAGAGAATAAGTATAGTAGAGGACACACCGGTGTAACGCGTGACAGAATTATTATTCTGGACGCAGTGTGGCTTGACAAGCACTTTACGCTTATCGATACAGAGCGGTATCGAGCCTGGCGTCAAAGGACGAAATCCTGTACAAATGCGCCGTCAGGCTAACAACTTGCCATTGAAATGGCAGACGTTGTTGTTTATGAAAACGTAAAAAGACGGTGTTACGGCAAATGACCAGGACGTTGCACAAATGCTTTTAAAGGCGAAGAAAAGATTGTGCTTGCCGTAAACAAGGTTGACAATACAGGCGATCCGCCGTTTGAATTTTATGAATTTTATAATTTGGGACTTGGCGATCCGATTGCTATTTCATCAACTCACGGTTTGGGTCGTAGGTGATTTGCTTGACGAAGTTACTCACTTGTTCCCTGAGGACGCAGATACGTCAGATGACGAGGACGAAATTAAAGTTGCGGTAATCGGTAAAACCGAATGCAGGTAAATCGTCGCTTATAAAATAAAATTTTGGGTGAGGACAGAGTTATTGTAAAAGTAACATCGCAGGAACAACGCGTGACGCAATCGACTCACATTACGAAAAGAACGGCGACAAGTATCTGTTTATCGATACCGCCGGTATGAGAAAACGCGGTAAGATTGACGAAAACGTAGAGCGTTACAGTGTTGTACGTTCGCTTGCGGCTGTTGACAGAAGTGATGTGTGCGTTATTATGATTGACGCAAACGAGGGTATTACAGAACAGGACACAAAGGTTGCCGGCTATGCTCACGAGCAGGGTAAGGCTTGTATTTTGCTGTTAATAAGTGGGATATTATTTCTAAAGACACAAAGACTATGAAAAACTTTACAATGCGTGTGCGTGAAGAATTTGCGTTTATGTCTTATGCGGAAATTATATTCATCAGTGCAAAGACAGGTCAGAGAGTTGACAAGCTTTTGGAACTTATCAAGAAAGTAAATGAGCAGCACAAGAGAAAGAATTACAACCGGTATGCTTAACGACGTCTTAAACGAAGCAATGGCAAAAGCAACAGCCGCCGTCAGACAAGGGCAGACGTTTAAAGGTTTATTACGGTACACAGGCTGCAACAGCACCGCCGACATTTATTTTATTCGCAAATTCAAAAGGATTTGTTCCACTATTCATATTTGAGATTTATCGAAAATCAAGTGCGTGAAGGCATTTGGTTTTGAGGGAACACCTATAAAGTTTATTGTAAGAGAGAAAAAATGAAAAGAAAATGTAATGGGAGATAGTTATGACATATTTAATAATTGCCCTGACGGCAATAGTATCATATTTAATCGGTTCGGTTAATTTTCTATACTGCTTTCAAAAATGCTGAGCGGTAAGGATATCCGTGAAAGCGGTTCGGGAAATGCGGGGGCAACGAATATGCTAAGAACATACGGCAAGAAATGGGTGTTATAACACTGTTGCTTGACGTGTTAAAAGGCATAGTCGTTGATACTTTTATCAAGACTTGTAAAAATATTGCGGGTACAGATGAAATATATCCTGTTATAAGCTATATCGCAGGTGTATGCGTAATTCTCGGTCATAATTTTCCGCTTTACTTCGGATTTAAAGGCGGCAAAGGCGTTGCGACTTCGCTGGGCGTTGTGTTAATGCTTGACTGGAAAGTCGGACTTATTGTGGCTGTTGTTGCAATAGCGGTTATGGCAGTAACAAGGTATGTATCGCTCGGTTCAATCTTGGGCGGTGCAATGTACATAGTTATAGAAATCGTTAAAATGATTGTTACAAAGAACGTTGATGCAATTCAGCTTGTGTGCGTTGTTATTATCGGCGGACTTTTTAATAGCAAGACATCATGCAAATATAAAGAGATTACTTAGCGGTACGGAAAACAAACTTGGAGCAAAAAAAGGAGAAGTAAAATGAAAATTGCAGTAATTGGCTCAGGCGGTTGGGGAACTGCCATAGCGATACTTTTTATCTTCAAGAGGACATAATGTATATTTATGGTCGTGGATACAGGAAGAAACGGACAGACTGAAAAAGACAGAGAAAACAAAGAATTTTTGCCGGGAGTGAAATTTCCGGATACAATTTATTGCAGTCACGATATGGCTAAATGTACAGACGGAGCGGAGCTTATTATAACAGCCGCACCGTCACCGGCAACGAGAACAACGGCGAAACAGCTTTTCGCCGCACGTTAAAGAGGGACAGAAAATAGTAAATATATCAAAGGGACTTGAAGAAGGTACACTTTTACGTCTTTCACAGGTGTATAAAAGAAGAAATTCCGCAGGCGGATATATCTGTTATGAGCGGTCCGTCACACGCAGAGGAGGTTTCAAGAGGACTTCCTACAACAAATGTTGTTGCGTCGGAGCATATTGATACGGCTAAAATTTATTCAAGACGTGTTTATGGGCGATATGTTCAGAGTGTACACTTCAACCGATATAATCGGTGTTGAACTTGGCGGAGCACTTAAAACGTTATCGCACTTTGTGCGGGAATAAGTGACGGACTTGGTTACGGCGACAATACAAAAGCGGCACTTGACAAGAGGTCTTGCTGAAATTGCAAGACTCGGCAAGGCTATGGGTGCAAATGAAAAAGACATTTATGGGACTTAGCGGTGTAGGTGATTTGATTGTAACTTGCACAAGTATGCATTCGAGAAACAGACGTGCCGGAATACTTTGGGTCAAGGCAAGAGTTTAAAGGAAACTTTGGAAAGCGTTCATATGGTTGTTGAGGGTGTAAACACCGCAACGGCGGCATATGAAATGGCACACAAATATAATGTTGAAATGCCTATTGTTGAAGAAGCTTATAATATTTTGTACAATGGCAAAATGCAAGAGAAGCGGTATTATTGCTTATGACGCGGGAGAAAGAGAAGAAAATGAATGTAATCGTAGTAGGCGGCGGTAAGGTCGGAAGAAAGCTTGAGAGGATTTTAATTATGAGGGCGACGATGGTTCTTATTGATATTAAAGTAAAATCTGCGACCGAATTCAAGATGATTATTATGATGTAGGGTGTATGCGGGAGCGGTACCGACCTTGAAACTTGCGCGAGGCGGAGGCTAACAAGGCGGACATATTTATTGCCGTTACGGAAAATGATGAATTTAACGCACTTTGCACCGTTATGGCTAAAAACTCGGTGCGGACAGATGTGTTGCAAGAGTGAGAAACAGAGAATATTTAAGCAACGATTTTTATGCGTAATGCTCTCGGAATAAATCTTATAGTAAATCCCGAATACGCAACTGCTTGCGAAATATCGAGAATAATTCGTTTTTCCTGCCGCAATCAAAACAGAAACTTTCGCAAAAAGGCAGAATTGAACTTATTGAATTTAACATCCAGTTCGATAACACTTTGCCGGAAAAGTTATTTTGAGATATACAAAAAAGTTTAAGATAAAACTTATATGTGCGGTGCAACGTAGTAATGAGGTGTGTTCCGAACGGTGATTTTGTTATCGAAAGCGGAGATAAACTTCACATAACAGGCATCTCACAGAGATGTTGCAGAAATTTATGCGTGAATAGGTGTTATAAACACAAGGTTAAAACCGCAATTATAATCGGCGGCGGAAGAATATCGTTTTATCTTGCGAAACAGCTTCTTTGAAAGCGGCATAAGGGTTAAAATTATAGAACACAATATGAAACAGATGTAAGGAATTGACCGAGCATTTGCCGAAAGCGGATATTGTGTGCCGACGGAACGGATAAGCACGTTCTTGCACAAGAGGGCATTGACAAGAGTTGATTCGTTTGTTGCACTGACGGGTATTGGACGAAAGAAAATATGATTATATCAATGTATTCGCAGTCAAGATTTGTCGATAAGATTGTAACAAAGGTAAACCGTCTTTCATTTGCGGAGCTTATGGAAAACACAGGCGTGTACAGTATCGTTACGCCTAAAAACATAACCGCGAATATTAAATCGGTTATAAGAGCAATGAAATCGGCAAAGGATACGAAATGAGAACTCTTCCGAATAGTAAACAAAAGCCGAAGCTATGGAATTCAGAGTTACAAGAGAATCCGAACTTACTTCAAAATCACTTTCACAGATTAAATGAAACGTAATGTTTTGATTGCGGAAATTCTGAAATAACAAGATTATACTGCCGGACGGTGAAAGTAAACTTGAAGTCGGTGATACTGTTGTGATTGTGACAACACATCATATTACCACACTCGGCGATATACTTGCATAGCGGTTACGAAAGGAAAAGATATGAATTATAGATGATAGCATATTCCGTAGGACGAATACTTTGTAGCCGTTGCGGCAACAATGTTTGCACCTTTGGGATTGTCTTTGTTTTTACGGTGAGTCAATAGCTTTGGCATATGTAATACCGATAGTAATATCCGTATTAATCGGACTTTGTGTATCTGCAAAAGCACCGAAAATAAAAGCCTTTACGGACGTGACGGAATGTTTATCGTTGCGATAGGCTGGATTGTAATATCAATAATCGGTTGTCTGCCGTTTTATATCAGCGGTCAGATACCAAGTTTTGTGGACAGTTTTTTTTGAAACGGTGTCAGGTTTTACAACAACCGGTTCATCTATACTACAAATGTCGAGGCACTTGACAAGAGCTTGCTTTTTTGGCGAAGTTTTACTCATTGGCTCGGCGGTATGGGTGTACTTGCGTTCGCAATGGCGATTTTTTCGTCAAAGGATACAAGAACAACTCATATGATGAGAGCAAAATGCCGGGGCCTGTTGTAGGCAAACTTGCAAGCAGATGGCAGTTTTTCGCTTTTAGAATACTTTACGGAATATATATAGCACTTACGGTCATTGAATTTGTGCTTTTGCTGTTCGGCGGTATGCCTGTATTTGACAGCTTGCTCCATACATTCGGCACAGCCGGTACAGGCGGTTTCGGAATAAAGAATAGTTCCGTTGCGTATTATAACAGTGCATATATCGATTATGTTATCGGTATATTTATGATGTTGTTCGGATTGAATTTTAACGTGTATTTCTTGATGATTGCAAGAAAATTCTCACAGATAAAGAGTAATGACGAAGTTAAGTGGTATATAGGAATGATGATAGGTGCAACGGTAATTATTGCGCTTAATATTATGCCTATGTATCACGGATTTGGCAGAGCGTTCAGATATTCATTCTTCCAAGTGTCGTCAATTATGACAACAACGGGATATTCAACTGCCGACTTTGTGCGTTGGCCTATGCTTTCGCAGATTATACTTGTATTATTGATGGTAGTCGGCGCGTGTGCAGGCTCAACAAGCGGCGGTATGAAAGTTACAAGATTTATTATACTTATGAAAACAGCCACTCACTCAATAAAAAAAGCGGTAAGTCCGCGAAGTGTATTTTCGGTTAAGGTTGACGGCAAAACGGTTGAAAAGAATATCGTAAACGGTGTGTTGGGATATTTCGTTGTATATATGTTGTTTGCGGCTGTGTCAATTATCCTTATCAGCTTTGATAATAAGGACTTTACAACAACGGTTACTGCCGTAATTGCGACTATGAACAACATTGGTCCGGGATTGGGATTGGTAGGCCGACAGGCAGTTTTGCCGATTTCTCGGCATTGTCAAAAATAGTGATGTCAATAGGTATGCTTGTAGGCAGACTTGAATTTTATCCGATACTTATATTGTTTTCGCCGTATGCGTGAAACGAACTTAAAGAGCCTGACGACAGCTCCGAAAAATCACATCGGAAGATGTGATTTTTTTGAGTATTTTTGGAGAAAGCAAATAAATATGAATATTATCAGAAAATTTTATTTCACAAAAGAATAAATACGGCAAGGCGTATTTCGTTTGGATTTGTTGATTATCCTTGTAGGACATTACTTTTAATGTTGCCGATTTCATCTAAAAAGAAAGAGTTGTGACGCCGTTTTTGTCGGCACTGTTCACAACAACGTCCGCAACTTGCGTAACAGGACTTACGATTATAAATGTCGGTGCATATTTTAGCTTGTTCGGACAAGCGGTGATACTGTTTTTAATTCAGCTCGGCGGTTTGGGATTTATGACGATACTTGTATTGTGTTTATAGTTTCAAACCGACAAATGCAAAATGGGCAATGGGCACGGAAAGCCTTTGAGGGAATAGTCAAACTTGCAAAGCACGTTTTGTATATAACTGAATTATAAATTGTTGGGCGCGATAGTGCTTTCAATACGTTTTTGTACCGAAATACGGATTTTTAAAGGGAATGGTTTAGTATATTTCATTCCGTATCGGCATTTTGCAATGCGGGTTTTTCTAATCGGTGACGGAAACAGTATGCTTTCCATACAGACGTTCCGTTTGTACTTTGTACGCTTGCGGTGCTTGTTGCCATAGGCGGATTGGGTTTATTGTGTGGGAGGGTTATTATCAAAAAAAAATCGTGGAAACGACTTAACGTAGTTCAAAGTAATACTTTAACAGAGCAATACGTAA
>VOFB01001643.1_pt1 | contig 30904 bp, 56 predicted proteins | sample 5384141 | NCBI WGS metagenome assembly VOFB01 (sample SAMN12384721, study PRJNA508395) | human gut metagenome | isolation source: healthy gut A | host: Homo sapiens | reverse complement strand
AATGATGACACAGGTTAAAATTTACAAATCAGGTTCCATTTAAAGATGTTGTAATTCATGGATTAATAAGAGATTCTCAAGGAAGAAAAATGTCAAAAACATTAGGAAATGGAATTGATCCAATAGGGTAATAGATAAATATGGAGCAGATAGTCTAAGATTTTTCAGTTCTTTCTGGAACTACAATGGGGAAATGACATAAGATATATGCCAGAAAAGTAGAACAAGCATCAGAAGCTTTGCAAATAAAATTTGGAATGCCGCTAAATTTATAATAAATTCTAATGTAAACGAAAATTAATAAAGATTTAATGATATCAAATTGAGAGAAGTAAAAGAAAAAACTTCCAGTTTCGAAAATGAAGAAAATTAGTTGAACAATTAAAAACAATAGTAGAAATAAAAATAAGGAAATATGAATATTCACCAACTAAAAATCAGAGTTAATGTTGTAAGTGAAATCAATAAAGTTAGAACAAACAAAATTCTATAAAATTAGGGTTTGAATGAATTAAAAATTCAAAAAAAAGATGGAATAAAAGACAATACAATTGAATAATAAAGGTGAATTGAGTTATATACCATTTGAAGGGTTAGTTGATTTATAGAAGAAAAAAAAAGGTCAAAGCTGAAAAAGGAAAAATTAAAAATGAAGTTTTAAGATCTTAATAAATAAACACTGAGATCTAAAATAAAAAGAAAAAAAAACTTTAAAATATAATAATATGCTAAAATGTAAAATGGAACTTGATAATATATAAATAAAAGAAGCGCCAGCAATTAAGCCTTTTCATCTTTCATTGCAGAACACAAATAAAAATGAAGGGTAAGAACTAGAAAGCTTACGATTTATTTATGCTCCACCTTGCAGCGACACCTCAAGTTTTGTGGCATATCTGACACAATCTTTGACCAAAGTCAGAGAACCGCCAGTTTGCAAAACAGTGATCAAGGTGTGATACTTTGAAAGATAATGCGGGGTATTTTCGCTTATGCTTCTTTTTTAGCGGTGAAAATAGATTTCTCATACCCGCTAAGCAGTTTTGGGAAGTATGAAATAATAATATAGTTTACAATAATGGTCAATAGATAATACAAAAAATGTCGATAATTTCTAAAATTGACAAAACTGTAGTATTTGCTATTGGAAAATAATGGAAATAGTTTTATAATATTTTAAGAAAAATTAGAAAGGATTGATAAATAATATGGAATCAAATTGCAAAGAAAGGACAAACTTCTAGTTTTTAAAATAGTCGATGAAATAACGGAATTTAGTGCCAAAAAAGACAGAAAGGAGGCGAATTATATAAAAGATATATGCCTAGAAAGTTATATTTGATTTTGATAGTATTTAGAAAGAACAATTTGAAAATGAAATGAAATTAAATTTATAAGTAATCACATCAAATGAGCTTTGCAAAATCAGTCGGCATTTATCTGAAGATCCAAACTTAGAGGATTCAAACGCAAAAACACGCTGTTTCAGACAGTACAAATGGTAATTCATGGCTAGAAAATAAACTAGACAACAAAATTAGAAAAATTACAAACAAAATAAAATTATATTAAAAATATCAGATTCTGGAAAGAATAGAAAATATAGATATTGCAAAAGAACCATTATATACAACAAAACCTAATTTAGAAAGATCAGGAATGGGATTTACAATAATGGAAGGTTTATGGACAAAGTAGATGTTGGATCTATACTATGGGACAAAATAACAATGGAAAAAGAAATAAAAAGCGATAAATTAAACAGAAGAGTAAACCATGCTACAAAAGATTAATATAAGAAGAAGGGGTAAAATATGTTCAAAATAGTTTAGAATCAAGCAGTGGTTGCAGGGGACATATACAATTTATAAAATTATATAACAAAAACATGAAAATGCAGATATATGTGATGATTCAACTTGTTGCCAAGCATGGGTTGATAAAGAAACTAGATTTTCTAGGTGGGGAAGAGAGCAAAGAGAAAGTAACTGGGATACAAAAATGCATACAAGAAACACTAGGGACAAATTGTAACTTATCGAACTCAACCAATAAATGCATTTTTCCATGCAATAGTGGAGGAAAAACAGATTGCCAGTAAAATGTGTGGGGAGGAACTGGACTACCGTATTTGCAAGATGGTTGAAACTGCTGAGAAGAAGGATACAAACAATATGAATCAAGTAGAACTTTACACAAGATGAGATTGATAGAAAAACTTAAAACAAAATATTCAGACATTAGTATAGATTTTTAGTAATCAAGAAAATCTAAAAATATTAGAATATACAGACAGTGGAAGAGTAAAAACTGTAAAATTTGGAAATCATGAAATATCAGGTGTTGAAACAAGAACATTGTTGGGATTGAAATCAACTAATTTTGAAATTTCAAAGAAAATGACAAAATAAAATTTACAGTAAAAAAGGATATGGGACATGGCGTAGGAATGAGTCAAACAGGAGCTGACGCTATGGCTAAACAAGGATTATAAAGAAATAATAAATCATTTTTATTCTGGTGTGGAAATAAAAGAAAAGTAAAATTTATAGATATTTATAAAAATAATAAGCATAAATGTATAATCTCCTCAAAATAGGAAATACTTATTAATAAAAATTTTAAGGAGGATTAATATGAGAAGGGATAGAAGAGGAAAAATAATAAAAAGTTCAAGATAAATAACAATGTATTCCATTATTGGAGTTGCGACTTTAGTTGTAATTTTAGTAGGATTGTATTTATAATAAATCTTAGTGATAATGTACAAAATGGAGCAATTGATTTAGAAGGAATGGCTAAAGAATGAACAGAATTTACAAAATATACAAAACAATACTAATAGTGTGCAGTATTGAGTACTGAAATAGGGAAAATCTGTAGAACAATCTAAAATGAAATATCAAATAACACAAATGTAAATACAAAGTGTTAAAATAATGCTAATACAACAAATACAGACAATAAGACAAATACATTAAACCAAATACAAGTGTAACAAATTCAAAAAAATACAAACACTAAACAGAAAGTACAACAAAACGAAGACCTAAAGCAACAGATAATAAAGAACTTAGTTTTAATATTAACACAAGCACAAAATGCAAAAACAACAACAGAGAATAAAAGTGCAGAAGAAAAGTAAAATTAGCAGTAATGGGAGCAAGAGCAGATGATGGAACATTAACAGTAGGAAAATTAAGAACAGAATTAGCAAATTATGGAGGAACAGTAGAAGGAGATACATTTCCAGTAACAGCAACAGTAGATGGAAAAAAGTTTTACAGTAGATGCAAATGGAAATGTAGTATTAGCAGGAAGTTCAACAGAACCAAATCCACCAGCATCAACAGAAAATGGAACATTAGGAACAAGTAACAGGAAATGAAAAAAAAAATACAACAGTAAAAAGATAGTTTAGGAAATCAAGTAGTAGTACCAGCAGGATTTAAAGTAGTAAATAAAGATGCTAATGTAACAGACGGAATAGTAGTAGAAGATGTAACACATGAAGCAACAAAAGGAAGCCAATTTGTGTGGATTCCAGTAGGAGATGTAATAAAAGATAGTGCTGGAAATAAAGAAACAATAACATTAAGTAAGATATACATTTGCAAATGATAATGTAAAACAATTAACAGATAAAGGTTCAGCCAAATAGAAAATAGTTTTAATAACAAGTTATAAGCATACAGAATTAAATACATCAACAAATGGAAATAAAACAGCAAAAAAAAATATAGAAAGTGAAGAATCTGGATTCTAGAAAAAGTGCAAAAGTATAATCATGGATATTATATAGGAAGATATGAGTCAAGAACAAGTACAGAAAGAAAAAAGTGAAACAGATAAACTAACTCAAATAACTGTAAAACCAGATAAATATGTATATAATTATACAACTCAATTACAAGCAGCAGAATTAAGTAGAGGAATGTATAATGATAGTAATTTTGAAAGTGATTTAATGAATAGTTATGCATGGGATACAGCAATGTATTTTTACAAAAATTTGATAATAGAGCAAATAAAGCTAGTCTAAAACCATATTCAAGACAAAACAGTTTAAATACTAGTTTAGCAAGTCAAGGAACAAATAATTTAAGTGATGCAAGTAAACAAGATGTAATATGTAATGTATATGATATGGCTAGTAACTGTTTGGAATGGACAACAGAGACCTCTAGCGGTTCCTACGGTCCTTGTACTAGCAGGGGAGGCGAGTACGACATCAGCAGCTACTCCGCGAGCAATCGCGACTACGGCAGCTCTACGAGCAGTAGCTATGGCGGCATTTCCTTTAGGTCACTTTTATACATGTAGAACTGAAAGCTAAAGCCGAGGACAAAGACATTGTAGAGAGGCTATTTTAAAAGTAAGTAATTGAATAAGAGGCTTAACGACTTTAGACGTTAAGTAAGGAATTTCCAAGGAGCCTTCAAAAAGGTTCGAAGAACGTTTTTGGTAGGTTCAATGGAAATTCCACTAACGTGGCGCCACTAACGTGGCGTTTTTTGTGCTTTTCAAAGCATAAAAACGCACAGAAAGGGGCGGAAAAATGGGATTTAGTGAAATGGTAGAAATATTACAACAAAGGCATAAAGGGAAGTAATAGTACTATGCAAGAATGGAAATTTCTACATAGCAGTAGGAAAAAAGATGCAATAGCATTAAATAAAAAAATAGGATTAAAATTAACATGCATGGGACCAGAACTATGTAAGGCAGGATTTCCAGTAAGTGCATTTGAAATAGAGCTAGACAATAAAAAGTATAATAAAAATAAAAGCATATGACAAAAATGCAGAATACTGTTATCAGAAGTTAGAAAAAGAAATGTATATTAACATATATGGAAAAATAGATAACAAAGGAGATATAGAGCTACTAGAAATAAACTAACTAGAAAATGCAAAAAAAACAAGCTAGGTAGAGAAAAATATAAAAAACAATAAATTATAATATAATTCGTAAAAAATAAAGTTTGTTAAAATATAACTTAAAATATAAAATAGAAAAGAGACACTATAATACTAACTATACTACAAAAGTATAATTAATAAATAGTGTCTTTTTCTATAAAACTGCAAAAAGATGAATAAAAAATGATAAAAAGAAAAAATAATAAAGGGTGATAAAATGGAAGAATTAAAAAAGAAATTAACAATCAAATAGAAATACTAAAAGAATTAATAAAACAAGAAAAAGACGAAGAAGTAAAAAAACAAAGAAAAGTCGTAGACAAGCTATTAAATCAGTATTTAAAAGATTTATAAAAGCAAAGAAAATGTGACTTATATACATAAAAAATGTATATAAACAATACTAAAACTAACAAATCAACAACATTATAGAAATAAAAGGAACTATATTACTATAGCTTACACAAATAATTCGTTTATACAATTTTAAAAATTTGATAATATATACAAAAACATAAAAATGGGTGGTATATAGATGAAGAAAACAAGTACAATAAAAATAGGAAAAAACATTCAAGAAATACGCAAAAGTAATGGATACACACAAGAAAAACTAGCAGAAGCAATAGAAGTATCAGTTAGACACATTAGTGACATTGAACAAGACAGAGCAAAGCCATCTTATGAAATATTAATAAAAAATTTGTAATATATTTAATATAGGAATAAATCAAATATTCAGTAAATACTTAAACAAAACAGAAAATAAAACATTAGAATATTCAATAGCAGGATTTGACAAACTAAAAACAAAAAAGACAAAGAAACAATAGAAAATTTAATAATGTATTTTAATAAACAAGAATAAAAATAAACATATAAATAATAAAAAATAAAGTGAAACAATAATGTTCACTTTATTTTTTATGGTTTGTATAGTATAATTTAAAATAGATTATAAATAAAATGGAGAGAAATATGTTTAACATCGAAGAAGAATTAAAAAAAACTACCTGGCAAACCAGGGTATATGTTATGAGATAAAAATAACACAATAATATATGTTGGAAAAAAGCAGTTTCTTTAAAAAATAGGGTAAGGCAATATTTTAGAAAAACAAATAAAACAGAAAGAATAAAAAGATGGTTAGCCTAATTGACCATTTTGAATATATTGTCGTAGATAATGAGGCAGAGGCATTAATTTTAGAGTGTAATTTAATAAAAAAAAATAGACCTAAATTTAATGTTTTATTAAAAGATGATAAAACATATCCATATATAAAAATAGATGTTAAAAGTGACTTTCCAGGTGTTTTTTATTACAAGGAGATTAACCAATGATGGGGCAAAATACTTTGGACCATATGCTAATCCAGGTAGTGCTAAAGAAATGATAGACTTTATAAAACAAAGATATAAAATTCGTCAATGTAGAACACTAAAACCTAGAACTAGACCATGCTTAAACTACCATATAGGTAGATGCTTAGCACCGTGCATGGGGTATGTTACAAAAGAAGAATATAAAAAACAAATAGACGAAATAATTGATTTATTAGATGGAAAAACTGATAAAATAATAAAAGAATTAACAGAGCAAATGCAAATTGCATCACAAAAATGGATTACGAAAAAGCAACAACTTTGCGTGATAGAATACAAGCAATTGAAAGAATATCTACAAAACAAAAAGTTTCTAATATATCAGAAAACAATATAGATGTTATAGGAATAGCAAAATCAGAATTACAAGTATGTGTAGAAATTTTCTTTGTACGAGGAAGTAAAATGATAGGAAGAGAACACTATTTTACCCAGAATTAAAAGATATGGATAACAAAGAAATTTTATCAGGATTTGTAAAACAATATTATATGGATAATCCAAACATTCCAAATAGAATAATGATGAGAGAAGAAATAGAAGACAAAGACGCAGTAGAACAATGGTTATCCACAATTTTAGAAAAAAAAAGTGGAAATAAAACACCTAAAAAGGCGAAAAACTGCGTTTGTAGAAATGGCGGAAAACAATGCAAAAGTAACACTTGAAAACAAAGAAAAGGACAAAAGGGAAAGATTATTATAAAGAAAAGAGTAGGCAAAGGAGATAAAGTACCAAGAGAAATTGAAACATATGATATTTCTAACATATCAGGCGAATATATGGTAGCAGGTATGTGTGTACTAAAAAGATGGAGCAATAAAAAAGAATTTATCAAGACGTTTTAAAATAAAACCAGTGTATGAACAAGACGACCCTAAATGCATGGAAGAAGTTATAACAAGAAGATTAAAACATTCAATTGAAAATCCTAAAGGAGGATTTGGAGAATTACCAGATGCTATATTTGCAGATGGAGGAATCACACAAATTAGAGCAACCAAAAAGAGCAATAGAAAAATATAATTTAAATATACCAGTATTTGGTATGGTAAAAAATGATAAACACCAAACAAGAGCATTAATGGACGAAAATAGAAATGAACTAGAAATATCACAAAATTTAATGAATGTAATAACACAATTCCAAGACACTGTGCATGATACAGCAATAACATATCATAGAAAATTACGTGATAAGTCAATTACAAAATCTAAATTAGATGATATACCAGGAGTAGGTGAAGTTAAAAGAAAGAATTATTAAAATATTTTGGAAGTGTGAAAAAAATACAAGAAGCTACAATAGAAGAATTAATGCAAGTAAAAGGAATTAACGAAAAGATTGCAAAAGAGCTAAAAAGAACAGCTAAATAGCTGAATTTTAGCAAAAAAAGCAAGGCAGAAGAAACTCTGCGCCTCGTTTTGGGGATAATGGAATTAACTTTCATTATCTTGACTTTTCTCTTGGGAATGTTTCTTATGCCCAAAAAGCAGAAGAAATTTTGCATGCAATGATGTAGATAATGATACCTACGATTGCAGACAAAATATTGTCCTTATGGGACAAAGGCAAGGAAATGAAAGTTTTCAAATGTTGTCTGCATTAATGCAGACAGCAACCCCCATAAAAAAGATAAAACTCAAAATCAACAAAACAAGAACCCGCTTAAAATCTTCATGTTACTCTCCTCCTATCTTGAGTTTTCTATCAGAGGAATAAACCTCTAATAAAGTTATTATAGCACAATTAAATATAAAAGCAACTTTATGTAAAATTATGCATGAATGACTTATGATATAATCACACTATGTAAAATTATGCCAAAAGAAATAAAAAATGCGATGAAAACATATTTAAATATATAGAAAAAAAAACTAATTATTAATGAATACATATATAAATTAATAATATGGGCATTATTCTTTTTTGCCCTAAGGATTGAATATGGAAATTGAAAAGAAAAATGGTTTGAGGTAAAATATGACACTAAATTGGACAAGATGGTAATAAAAAAGCCAAAATTTAATAATAAAATGTTATTAAAATATATCATAAATAAAATAAGAAAACATAGTTTTTTACTAACAATAGGTACAGCTTTTATAATTTTTGCTACATTAAATATTCTAATGATATATAGCTTTTTTGTAATTTTTTGCAAAATGTATAAAAAATATGGTAAAATAGTTTCGTTATAAAATAAAAAAATAGTATATAAATTTTTTAATAACCTTGAAAAAAGAAAAGAGGAAAAAAAATGAAACTAGCAAATGAATGGAAAGAATATAAAATTTTAGATATGGCAGATGGTCAAAAATTAGAAAATGGGGAAATGTTGTTTTATCAAGACCAGACCCACAAATTATTTGAAAAACAAAAGCTTTCCAGATAAATGGAAACAAATAAATGCAACATATCATAGAAGCAAAACAGGCGGAGGAGCTTGGGAATTTAATAAAAAATTCCTAGTAGTTGGCAAAATACATTATAAAAATTTAACATTTAATATAAAACCAATGGGATTTAAACATACAGGATTATTTCCAGAACAAGCTGTTAATTGGGATTGGATGATACATAAAATAAAATCTGCTAAAAAGACCAATAAAAAAGTATTAAATTTATTTGCATATACAGGTGGAGCAACAGTTGCATGCTTGTCAGCAGGAGCGTCTGTATGCCATGTAGATAGCTCAAAAGGAATGACAACATGGGCGAAAGAAAATGTAACATCATCTGGATTAGCTGAAAAACCAGTTAGATTTATTGTTGATGATGTTGTAAAATTTGTAAATAGAGAAATTAGGCGTGGAAATAAATATGATGCCATAATAATGGATCCACCATCATATGGTAGAGGTGCTAAAGGGAAGTCTGGCAATTTGAAAATAATATTTATGATTTAGTAGAATTGTGTACAAAAGTATTATCAGATAATCCATTATTTTTTTCTTGATAAACTCATATACAACAGGAATTTCTAGTACAGTTCTAAAAACATTATGAATATAACAATTGCAAAAATCATAAAGGAAAATTAGAATGTGGTGAAATTGGAATACCAATGGAAAATTCAGAATTAGTATTACCTTGTGGAATTTATAGTAGATGGGAAAGTTAGAGCAAAAGTATGCAAAAATTAAAAGTAATATATGAAGATAACCATATAATTGTAGTAGAAAAATACCTAATATTCCATCACAAGCAGATAAAACAGGTGATACAGACATGCTAAGTTTGGTAAAAAGTTATATTAAAGAAAAAAATATAACAAACCAGGAAATGTATATTTAGGTTTAGTACATAGGCTAGATAGGCCAGTTGGAGGAATTATGATTTTTGCTAAAACTTCTAAAGCTGCATCAAGGTTAAGCAATCAAGTAAGAGAGAAAATATTTAAGAAAAAATATCTAGCAGTAGTAGAAGGAAAATTTGAAAAAGAAGAAGGAACTTTAGAAAATTATTTGGCTAAAAATACAAAGACAAATACAAGTAAAATAGTTAATAAATCTAATAAAGAAGCAAAACTTGCAAAGTTAGACTACAAAGTTTTATCATATAACAAACAAGAAAACTTAAGCTTAGTAGAAGTAAACTTGCATACAGGAAGGCATCATCAAATAAGAGTTCAATTAGCCAATATAGGTCATAGCTTATATGGAGATCAAAATACGGAACAACAGGAAAAAATAAACAAATAGCATTATGGGCATATAAACTTACAATAATACATCCAACGTCTAAAGAAGAAATGACATTTACAGATTATCCAGAAAAAAATTGGTGTATGGAATAAATTTTAAATTGAATGTTAGAAAGAAATCTACTTGAGACAAACAAATGAATATATAGCTAATGGTAAAAAAATAATAAAATCCATGTTGTATTACAATTGATGTGAAACAAAATAAATAAAATTGAATAAGTGATTTAAATCGTATATAATTGAGTTGCTAAACAGAAATTATATAAAGGGAATTTAAATCACTTATGAATAATATTATAGCAGAAAAAATAAAAAAAGATACCTTCCACATGATGTTAATACAAGAAAATATGCAGTAGAAATGTATAGGAATTGTGGAGACATAGAATATGTATGCAGAAAATACCATATTTCAAAGGGTCTCATTATGGAGATGGAATAAAAATATAATGGAACAAAAGAAAGCTTAACAGATAAATCTCATAGACCAAATAGCAAACACCAAATTCACATACAAATCAAGAAATACGATGGATAAGAAATTACGTAAGAAGAAATACTAGAATAACGTTATGCGAACTATGGGCTAAATTAAAACGAGAAAAAGGATATACAAGAACAATAACAGCATTATATAGAGTAATGAGAAGACTAAATATAAAATTTTATAAAGGAATGAATATAAAAACACATCAAAGAAAAAACACAACAAAAAATATAATACACCAAAGAATATAGGAGAAAAAGGACAAATGGACGTCAAATATGTGCCAAATGAATGTAAAAGTAGCCAAATACCAGAGGACAAAAAATTTTATCAATACACATATATAGATGAAGCAACAAGAGAAAGATACTTGTACTGGTACGAAGAACACACCCCAGCAAATACAGTAGATTTTATATATAGAGTAATAAAATATTTAGGGTACAAACCAAAAGAAATACAAACAGATAATGGAACTGAATTTACTTATAATAAAGCAAATATAAAAAGAACGCATCCAGTAGAGAAAATCTTAAGAGAATTAGGAATAAAACATCATAAGATACAACCTAGAACACCACAACATAATGGAAAAGTAGAAAGAAGTCATAGAAATGATAATGAAAGATTTTATAGTTATTTAAAATTTTATAATTTAGAAGATTTAAGAGAACAAGGGGAAAAGATATTTAAAAAGATCAAACAATATTCCAATGGCAGTATTAGGATATTTAACACCCAAAGAAAAGCGTAGTGAACTAGAAGTATTTGGAATGATTAATTATGCAATTTAATTATATGGTGATTTTATATATTTTGTTTCACATCATTGACACAACAACAGCTAATGGTAAAAATAATAAAATCAAATATTGCAATTTATAAAAATATATGTTACAATATCAAGTAGTTAAGAGAAAACCGTTAGGAGGAATAACAGATGGCAATTGTAAAGGAATATTAATAGCAGTGTATATTATAGTAGCAATAATATTAATTATATTAACATTAATGCAAACAAAAAAGATGATGCAGGATTATCATCTACAATAACAGGTTCATCAACAAATAATTTCTATGAAAAAAATAAAGGTAGAACTAAAGAAGGAAAATTAAAAAAGATGGACAATTATATTATCAATTGTATTTGCAGTATAACTATTGCATTAGGAATTGTATATGATATAAACTATTAATGGGGCGGTTTTTATTAAACAAGCCCTTTTTTTTAGAAAAAATTGATAAAAAAAGAAAAACAGAATATTAAAATGAAAAAATAATAAAAGAAAGAGGTAATAAATTCAAATAATGGAAGAACAAGAACAGAAAATTTTAAATTTTATGAATGATGAAAGATTATGTTCCGATGAAAGCTAAAGAAATAGCAATGCTTATGAAAGTACCTAAAAACGAATATCACGAATTTTTAGAAATAATAGGCAAATTAAATTAGAAATGAAAATTCAAAAAACAGAAAAAATAGATATAGATTAAGTGACAAAACATATTATGAGGGATATTTTAGAAAAAAATGCTAGAGGGTATGGTTGTTAGAATTGAAGGACAAGAAGACGAAATATTTATATCTAAAGAAAATTCATTAAATGCCTTAAATGGTGACCATGTTTTAATTGAAATAACAGAAGAAAAAAATAAAATAAAAATGCAGAGGAAAAATTGTAAGAATATTAAAACATGAAAAGATACATTAGTAGGGCTATTTCAAAATAGCAAGAACTTTGGCTTTTGTAGTTCCAGACGACAAAAATTTTGGGACAGATATATATATTTTCGAAAAAGAATTTTGAAAAAGCCAAAAATAATAGTAAAGTACTAGTTCAAATTACAAAATATCCTAAAGATGGCAAAAAAGCAGAAGGAAAGATTATAGAAGTATTAGGAAATATGAACGAAGCAGGTGTTGATATGCTTTCTATAATTAAGGAATATCAATTGCCAGCTAAGTTTCCAGAAGAGGTAAAAAAAAAAGCAATAAAATGTGGAAATACTATAGATTATAATGAGATAAAAATAGAATAGATTTAAGGGAAGACATTATATTTACAATAGATGGTGAAGATGCAAAAGACTTAGATGATGCAGTTAGAGTTATAAAATTGGAAAATGGAAACTATAGATTAGATGTTCATATAGCAGATGTTAGCCACTATGTAAGAAGAAGAAGTTTTTGGATAAGAAGGCTCAAATTAGAGGAACAAGTATATATATGTTAGGAAACGTAATACCAATGCTACCTAAAGAATTATCAAATGGAATATGCAGTTTAAATGCGGGTGAAGACAGATTTACACTTTCTTGTTCAATGGAGATAAATCAAAAGGAAATGTTGTATCTTCTGAAATATACAAAGGTGTTATTTGTGTAACAGAAAGAATGAGTTATACAGATGTGCAAAAATATTAGATAAATCTGATAAAAATGTTTTAGAAAGATATGAAAAATACATACAAGATTTTGAGAATATGGCAGAACTAGCTAGAATTTTAAAAACAGAAGAATAGAAAATGGATATTTAAGTTTAGACATACCAGAAAGTAAAATAGAATTAGATATAGATGGAAAAGCAGTTGGAATAAATGTTGGAAAATATGAAACAACTTTTTAGTAATGAAATAATAGAACAATTTATGCTAACAGCAAATGAAACTGTTGCAGAAAAATTTTACTGGTTAAATGCACCATTTATTTATCGTGTACATGAAGAACCTGATATTGACAAAGTAACTGAATTAAATAAATTTTTATATAATTATGGATTAAAAATAAAAGCCAACAAAGACCATATTTATCCTAAAGAATTTGCTAAAATTTTGGAAGAGATAAAAGGAAAGATGAAGAAAAAAGTTGTATCAACTCTAGTATTAAGAACATTAAAATTAGCAAGATATGAAGCGGAAAACAAAGGACATTTTGGAATTGCAAGTAAATATTATTGCCATTTTACATCACCAATTAGAAGATATCCAGATTTATTTATTCACAGAGTAATTTCTGAATACTTGAAAAATAATTATATTTTAGATGATGAAGAAATAGAAAGACTAAATAAAGAAGCAGAAGATAGAAGTAAACAATCATCTGAAAGAGAAAAAATTAGCAACAGAAGTAGAACGTGATGCAGAAAAAATGAAAAAAGCTGAATATATGGAAAGTAAAATTGGAGAAGAATATAAAAGGAATTGTATCTTCAATTACTCAATTTGGTATGTTTGTAGAACTTGAGAACACAGTAGAAGGGCTAATAAGATTTGACAATATGGGTGATGAATATTTTATTTATGATGAAGAAAGAAAAATCTTGATAGGAGAAAGAACTAATAAAACATATAAAAATTGGGGATAAGGTTCAAATTAGAGTGATTAGAGCTGACAAACAATTACGAGAAATTGATTTTGAATTAATGTAATTATTTAAAAAACATAATAATATTAACAAAAACAACTATAAATGGAAATTACAATAACAGTAATTCCACCTGTTTTATTTTTAAAGTTTGTATTTCATATATAGCATAAGCAACGGCTCTAAGCAAAATATATAATGTAATAAATAAAAACAAAATTTGATAAATAATATTGTTCATAAATAAATTACTCCTTTAAAATAAAAAATATTAATATAAAATGTTCAAAATATTTTATAATAATACCTTTAAGTTGAAGTTATAAGCATACCAGATTTTACAGATGTATTAACATCAACTTTAAAAAAAAGAATTTTTATAATTTTCTAACCAGTTATAATCATTATAATCTGGAAAAGTTAAAAAATTTTTAGTAGCATAATTTTCAAGGCCGGTAATATCTGCTGAATATTCTTTAGAAGTAGCATATAAATAATCTAAAAACATAGCTTCTAAATAGCTATTACAATAATTAGATACGCTATTTAGAACATCAGCAGATAAATATTGTGAATTTGAAGTCATTGAATATATACGTGCTGAAAAGTAACACTTTACAGATATATATGGTGATGATGTAGAAGTATCTACTGATATTTTTGGAGATTTATATGGTGTAACATATAAGTCTATAAACTCGTCATTATTTAAAGGATCAGGAACCGAAATTAAAAAATCTTTCTACCTTGTTTTTTATAGCTAAAAAAGGAAATAGTTTCTGGTATATTTAATTCACCTACTAACTTATCATTTCTAAAGACAGCAACACCAACATTTCTAGTATTATTTGTACCTGTAACAAAAGAATCATCTGTACTCATATTTCCAAGAATAGCATAAGCATCACAAGATTGGCAACAAAGAGCATTAAAAAGTTACCAATAGTGGCGTCAGGCAAATGCCCAGTGTATTTACTAGAATCTGTAAACATCTCATAATATTTTGAAATAAGGTTTTCAACTTCAGGTTGAGTATTATTTATATAGTCTTTTTGCAGTACATTTGCTAATAACGATATTTGAAGAAGGGCGTATTTGAGTATCATTTATTAATGTAAAAATTTCGTTTTCAATACCAATACTTGCTAATTTTTCTGAAAAAATAATAATTTTACAATGAGATAAATTTAATTGCCTTTCTTGATAACTATTAACTAAATTTATAGCATTACTTAATGATGATGCAACAACAGTATTAGTTGTTGTTTTTGCAGTTTCGGTACTTCCAGATTCAGGAGAAAGTGGTTTTGAAAATTGAAAAGTAACTTCTAATTGATTATTTGGAGCAGAATCTATTCCAATTGCTAAAACATATATTAATTTATCTAAGTTAAGAGAAGAATAAGAAGTAGAAAAGGCACCAATAAAAATTAATATAATTAAAGCAATAATAATCTTTTTTTGCTAAATTCATTTTTAAAATTCACTCCTTTTTAAAAATATTTGCAAAAATTAAAATACTTAAACTTAAGAAAATAGATATTCCAAGCATTAATATAGGATAAATATGTGCTTCATAATATTGTGAAATAGCCAAATTATTAGGTAATAAAGCAATTCCAAAAAGTAATAAGCCAAGTACTGGAATAAGGATTTTGTATCAGTTAATAAAGTTATTTTTTGAAAAATATAGGTTGAAAATTTTAATGTAATACTAAGATAAGATGCAAAAACCATGATCCAAATTAATAGAAATATTGATTCAAGTCTTTGAAAAAATGTACCAAATTCTATATATCTAGAAGCATTATATAAAGGAGAAATTTGATGTATTTTAGTAAAAAGCGAAAACACTAAAAGTAATGTAGCAATTGTAAATATTAGATAGATTGATGTTATTATAGTAGAAATTATAGAAATCTTTTAAAATCAGCAGGATTCTTTAAAAGGGAGGAAGAAAGTATAAAAATACGATTCCATCAAATGATGCAATATTAGAAAGACCTAATAAAAACGTTTTAAAAAGCCATTACCTAATATAGGAAAGATTCTTTGTGGTACAAAATTACTCATATTTGTTATAAATATAAATATAATGCTAATTAAAGCAAAAGGCAGTATTATTTTATTAGCTTTTATTGTAGCATTAAAATTCAAACTATTTGCAATACATACAGCAATAACAAAAAAAGCAATTAAAAAGGTTATATTAGTCATTGGATAATATATTATTTTTTATACTTTCACAAAAAAATTCTTAGAATAAATCCAGAACTTACAATAAAATAAGTAATAAAAACTATACCAATAAGATTTTTTAATATTTTGCCTCCTGCATATTCAGATATATCAATTATGTCCATACCAGGAAATTTTTTAAAAAGGCTGACTATTAATAATACTAATAATAAAGCAAAAATACTTACATAAATTATATTTATAATACTGGCAGAATTATAATTAGTTAAAATATCATTAGGTAGAGCCAAAAAGCTATGTGATATTACAATAGTTAATACTAGCATTATTGCTTCTAATGAGCCTATTTTGTTTTTGTCATCTATTATCACCCTTTTTCTAAATTAAATTTCCATTTCATAGATATTTTTTCTTGACTTTTTTCTTTTATAGGAGCCGTATAAGGAGCTCTATATTCTCTTTTCCATATAGGTGGTAACATATATCCATTTCCATTTTTCTTTGTAGATGGAGCAAATGGAGCGGTATATGAAACACCAAAAGATTTTTGATTGCATAATAAAGAAATATATACAAATAAGCCTACTGCAATTCCTAAAAACCTGCCATATATCCCATTAATATAAAAAAGAATCTAAAATATCGCAAATGAAATCAAAAGAAAAAAATCAGGGATAGAAAAGATGCTATACCAGTAATTGCAACAATTATAATTAATATAGGACTAACAATACCAGCACTAACAGCAGCTTGTCCTAGTACAAGTGCTCCAACGATTCCAATTGTTGATCCAATAGCAGAAGGAACCCTAAGTCCGGCTTCGTATTAATTCAAAAGCTAATTCCATAAGTAAAACTTCTGCAATAATAGGAAAAGGAACATTTGCACGAGAAGCCAATATAGAGAATAAAAGGCTTGTTGGTAAAATTTCTTGATGAAAGCTTGTTATAGCAATATAAAGTCCCGAAGTAGTAGAGTTAAAAAAAGCAAAGAATAATTCTAAGAACACGCAAAATTACCAAAATCAACTTTTTAAATTACTATCTTCAGAAGAACTTAAAAAATCGATTAAAACTGCAGGGACAATAAGTCCATAAGGAGTGCCATTTATAATGATTGCTACTCTGCCACCTAATAGAAATTTGGAAACTTTATCAGGCCTTTCTGTTGATAAGACTTGTGGAATACCTAAATCGTTTGAATCAACAATTAATTGTTCTAATTCACCAGCAGAAAGTAGAGAATCTACTTCAAGATTATTTAACCTATATTTCACTTCATTTATTAAATCAGGATTTGCAATATTTTGCATATAACATACAGCACATTTTGTTTTTGTTATTTTTCCAATTGAAATATTTTCTATTATAAGATTTTCATTATTAATAATCTTTCTAATCAACGAAGTATTTGTACGTATATTTTCTACAAATGCTTCATGAGGACCTTTTATGACCATTTCATTAGAAGGCTTTTTCAATATTACGCTGTTTAAAACCTTTTACATCAATATCAAAAGCAGATTGTAAAGTATCAATAAAAAGAACACAATTGCCGAGAATTAACACCTGAAGTTGCTTCATCAAAAATTTGTAATTTCCTGAACTGAGTTTTGAGGTAAAAGACAACTAATTAAGTAAGATGACAAATCGAATTTTTTTTTAACTTTTCTTATTGTAATATTATTAGTAACTGCCTCTGATACAACTCTATTTTGGGAGTTGTCAAATAAGTTGCTTCTATTTCTTAATATAAGAGGTTTTAAAATAAAGTCATCCATAATTTTAGAATCAACCATTCCATCTATATATATTAAAAAAGCATTATATTGTTTACCTCTAGCATTTAAAGTAAATTCTCTTAAAATGATATCACTATTTATTAAAGTACTGTATTTAGTTTGTAAAAATTCCTTGTTAACATTTAAGCTAGAAAAAATATTTTGTTTTTTATTATTAAGTTTTTCGGTATTGTCAATAGTAAAGTGAGCTTCTAATGCTTCTTTTTCAGGCAAATTAAATTCATAACTGTCATAAGGTTTATATGCAAAAAAAATCATTCCAAATATTTTAAAATTCATAATTACTCCAATATATATTTTTTTTTAGTATTGCAAAAAATTGTAAAAAATATACTAGTTTTAAAAATAAAAAATGTTATAATAAAAATTGATATATAACTAAAAAGTTAAAATATAGAAAGAAAGGATTAATTAATTTATAAAAGTTATTTTTATAAAATTGATTAAAAATGTATATGAAAGATAAATTATCAACTCTTATTACAATAATTATAATTTTATTAATGATGACTGCATTTGGTTTATTAGGTTATATTGTATGGGATAATATTAAAGACTTAGATGTAACTGCAGAACCCGAACAATTCCAAACACAAATATCAAGTGAAGATACAGTAGATACTAAAACAATACAAACACCTAAAGTTGTAGAAAATAATAACCCATTTAATTATGGTTCAGAAGAGAAAACAAAAACTAGTAATGTGGATTATAGCAATATAAATGTAGACAAATATTTTTATAATCAATTAGAAGATGCTTCAAAACTATTTATAAAGCATTTGAGAGTAGCAAAGAAAAAATGAAATCTGGAACATATCAAGTTGAATTAGGAAATTCACTAGATAATGTATTAAATAGTTCGGGTGGGCAAGATAAGTTATCAGAATATTATCAATCTGCTATTGAAGCATACACATATGACAATCCAGATGTTTTTATTTAAGTCCTAACAAGTTATATCTTTAATATTGAAACAACTAAAACATCAAAAGGAAATACATATAATGTGTATATAAATAGTGGAAATGAAAGTAATTATTTAATAGACGAATTTTCTAGTAGTAGTCAAGTGAATTCTGCATTAAGTGAAATAAATCAAATTAAAGATGAGTTAGTTTCAAAAAAGACAGGAAATACATATGAAGATATAAAAATGGTACATGATTATATAGTTGAAAATACAGAATATGATACAAGTATCTCAAAGCCGAATATTTACAATATGTATGGAGCGCTGGTTAATAAGGATGCAGTTTGTGAAGGATATGCTAGAGCTTTTAAATATATTATGGACAATATGAATATTCCTTGTGTGTTAGCTATTGGGCAAGGTACAAATTCAAATGGTCAAACAGAAAACCATGCTTGGAATTATGTGTGTTTAGATAGCGGTTGGTATGCAATAGATTGTACTTGGGATGACCCAATTGTAAATGGCCCAGGGTATATAAGCCGAAGTTCAAAATATAAATATTTTTTTAAAAGGAAGCGAAAGTTTTAATAAAGATCATACACCAAGTGGACAATTTATCCAAATGGGAAAGTATTTAATTATCCAGATTTAAATTTGAATGATTATAATGGAAATTAAATAGAGATTAGAGATACATGAAAAAATATTATTAATAGAAGATAACGAAGCAATAATTATGGGATTAAAATATTCACTAGAACAAGAAAACTTTCAGGTTATATCTGCAAAAACAGCAAAGGAAAGTAAAGAAAAATTAGATAATAAAAATATTGATATAGTGTTGCTAGATGTTTCATTACCTGATGGAAATGGATTCGAAATTTGTAAAGAAATAAAAGAAAAAATGATATTCCTATAATATTTTTAACAGCACAAGATGAGGAAACAAGTATTGTATTGGGGTTAGATTTAGGAGCAGATGACTATATTGTAAAAAGCCATTTAGAACAAGAGAATTGATATCTAGAATAAAATCAGTTTTACGAAGATATGGGAAAAAGAAGAAAATAACATTATTCAATATAAAGATATAAAAAATTGATACCATATCTGCAAAAGTATATAAAAATAACAAAGAAATTATTTTACTAGCTTAGAGTATAGGGATTTTACTTATGTTATTTACCAATCAAAACAAATTAATAACAAGAGAACAGTTATTAGAAAAATTTGGGATATTGCAGGTAATTTTGTTAATGATAACACTTTAACAGTATATATAAAAAGAATAAGAGAAAAAATTGGAAGATGATTCAATTATAAAAACTGTTAGAGGTCTTGGATATAGGATAGAGACTAATTTAAAATGAAAAATAAAAATATTAAACTAATAATTATTCCATTAACAATAGTAACAATTATTACATGTATTGTAATATCAATGCAAACATACAGCCAGTACAAAAAAATATCAGTAATAACAAATGAAAAAATATCAGGAATAATTGAATATATAATAAAAAGAGAATCCCGCAATTGATACTAAAAATATAATACAAATATTAAATTCTAATGAATATAAAGATGGAGAAGAAGAACTTAAAAAGTATGGGATAAATATAGAAGAAGTTAATTCTATAATTGCTGTCCAAAACAGATGAAAACTAATATAATATTAAATATTATTTTGATAGTTTTATTTAGTGTATTATATATGGCTATTATATTTATATATTTAAAACAAAGAGATAAGAAAATAAATCAAATAACACAATATATAAATGAAATAAAAAATAGAAAATACGATTTAAATATAAATGAAAATAGTGAAGATGAACTTAGCAATTTAAAAATGAATTATATAAAATTACTATAATGTTAAAGGAAGAAAGTGAAATATCTAGACAGGATAAGGAAAATATAAAAATGTCAGTTGAGGATATTTCACACCAATTAAAGACACCATTAACTTCAATAATGATTATGTTAGATAATTTAAAAGACAATCCCAATATGGATGAAGATACAAAACAAAAATTTATATTTGAAATCAGTAAACAAGTTGACTGGATAAACTGGTTGGTTATATCAATTTTAAAATTGTCTAGGTTAGAAGCTAATGTTGTTAAGTTTTCAGATAATAAAATTAATGTAAAGAAATTTATAGACGAAATAATAGGTAATTTAGAAATACCGATAGAAATAAAAATCAAAAGATTAGTATTGAAGGGGATGAAGATGCGTCATTTATTGGAGATTATAAATGGCAACAAGAAGCAATTACAAATATAATAAAAAATGCCATAGAACATAATAAAGAAAATGGAAAAATAACTATTAAATATGAAGAAAATGTACTATTTACAAAGATTACAATAATTGATGAAGGACAAGGTATTGCTAAAGAAGATCTTAAACATATATTTGAAAGATTTTATAAAGCACAAAACTCTTCAGATAATAGTGTTGGTATTGGGTTATCATTAGCTAAAATATTATTGAAAAAAAATAATGGCATGATAAATTGTAAATCTGAAATTGGAAATGGTACAGAATTTATTGTTAAATATATGAAATAAATTAATACTTATCATATATGCAAAGAGTTGTAACATATTATAAAAATATTGATACTTACGTAAACTATACTTAAATTAGTGAGGTTCAAGGAAAGCATCAATTTTTTTTGTATGGATTTAAAGGATAAAACCGATGAAATTCAAATGTGACAAAATTTATAGTATATATGTCATTAAAAGTCACTTTGAACAATTATACTAAAACAGTAAAAATATTATAGATAGATTAAATCTTAAAAATAGTTAAATTTAGGAAGCATTTAATCTAATTTGTGTTTGAAGAAAGGAATGAGATTAAATATGGAAATATTAAGAATTGAAAATTTGAACAAAATTTATGGAAAAGGAGATAAACCAAGTAAAGGCTGTTGATAATGTATCTTTTCAGTAGAAAAGGGCGAATTCGTTGCTATAATAGGTGCGAGTGGAAGCGGAAAATCAACTTTATTACATTTAATTGGTGGAGTAGATAGGCCAACATCAGGAAAAGTTTTTATAGAAGGAAAAGATATATATTCTTTAAATGACGATAATCTTGCTATTTTTAGAAGAAGACAAATTGGATTAATTTATCAATTTTATAATTTAATACCTGTTTTAAATGTGGCAGAAAATATAACTTTACCTACAAAATTAGATGGTAGAGATGTTGATGAAAAAAGGTTGGATGAATTATTAAAAACACTTGGCCTTGAAAAAAGAAAATACAATTTACCAAATCAATTATCAGGAGGACAACAACAAAGAGTTTCTATAGGAAGAGCAATAATAAATGAACCCGCTTTAATGTTAGCAGATGAGCCTACTGGAAATCTTGATTCAAAGGCAAGTGAAGAAATTATTTCATTATTAAAACTTTCAAATAAAAAATATAATCAAACTGTTATTGTTATTACACATGATGAAAAAATTGCATTAGAAGCAGATAGAATTATAACAATTGATGATGGAAAAATAATAAAAGATGAAAGGAATGGAAAATAATGAAAGTATTAAATGATTTAAGCATACAAGATTTAAAACTTAACAAAAAAGGTCAATTGTAATTATAATAGGAATTATTTTATCAACTGCTTTGATTTGTGGAGTTGCAGGACTAATAACAAGTTTTCAGAAAACTATGGTAGATACAGCTAAAGAAGGACAAGGAAATTATCATACTATCTTTTATAATGTACCAAAAATGAACTTAAATATATTGAAGAAAATAGAGAAGTAAAAAGATTATTTTTTATCAGAAGAATTAGGGTATAGCTATCTTTCTAAACCTAAAAATGCAGAAGAAACACCAATTGTTAATGTTATTTCTATGAATGATAAATTTATTGAAAATATGTCTGTAAATTTAAAAAGAAGGTAGACTGCCAGAAAATGATACTGAACTTGCCATTTCAACAAGGATAAATGAAAAAGTTTAATACTAATTATAAAGTTGGAGATATAATTGCTATAAATATTAATGAAACAGAACAAAATATGGAAAATGGGATTCCCAAAACATATAAAATTGTAGGAATAATTGAAAGACCCATTCTTGCAATAGAATCTTATTACGTGGATTGGTTTACAGCTATTACAAAAATGCAAAATGTAAATAAAAAAGCTAATATAGCTGTTTTATATAATAAACCTAAAGATTATATAAAAAATACAGAAAATATAAATAATATGACAAAAAACAGAGAATAATGAAGATGGTGTCAGTTTTTCTGGATTATCAAACAAATATAAAAGTTATAAATATAATTTAATGGTCAATAAAGAATTATTAGCTTATGAAGGGGCTAGTTTGGATGATGAAACATTAAAAACAATATATGGATTAGGAGCATTTATAATTGGAATTGTTTTAGTTTCGAGTGTATTTGTTATTAGAAATGGTTTTGAAATATCAATAACAGAAAGACTAAAACAATATGGAATGCTTTCAAGCATTGGAGCAACTAAAAAGCAAATTAAAAAAAGTGTGTATTTTGAAGGATTTATATTAGGACTTATAGGAATACCTATAGGCATTTTAAGTGGAGTATTTGCAATTTATATACTAGTAAATGTAGTAAATTACATATTAAAAGACTATGTATCAAGAGGAACTTTACTAACATACAGTATGTCTTGGATAGCTATTGCAATAAGTGTTTTTTGTATCTATAATAACAATATGGCTATCATGCAAAAAGTCAGCCAAAAAAGCATCAAAAGTTTCACCAATTGAAGCAATAAGAAATTCTGAAGATGTAAAATTAAAAGCCAAAAAAATAAAATGCCCAAAAATTATAACAAAAATATTTAAAACAGGTGGAGAAATTGCATACAAAAATTTAAAAAAGAAGTAAGAAAAAATATAGAACAACAGTAATTTCTATAATAGTAAGTGTTGTAATATTTATTTCAATATCAAGTTTTATACAATATGGATTTAAAATGTCAGAAGCCTACTATACGGAAATGAATTATAATTATATGGTATTTATGCAAGAAAATGAAAATGAAGATAATAAAGAAGAATTAAAAAATACAAGATTTTAGAAGATATATCAAAATTACCTGACGCAGGTGAATATTCAATAAATAAAAGTAATGTACTAACAATGAATATGGATGAAAAACATAAAGCAGAATTAACTGAATATGGAAAAAGAAATAAAAGAAAGATTTTATAATGAAGAAAATGGAGTAAGAATAGATGAAATAAATGTAATCTCATTAAGCAAAGAAGCATATGAAAGATATGTAAGTAAATTAGGTGGAGATTACGAGAAATATAAAAATGGAGCTATTTTAATTGATAAAAATATAAATACCAACAATGATGGAAAAAAAATTCAAGGCAATATATATACATGGAAAAAAAGGAGATATTATTACTGGAAAAATAAATGATACTCAGTATAATATTGAGATTCTTGCTAGAACAGAAGAAATACCAGCCGGAGTAAATATTCTATATAATCAGGATGCTTTTATTATTGTAAGTGAAGACTTTATAAATAAGGTTGGATATAAATCAATTGCATTATATTCTAACTCAAATGATGCTTATAAACTAGATGAAGAAATTAAACAATATAAACAAGAGAACAATATAACAGATAATACTATTCAAACGTTTAATATGGAAGAATCTGCAAGAGCAGAAAATGCAATTGTGCTAGTAATTTCAATATTTTTATATGGATTTATAGGTGTAATTACCTTAATAGGAATAACAAATATTTTTAATACTATAACAACAAATATGAACTTAAGAAAAAAATTTGCTATGCTTAAATCAATAGGAATGACAAAAAAGAATTTAACAGAATGATTAGATTAAAAAGCATTTTTTATGGTTTAAAATCATTGATTATTGGAATACCAATTGGAATAATATTATCATATGGCATGTATACAGTTTTTAGAAATAATATGGAAATGGAATATGTATTACCATATAAATCAATTGTAATATCTATAATATTTGTGGCTGTTATAATTGGAATTATTATGAAATATTCTATGAGTAAGATTAATAAACAAAATGTAATTGAAACTATAAGAAATGATAATATTTAATGAATATTGACAAAAAATAGTAGAGCCGTATAATATGTTTTATATGATATTTCTGAATGGGTATAAAAAATGAAGAAAAAAAAAAAAGAATTTATTACAAAAATTTAAAATGGATTATATTATTTATTTGTCTAATTGGATTTTTAGCAATAGCAGAAGATGTATTTAATAAAGAAATAATGAGTGGAGATATAATAGGGTATAAACTAGTATCAACATTTTTAATATCAAATTTTGCAACACCAATAGCGAAATTTATTACTAATTTTGAGGAGCAATATTTTTGATAACATTAACAATTGTTTTATTGGTATTGATAAAAATAAGAAAATTGGAATATCAATTTTTTTCAAATCTAGTAATAGTTACAATACTAAACCAATTACTAAAAAGCAATATTGCAAAGACCTAGACCAACAGAATATAGGATTGTTGAGGAAACAGGATATAGTTTTCCATCAGGCCATTCAATGGTGAGTATGGCTTTTATGGGTATTTAATATATTTGATATATAAATATGTAAAAAACAAGTATATTAAATGGATTTCTATTGTATTATTAAAGCATATTAGTATGTTCAATTGGAATAAGTAGAATTTATTTAGGCGTTCATTATACAAGTGATGTCTTAGGCGGATTCTTGATATCAATGTCATATTTAGTAATATATATAAGTGCAGTAAATAAATTTTTATAAAAAATAAATCTTAGAAAATAGAAGAAAATGACAATGTACAAAGAATTCATGAAATAAATTTTTGTGGGTGAATAAAAAGCGGACTTTAAGGCTATTAATGTCCGCTTTTTTTGTAGTTTTAAATTAAAGTATTATACAAATTAATCCACCTGAACCTTCATTAACAATTCTTTCTAAAGTTTCTTGTAATTTAATTTGAGCATCTTCTGGCATTTTAGCAAGTTTAGCTTGTAAGCCTTCATTGACAAGTTCGTTAAGACTTTTTTCCAAAAAATATTAGATTCCCATATTTTTAGGGTCATTTTCAAACCCAGAAAGTAAGTAATTAACAAGTTCTTCAGATTGCTTTTCTGAACCAACAATTGGAGAAACTTCAGTTTGGACATTAGTTTTATTAAATGTATAGAAGGTGCAGTTGCTTTTAATCTTACTCCAAAACGTGAACCTTGTTTTACCATTTCAGGTTCCTCTAAAACAAGTTCATCAATAGAAGGTGTAACAATTCCATAACCTTTACGTTCAACTTCATCTAAGGCATAAGATATTTTGTCATATTTTTTTTTTTGTAATAGATAGTTCTGAAATTATTTTAAATAAATCACCTTCATTAGCTACATCAACACCAGTAATTTCAGAAAGAACTTTATAAAATAATTCTTCTTTTAAAGTTATTTGAACATTTACATTTCCAGTTCCAAGTTGAATATCTGTAATTACAGTATTAGAAATTATTTCAGTGGAACTAATTTTTGAAGTACAAGAGGAAATATCTTTTAAAACATTTACATTTTCAAAAGCTTCTTTGATTTCTTTAAATAATTCAGCTTTTAATGGGTGTGAAAAATCAAGTCCATCAACCCATCTAGGAAATTTTATTCTAATTTGGTCAGCAGGAAACTCATATAATATTTTTTGAAAAAAATATTGTTTATATCATTAATATCAAGGTATTCACAATTTATAGGAATAACTGTTGTATCATATTTTTCTGCTAATGTCTTAGATAATTCTTTAGTATAATCAGAATTAGGGTCAGTAGAATTTAATAATATCACAAAAGGCTTATTTAAGCTTTTTAATTCAGCAACTACTGTTCTTCTGGCTTTATATAATCTTCTCTTGGAATGCCTGTTACAGAGCCATCTGTTGTAACTAAAATTCAATAGTAGAGTGTTCTTCTATAACTTTTTTAGTTCCTATTTCAGCTTGCTTTTTTCAAAAGGAATTTCTTCTTCAGACCAAGGAGTTTTTACCATTCTTGGCATATCATCTTCTAAATATCCAATTGCATTATCAACTAAATAACCTACACAATCAACTAAACGTGTCTTGAATTTTAAGTTATTTGCTAAACTTATTTCAACAGCTTCATTTGGAATAAATTTTGGCTCAGTTGTCATTATAGTCCTACCACCAGCACTTTGTGGCAATTCATCTTTTGCTCTTTCTTTTTTATATTCATTATCTATATTAGGAATAACCAATAAGTCCATAAATCTTTTTATAAAAGTAGATTTACCGGTTCTTACAGGACCAACAACTCCTACATAAATATCACCATCAGTTCTTTTTTTTTGCGATGTCTTGATACAATATTGTATTATCCATCATATACCCTCCTTTGAATTTTGTAGATGTTTGTACTACGTTAATACTTTAGTTAATGTATATTTAATTTTTATTAGAAATATGACAAGTTTTAGTAACAAAAATTAATTTAAAAAAAATAACAATCGAAATGAAATTTTAAAATTTACCAAAACTTGCGAAAATAAAGTACATGTGATACAATAGCAACGTTAGTTATAGAACATATAATGTAATATAAGATTATGAAGGGATGAAAACAATGGATAGAGAAAAAGAAGCTATAGACAAATTAAAAGAATATGGTCAAAATCATATAGTAAATATATTAGAAAAATTAGATGAAACAAAAAAACAAGAATTAATAGAACAAATAAATAAAATAGATTTTCATCAAATGATGGAATTATATCAAAATACTAAAAAGAAATAGAATTTAAAGAAAGTAAAATAGAGCCAGTACCTTATTTAGATAAAGCTAAACTTACAAAAAGAGCAAAGAGAAGAATTTGATAAATTAGGAGAAGAAGTTGTCAAAAACAATCAATATGCTGTTGTAACAATGGCTGGAGGTCAAGGCACAAGATTAGGGCATACAGGCCCAAAAGGAACTTTTAAACTAGCTGTATATGGAAAAGGAAAATATTTATTTGAAATATTGGCAGACAATTTACAAGAAGCAAAAAAAAAGTATGGTGTAGTTATTAATTGGTACATAATGACAAGCAAAGAAAATAATGCTGATACAGTAGAGTTCTTAGAAAAAAATAATTACTTCGGATATGACAAAAATAAAGTAATAATATTTAAACAAAGTGAATTACCACTAGTAGATACAGAAGGAAACTTTTTAATAAACAAAGAATATAAAATAAAAGAAGCATCAGATGGTAATGGTGGCACATATTCATCTTTAAGAGCAAGTGGATGTTTAGCAGATATGAAAGAAAAGGAATAAAATGGGTATTTATTGGTAGTGTGGATAATGCTTTGTTAAAAATGATTGATGTTACATTACTTGGAATGGCAGTTAAAAAAGGTGTTCAAATAGCATCTAAATCTGTTGCAAAAGGCAAACCCACAAGAAAGAGTGGGGGTATTTTGTAAAATGAATAATCACCCTAAAGTTATAGAATACACAGAACTTCCAGAAAAATGGCAGAAGAAGTTGATAGTGATGGAGAATTAAAATTTGGAGAATCACATATAATGTGTAATTTATATACAATTGATGCAATAGAAAAAATAAGTAAAGAACCACTTATTTATCATACAGCATTTAAGAAGAATTCATATATAGACGAAAATGGAAAAGAAGTAATACCAACTGAGCCAAATTCATATAAATTTGAATCATTTATTTTTGATGCTTTTGAACTTTTTTGATGATATAGCAATTTTAAGAGGAAAAAGGGAAGATGATTTTGCACCTGTAAAAATAAAGAAGGTGTAGATAGTCCTAAAACTGCTAAAGAGTTGTATGAAAAATATTGGCAAAACAGAAAATAATTATAATTTGGGCTAAGTCACGAATTTAATAATTAAGAGAGGAAATGATAAAAATGGAAAAATGTAAAATTAAAAATCTTTATAATCTAGATGAAACAATTGCAAAAGAATTGTTAGAAAGTGTTACATATCCTTGGGAAGCATTACCTAAAATAGAAGAATTTATAATTGAATTAGGAAATAAATTAGATTCTAATATATATGAAAAAAAGGAGAAAAATATATGGATAGCTAAAATCAGCTAAAGTGGCTCCAACAGCATATATAAATGGACCAGCAATAATTGGAGAAAATGCTGAAGTAAGACATTGTGCTTTTATTAGAGGAAAAGCAATTGTAGGAAATGGTGCTGTAGTTGGTAATTCAACAGAATTAAAAACGTTATTTTATTTAATAAAGTGCAAGTACCACATTATAATTATGTAGGTGACTCAATATTAGGATTTAAAGCACATATGGGAGCTGGTTCTATAACATCTAATGTTAAATCAGATAAAAATTAGTAGTTGTAAAATATGAAAGAGAACAAATAGAAACAGGCTTGAAAAAATTTGGAGCAATGCTTGGAGATTACGTAGAAGTAGGATGTAATAGTGTATTAAATCCAGGAACAGTTGTATGCAGAAATACTAATATATACCCATTATCATGTGTTAGAGGGTTATCCCAGAAAATCATATTTATAAAAATAAAAATGAAATAGTAGAAAAATATTAAAATTTTGGTAATTAGATATAAGTTTTGTATAGGTTAATAAATAACATCGTTAGTAAAAATAAAATTTATAATAATTAAAAAAAGGACAATTTATCTTATTCAATTAATATGAATAAAATAGATTGTCCTTTTAAATTGATATTACTACATTTGTTGATTTCCAGGTATAAAGTAATCAACTACACCATAAATTAAAAGCACCTATAATTGCCCATCCATGAAATAGAATATCCTGCAACAAAGAATTGAGTTACATATAAAACAATTGCAGCTAATGCAAAGCCAACAAACCCCTTACCAAAAGGACTAGCATGTAATCCAGTAAATTTTATTACAAGATAGTCTACTATTGTAAGAACAATTGCTGCAATAGCTAAAGTCCAAATGTTATTTATAGTAAAACCAGGTGTGAAAAATGCAGTAATAGCTAACACTACAGCGACGGTAACTAACCTACCAACCACTTGCCATACAGTAGAAGTTTCACTTTGAGATGTATGATTCTCTTGTACTTCTGACATATTATTCAACCTCCTTAGTTAAAAAATTTATGCAGAAAATTTTAAGGTTATAAAATTATTATTTACAAAAATAAAAAAGTATACAGTAAATTTTGAATAAATTATACAAATTTTGCAAATGCTAAAACAAAAAAGTAAGTTTAAAGTAGGTGTTATTGATGATAATTACATTTGTAAGATCAATTATATTATATATTCTAGTTTTACTGGTAATGAGATTAATGGGAAAAAGAGAAATAGGTCAATTACAACCATTTGAATTGGCAATATCAATAATGATAGCAGACTTAGCATCAATACCGATGACTGATATAGGAATACCTATTTTTTAATGGAATTATTCCAATACTAGGTTTACTTACAATGCATTTAATAATATCTGTAATAAATTTAAAAGTATGAGAGCAAGAGAAATTATTTGTGGAAAGCCAAGCATATTAATATATAGAGGCAAAATCAATGAAAAATTTTGAAAAAAGGAAAGATTTACAATAAATGAATTAGAAGAAAGATTAAGAAATAGATAATGTATTCAATTTTGGAGATGTTGAATATGCAATCCTAGAGACAAGTGGTCAAGTAACAGTAATCCAAAAACCAGAAAAAAGAAATACAATACCAGAAGATTTTAATATTACTCCAGAATATGAAGGAATACCATATGATTTAGTTATAGATGGAAAAGTAATGGAAAAGAATTTGCAACAAATAGGAAAAGATTATAATTGGTTAAAAAAAACAAGCTGAAAAATTTAAAATAAAACCAGAAGAAGCATTAATAATTACAATTGACGGAAAAATCAAATATTTGTCAGAAAAGTGAAAAAAGGTGACTAATTTCTTAAAAGATAAATAAAATTTTAGTTTTTTAAAGTTATGAAAGAAGTAGAAGGAGAAAGGAAAATAATTATAATGAGAAAGAGTTTGTTATTTGCTTAATAATTATTGCATTAA
>VOFB01001724.1_pt1 | contig 30943 bp, 45 predicted proteins | sample 5384141 | NCBI WGS metagenome assembly VOFB01 (sample SAMN12384721, study PRJNA508395) | human gut metagenome | isolation source: healthy gut A | host: Homo sapiens | reverse complement strand
GCAGCGGAGCGATAACGATAACCTTCCGTACATCGAAGCTGTCGAAAAGGAGGTCGTTGATGGCGGTCAGCGTGATGCTTGTCTTACCCAAGCCCATATCCAGCAGGACGGCGGCGATGGGATTTTCCTGATGAAGTTGATGGCATATTTCTGATAGTCATGCGGTTCGTATATCATCGAGAATCCCTCCGATCTGGTTCATATCGTTAAGGAGATACACCTTGAAACCGAGATGCTGAAGCAAGCCATGCCTTGATACCTGCAACGGACGGGGCTTTTTGCCCGGAGCCTTTACTTCCACAAATGCAAACTTCCCATAAGGAAGAAGCACGATGCGGTCGGGCATTCCGTCAAAACCTGGGCTGACGAACTTTGGGCGCGATACCTCCCATATTTTTTCACGGCTTTGACGAGACCCTGTTCTATTTGTTTTTCGCTTTTCATATTTGTCCTTTCTGGAACAACGGAACGAGTGGAACAACCATTTCCTTATATTCCTATACGTGCGTATATGCGGGTCTTTATCTCTTTATCGCCGAACAAATATAAGGAAAAAAGTTGTTCCTGTTCCGCATCTTGTTCCGCAGTTAGCCTTTTTCGTAAATTCGCTGCTTACCGTAGAGGGGCAGTCGTTTTGGCGGCGGCACCGCGTTTCCAACCGGGAATCTGCGTCATAAGGGCAGCGATGGCATAGCTGTCGGCAGACTTCAGTTCGGAGAGGTTCTTGCGAAGCACTCGCACCATATTTCCGCATTGGATACGGTCGTGCGTTCCGTGGCGCCTTTGACAGCGGTCGATCGGAGAGGAAAACTGCGACGGGCATACACATCCATATCGTCCCATCCTTCGGGAAGGAGGGTGTTCAGATACTCCTCGACCATGCCGACACGTTCGTCCACCTCCATAGCGTTCCGCTGCGCCTTCTCGGACTCGGCGAGGATATCGCCTTCGGATACAGCTTTTCGCCGGACTCCCAGATGGCCTTCGCCTCGCCCAGAACTGATCGCGGTCTGCCTGGGTGAAGTGCCAGCTCTGCTTCTGTGTTTTTCTGATGCACTTTGATGATCCAGAAACGGCGGTTGCCTCTGCCGTAGCTCGGACGGTATTTGTCATCGGAGGTGGAGAGGAATGATTTCACCTTTTCAATGTCAGCTTTCTTCATTCCGGCAAGCTCTCCGATTTCGACCACCCAGAAGCCCTGCAGCTTTTCCGCTCCGGCTTTATCATCATATCGGTCAGCGAGGGATTCAGAGTAGTATTCGGGCGTGACGAGGTCTTTTACGATGGAGCTTTGCCGATGCCCTGTTCGCCGTCAAGGACGGGAACGCAGTCGAACTTGATGCCGGGACACATGACTCTCGCAACAGCGGCGGCGAAGGTCTTTCTCGTGACGGTGCGAACGTACTCCGTATCGTCTGCCTGCAGATATTTGATGAACAGTTCTTCGACACGCTTCACGCCGTCCCACTTGGGGAGCCCGTTGAGGTAGTCCCTCACAGGATGGAAATGGCGGTCATCCGCCACCTTGGTAAAGGAGACATCGTAGTTTCGTGTGGTGAACTCGCCGTAACGGATATCCACAAGCGATTTAAGCTGGGCAGAGTCGGCATCCCTCCAGAAAGAGTTTCCCTCGGGACGGTCCCACGGCATTTCACCTGTAACTTGGATGCGATTCGCCATATCGTTGAAAGCGAAGCCTTGCAAGTCGGGATCGTTTTTCAGGATGAGGTTCAAGTTCCACACGCTGTTTTCCAATGCCCCGGAGCGGGGTACGAAGTGAAGCCGCTTTAATGCCAGTCGGCATCATCGGAGAAATCCTCTCCGGCTTGAGCGATACGCTCGGCGGTAAAGGCACTCCCCTTGACCGTATCGTCTGCGAGGGCGAGTTCGGTCATCTGCTTGAAGGATTTCTTCTCGTCATCATCGCCGAAGCGGTGAATACGGACGAGGTCGAATGCGTTCAGCAGTTTCCCGCAGGCGGGGTCGGTGGCGTGGTGGCTGTATGCGAACTTGTCATCATAGATCACGACGCCTGCAGACGAGTCGGCGGGGATATAGTCGTAACGACCCTCCATAGCGGAAGGCTCATATATACATCGGCGAGGTATGTTTCAATCACGGCGGCGATACCGTAGGCACGGCAGAATGCGCCCACCACACCGGGCTTGGCGAGAGGGTCTTCCTGCTTTTTGCCGCTTGCCTCACGGACGGCGCTTTCACGGGAGGAGGTCGGGCAGGGAGCAGTCCTTCCAGTTCGGATGCGCCGAGAGATATACATCGGGATCGAGCCATTCGCCCTCGGTGGTCTTGCTGATGAATTCACCGTTTGCCGGAGTTGTCGGCCAATACATGAGCTGGCTCGGCTTGTAGGAGCATTCGTCAAACTGGTCGATGCCCCAATCGGCGGCGAAGTATCTGGCAAGAGCTACGTACTCGTCCGGAGTGATGTCCCTCGTCAGCGGCACGATGATGCGGCAGCGAGGCTGTTCGGGCGTGTGTCCGTGAGTGGTATAAAGACAGGATGTATACCGGCACTCGGCGGTGAACTTGTCGATGAAACCAATCTCTGCATGGTCTGCGTCCATCGTCAGCATGGAACGGCAAGCCACGGTCTCACGCTTACGGCGGTTGCCTTTGAGATTACCACCGACAAAGCCACCTTTGTCCTTGGCACGGTCACGGTCATCCTTCTTGAGTTTCGGATATTCCTCCACGGATTCGGTCGTGCGGATGGTGGTTTTCAGCCTTTCACACAAGTCTTCCCATGTGGTGGTTTTATTCGCCCAGGTCTTTGCGTAGCAGCTATTGCCGTAGGCGATTGGCAGGTCACGCATTTTTGGTTACCTCCTTAAGGTCGGATTTAAAATATCGGATGGCATAGTTCTTACGCTTGGCTCGGTCAATTTCGGCAGCCATGCCGCTTGAAATCAGATCTCCGAAGACCCATAATTCGGCGCACTTGCTCATCAGCACATTTCCGAAGAACATGGCAAGCTCACGCTCTTTCGGAACTGCGGAAACAGCAGATGCGGAGCGATGGGGAGATAGCCGCTGTCCACGGCGAATCTGCTGTATCTCTGCGCCGCCTTGACGTTCGTCTCAATATCTCCGGCATAGGGTGAGCAGATATATACCACGGGTCTGAATGCGAAGAACGCTTTTTCCTCTTTTCAATGTTTGTCATTGCCTCATATGCGGTGGGGTCGTAATAACCCTCCTGTTGAACTTGTTTATACTCATGGGTTTACCTCAATCTTTCTTATAAAAATCAGTCTCGTAACCATCGGCACGGAGCAACAGCCCGTTTGCCCAGGAAGGAGTGCGTCCCATCTGGTCGCAGACAGCCTGCAAAGGGACATTCTGCGGTCGGCTTCAATGACCACTTCGTCGTGGATATGCATCACGATAGAACAGCAGCGGAGCGTCTGCATGGAATAGCAAAGCAGGTCACGGGCGGTTGCCTGGACGATGTTCTCCACGAATTTTGGACCATAGCTATCAAGCCGTTCCCATTTTTTTGTGCCGCCGACACCTTCATAGGTGATGCAGGAACCACCGAACCTGTTTTCACCGATCTTGGGTTTCACATAGGCAAGCTGTCTGCCGGACGGGAGTGTGATAAACAGCATTCCGCTACGGGCAGAGCATACGATGCCGTGGGTCTTGGTAGTGGTTTTATTACGGACGGCATCCATAACGGCACGGTCGATTGCCCACCAGAATTGCACGATTTTCGGATTGGCTTGCCGCCATGCAGCCTACAAGGGACGGAAGTTCATCCTCGGTCAGACCCATCTCCAATGCGCCCATCGCCTTCAAAGCACCAACGGAGCCGCCATAGCCGAGGGCGAGTTCTGCGATTTTGCCTTTTTGCCTCAGATGACCGTTCACACCGTGCTTTTCCACGGGAACACCAAACATCTGCGATGCACTGGCGCAGTAGATATCCGTGCCTTCAGCAAAGACCTGCTGACGCCATTGCTCCCCGGCAAGCCACGCAAGGACTCTCGCTTCGATGGCAGAAAAGTCTGCAACGATGAATTTGCGGTCACCCTGGGGAACGAATGCTGTACGGATGAGTTGAGAGAGCGTATCCGGCACGTCTTCGTAGAGCATTTCCACAGCTTCAAAATCACCATTACGGACAAGGGAGCGGGCTTCAGACAAATCCTCCAAATGGTTCTGGGGCAGGTTCTGCATTTGAATGAGCCTGCCTGCCCATCGCCCGGTACGGTTGGCACCGTAAAACTGGAACATCCCTCTTGCACGGCCATCGGCACAGACAGCGGTCTCCATTGCCTGATATTTTTTCACCGAGGATTTGGCAAGCTGCTGACGGAGGGATAGCACAGTTTTCAACTCCGGCGGTGCGGTTTTGAGCATCTCTGCCACAGCCTTTTTGCCGAGGGTATCGGTCTCTATGCCGTTATCCGCAAGCCACACCTTCATTTGTGCGACCGAGTTGGGGTTTTCCAGTTCGGTCAGTTCTTTCATAGCCTGGGTCAGTTCGGGCGGGATCTGCCGTCCATCTGAATGGCCTGCCGCACCAGCTCCATATCCAGTCCCACGCCGCGGTCGTTGATCTCCTGATCGAGATGGTATTCATCCCATACGCTGTCCGGCACGGGGTATTTGGCAAGGCGTGCCTGTATGGACATTTCTGCTTCAACGTCACGGATGTTGTATTTTTTAAATGTCAGCCATTTGTCCGGGGCGTGTTTGGGGAGATTGCGGGTGCGCAGACCGTTGGACTTCGTTGGCGCACAGGGCTGGCAGAAGTATTTGATGAGGTCTTTGCCTTCGGCCAGCTTTTGCTTTTCCAGCCCAAGAACGGCACCGACACCTTCCAGTGAAAGCGGAAGACCCATTGTTGCCGCCCAAATCATCGTGCATCGCCAGGACTTCGGCTCGAGGTATTCGCCCGTAGGATTCCGAGATGCCGGGACAGGCAGATGCGTTCAAATTGGCGTTGAAGGCCCACTTGATAACGTTCTCATCGGTCAGCGAGGCGGCAATGTCTGCCGGGATGGTCTCACCACAGGCAAGATCCACGATCTGAACGGGAGTGCCATCAACGCTGTAGGAAAATAAAAAAACCTCAAATCAGGGTCTCCACATATTTGATAGACACCGCACTTGCCGAGGTCGGTGCGCTGTATGTTTCGATATCGATTGAGAGGTTTTCATTGTCACCTCCATTTCACTTACCGTAAAGGGCGGCAGGATCGCTCCCACCACCCACGGGGTTGATTACTTGTTCAAAAGTTCTCCATGCGCATCTCGTGGTATTCCTTGTCACGTTTTCGCGCTCTTCCTTCACGCTTTTCGCCCTTGCGGCGATTGACGAAGATGTCACAATGAATCAGAACATCACCAGGAAGCTAATGCTAGATGGACAGCCAGACGAACAGGAGCGCAGTGAGAATAAGGGTCTGAATTGTTGTCATAGTGTTTTTACCTCCTTTGGCTTAGTTGAAAATCATCCTCATCATCGGTTGCGAAATCGGACTCGGCGCTTGCCTTGCCGCCGAGGGGTTCGCCGTGACGAATCTTCTGAAGATTGTTAAGACCGCAGGCGATGCCGCGATTTCCGTTGGAGTTGAAAGCGTAGAAGTTGATGGAGGCTCGACCGTACACGCCGGAGTAGACCTCGGAGCGGGTCAGCACAGGATTGCGGTCAGCGTCCACGATACCGGGAGCGGTAGTGGAGTTGGCATTCACGAAGTAGCGTCCTGCATAGGCAGGGTCATCGGGGCGTCTCGGTATCACCATCACGCAGAGGGTTCTTGATGACGGAGAGAGCCGGGACGGACTTGCCGTTGCCCTTCAGCTTGGCCTCACCCTCATGGTAGGCGGCTTCGATGGCGGCCTTGATTTTCGCCACCGTCTTAGTATCGGACTTCGGGATGATGAGGCTGACGCTGAACTTCGGGGTGCCGCCGTTGATGGACTTGGCTTCCCAGACATTGGCATAGGACCAACGGGTGTCCTTGCCGGTGATAACCTTCATGGGGTTGTTGACTTTGGTGGTGTTGTTAGACATAATCGTTTACTCCATAAAATTTAATTTTTGATGCCTCTGTGTTCATAGCCGGACGCTTGTCGGACATCGGAACGAGCGTGGGCTTTCCCTGGGGCTTCGTGATGAAGCGGCCGAGAAGATTTCTCAAACTTGGCTTTGCCAAGCGTTTTCTGCATCTCGGTAATGCCGAGCAGTTTCTGTTCATAGGGGTCGTGACCGGCGGCCTCTACCGCAGCGGCTACAAGCCTTTCATCTGGTGTACTTGCGGTTGGAGCTGCCCTCGACTACCTTCCAGCCATCCCATTCCTTACCGCTGATGGCCTGCTGAAGGGCGTATTCCTTCACATCGTTTGCCCAGGCGGTAAGGCGTCAACCTTGTCCGAGGATGCCGGCGACTTCCTCATCCGTGAGGAGCGGAGGTTCGGCAAAGTCGTACCGGGCAAGCGCGAGGTTCGCTCTGGCTCGTTCCCGGCAGTCCGCCTTTGCCTTGCAGAACCGACACCACTCGCCGCAATGGAACATCACCCTCGCCCTGCGTAGGCCAGCTCGGCCTTCGGCTACAGTTCGGTCTCTGCCCATTCGAGAAGCTCGGCGGTCCATACTGTCAGACGCTGATATTGGATTTCCTTTGGGGCTGATAGATGGTCATCGTGACCGTGTCGATGTCATAGAGAGCATCGAAGATCTCCAGAGCGCCGAGGGCATACAGCATCATCTGCGGGTTGTGGTCTGCGGAGACCTCCACGCCCTTGCCGTGCTTATAATCCACGATGTTGAGCGCACCGTCAGCGATGAGGACGCAGTCCCCGGTGCCGAAGCCGTCCCGCACCCAGCGGGAGAAATCCACTCGCTGCTCGATCAGGATGACAGGGTCGGAGCAGGTCTGCTTTTGCGGTCTCGAGCAGCTCCACCACATAGGCGGCATAACCGCTGGCGCAGTCCTCCATCTCCTCGTTGTACCAGCTTCAGACGGAATGCCCAGAACCGTCTTGAGCTTGGTTCGCACAGGCTGTGGGCGTCCGTTCCCTCGGCGGCGAAGTCGCTGCCCCTTGTCCTCGTAGTTCTCGCCGAGCCTCGCGGACGGAGGGCAGTTCAGCCACCTGTGGGATGAGGACGCGGATAGCAGTGCGTGATTACCCATTTTCGAAGTCCCTCCGCATCCTTGATCAGAGCGGCGTACTCCGTAGGGTCGATGCCGGAGAGCGTTGCCGCGCCATGCTGACGGAGCAATTCCTTTACCTGCGCGGTGAAGCCACGGCTGGACATCTCTGCGAGGATCGCACGGACGTCTTCTTTGGTAGGAGCCGGCTCGGTCGGTGTTGCCGGAGCTTCGGCGGTCTTGCCACTGAACATCTCCGCCAAGGGTGTCAGCCGCATCGTTAATGGCGGCAGCCGCAGTTCGCAGATCTCTGATCACGGCATCCAGTTCGCTCATTTTTGACATCTTTGTACGCTCCTTCCTTGATTTGCTTTTCTCTCACCGCGAGGGTGACTTTCTTTGCCAGTGTTGCCGACACGATGATGAAGTCGAGCAGAACATCAACGAGTTCTTCCTCCGGCTTCAGAGCATCTCGCTTTACTTCGTTCATTCGTTTTCACCTCCCGAAGGAGCGGTATCGTTTTGCTCCTTACACTCTCCCATGAACATGAGAAGTGCATTTCGGAAAAAATCCGGGAAACTTTTTTCAAAAAATATCCGGGAATTCTTTTTCGAGGACGGCTTTGACTTTTTTAATCTGTAGGCGAAGGTCTTTCTGCCGATCCCAATGCGTTCGCCGATGGCATCCTCTGATAACCCCTCGCCGCAGCTCGCCGATTTTGATTGCCTCCGGCATCAGGTCCGTAAGCCGAGCGTACAGAGCTTTCATTTCGGAAGCCTCGATGATGATGTCTTCGAGCAACGGCGAATCGTCCGGGATTTCATCCACCCAGGCAGTTTCGTTTCCTTCGTCATCGGTTTCGGTGTAATCGAGGGAACGCGTATCGCCCATGCGGTGGAAGGACAGGCAAGTCAGACCGTCCATATCGCAGGTGAGCCGCTTTTTGCTTGGGGACACACGCAGCGACCGTGCCTCTGCTGACGGATTCGGTAGATATTGATGTCGTGGTAGTAGCATCGAATTCTTCCTTTGTTGACAGGGATGCTCTCTTTCGTGGAGCGGATGTAGATGGTGTACTGCTTGTCTTTCTTTATCATAAAAAAGTCCTCCGATTTTCGATTTCTCGAAACGGAGGACTCTGGGTTCGGCTGCAAAAAGGGTGCAGAAAATTAACCACAGCCCGACAGAGATTCTGCATGGCATTCAGAGAGAAATCTGCAAAGGAAGGCATTGGCGGGCGGTATAATAAGATATCAATGTAATGTTGGCTTTGTTTGGCTGAGTTCTAACTACAACGATCACGGAATATGTTTTGCTTTTTCTAATAAAGGAGAAGTAAGAAGATGAATATTGAATATATTCTTCATATACGAGCAATTTAAAACCTTTTCTTCTTAGATCTATGTCCAAAAAACGATTAGCCGTCTCTTGTGAGTCAGGATGACCCCGTCCCGATGGACTCCGGCAAGCATCCATGGAGCAAACGGTTATTGATGCCACTGTTGCGTACTTCAAAAAAGAAGTGATGCCGGATCTGAATCCACATCTGAAGGATGACACTATTGACAAAATGGTCAAGCTGATAAGCATAGATATGACCATACCTGAAAGAAAAAGAAAAGCCTCATGGCATTCCATGAGACTGGTGATGATGCTACATTTCTTGCAGAAGTATTTTTATATGCCCTCAACAGGCCAAACAAGAAGCAGAGCAATACTGTTGAATATCAGGATGCTCCTTTGCTTGCCGAAGCAAACTACGAGTGTCCGCTTTGCCACAAAAAGTTGGTAGACTCTATAAAGGGGCAAGCAGTAAAAAATATAGGATTACACAGGTTTTTCCCGCAGGGCTAAAAAAAAGAAGAGACAGCAGCAGAATTTGCTGCCGTCTATCCCATTCCGTTGAAGCTCGATGCACTGGACAATCTCATCGCTCTTGACGAGGATTGTGCAGAGCGATACCTTCTGAGTCCTACTGTCGAAGAGTACGGCAAACTACATGAAATTAAAACACAGCTTACAAAAGAATTATGCGGCGAAACTGTCCGTAAACGATGTGCAGCTTGAAGATGATATCCGAACTATACTCAGTGCCCTGGGCACCATAAAAAACGCATCGGAACTTGTCGAACTTGAGTATGAGGCTTTGCGCATAGATGAGAAGTTTGATGCTGAAAACTTCATCTTAAAAAATGAGACACAGATGCAGGTGGTAACTTATTACCGATACATAGAAGGTTTTCTCAAATTCAAATGCTGATTTTGACATGATAGCGTCCGAAATTAAAGTTAGTTCCATGAAACTGGAAAAAGCCGGTCTGTCACAACAAGATGTAATCAGCCAGCTATCAGAGTGGATACGAAACAAGGCTGGGCTTGGAACGGAAAAGCCTCTTGGCTTGCAACATCGTTGTATCCTTTTTATACAGAATTAGTGAGGTGTTTCATAAATGAAAATGCCGAATAAGGTGACGCCATACAAAAGAAAGCAGTATCGCAAAATTCCCGGTAATTCTTGAACTTCTCGAAAAGAAGAATATGACACCATCAGAACTGTTTTCAAGGTGAGGAAGAATAAGATCCAGAGCATCGACGAGTTTGTAGAGATTATAGATTGTCTCTATGCCATGCATAAAATAGAAATCGACGGGGAGGTGCTTCATTATGTTGGTTGAAGTAAGGTGCGACAAATTTGTCAGCAACGGTAAAACCAGAGAACCGATTCGTTTTCATGCCGGGCTTAACGCCGTTCTCGGAGATGACAACGGCTCAAACTCCATCGGAAAATCCACTTTTCTCATGATTCTGGACTTCGTATTTGGTGGTTCCGACTATGTCAAAAAATGCGTTGATGTTCAGGAGAATGTCAAGGAACATACCATTTGTTTTGCCTTCAGCTTTGATGGACAGACGTATTACTTTTCAAGAAATACGGTCGACTATAACAATGTCGTGAAATGTAATGCTGAATATCAAGCATTGCCGGATGAAGATCCTATCACTTCAGCAGTATGGAGAATTTCTCTGCGAACATTATGCCTTGTCAGCAGAGGGGATAACTTGGCGTGGAGCAATCGCAAGGTTTATTCGAGTTTATAAAGAGACACTTTGGATGAAGAGCGCCCTTTGCGCTCATCCAAAGACGAGAAGACGGCCGACGCTATCAAAGGATATATGCGCCTATTTGACAGATACTCATCTGTCGAGGCACAGATAAAGCAGGCCGCTGTGGCTGAAGATGAAAAAAAGCATTTCGTAAGTCTACGCAGGAATACAATCATATCCGTGCCGCAAAAATGATAAGGAAAAAGAGGCAAACGAAGCCAGGATCACCGAACTTGAACAGCAGGAACGAATTCTGATCGATGACAATAATCGTGGGCTTCTTGACCTTGATAGTATGACTGCACAGAGACTCTCGGAGCTGAATGAAGCTCTTATAAATTACCGAAGACAGAGGGCGTTGATTCAAACACAGCTGAATTCCGTGCGTCGTGACATGACTGGCGAAAGACGTAGCTTCAAGAAAACATTTACCGATTTGGAGCGTTTCTTCCCCAATGAGGAATTTCACACATTGGAAGAGATAGAGAGTTTTCACCAGAAGTTGACTAAAAATCCTAACACAGGAATTCACAGAAACAGAGAGAAGTCTCGCCACTACCTATGTGTTGCTGGGCAACGAAATAGCCGCAATTAAGGAGCAGATTACCGAGATCAAAAATGTTCCGAATGTCTCACAGGCGATCCTGCGGGGAATATGCGCAGATCACCACTGAACTGATCAACTTAAGAAAGGCAAATGAAAACTATGATGAATTGCAGCGTTTGAAGCGGGTTGCTGCCGATTACGCTGCAACAAGGGATACTATAATAGCTGACGAACTTCTCGCTATTGAAAGTACTATTAATCAGGAGATGGGCAGCATAACCCTGGAGATTTTAGGCGATGCAACTCATATGCCGCCTGTCCTCAGGCTTGAAAAAGCTGAACAAGTACGCATTCAAAACACCAAACGACGGAGGTACCGGAGCGCAGTACCGCGGTCTCATTACCTTTTGACCTTGCCAACATGGCCGTTGCCCCCGTTCCGTTTGTGGTTCACGATTCCGTGCTGCTTAAGAACATAGAAGAGCGGTATTCTCTGCTATTATTAGGGTGTACCACAATCAAAAGGATCAGAACAAACAGGTGTTTATGGCGTATGATACCCTTGATGCTTATGATGAGGAGACCCGTAAATTGGTGGAAGAAAATGCCGTGCTGCAATTATCTCCAGGAGGCAATGAGCTTTTCGGATGGGCATGGAACAAGGAGAGACAAGATGAAACAGAGCAAGCGTAAAAAATTTAAGTCCGAGTTTTCTTATAACCGACTTTGGAAAATGCTGATTGATCGCAACATGAAGAAAGGAGAGCTGCAAGAAATAAGCGATGTTTCCGCTGCTTCGATTGCAAAAATGGGTCGCTGTGAAAATGTCACAACAGATGTCCTGCTCCGGATTTGTGAAGCCCTTGATTGCAATATCGAAGACATTATGGAGCGAATTCCCCCTCCAACAGGATAAAGAGAAGAATGCATAAAAGGGGGGTTTCTCCTGTGGAAAAACTAATTGATATCAGCAGCTACCCGGTCATGCAAGTGCTGGATGTGCTGCTTCAAGATAAAACGACAAAAAGAACATCATATGGGCGACCGACACTTATGCGGAGTTTGGTGAAGAATTCACGGACAAGGTGCAGCTGGACGCGAACGCCATCCTGCGCCGAACCGATCTCATCCGCCCCCGCATCCAGAAGTCGCAGGAGGCACAGGCGCAGCGAACAAGAAAAAAAGCAGAGGTGTTTACGCCCGCATGGCTTTGCAATCAGATGAACAATCATTGCGATGAGGACTGGTTCGGGCGCAGCGGCGTGTTTAACACGGAAAACAGCGACCATACCTGGATGGTGTCGGAGGGGAAGATCGAATTCCCCCCAAAAGAAGTGGCAGCACTATGTGGACTCCGCCGACTTGAGATCACCTGCGGCGAGGCTCCGTACCTGGTTTCCCGGTATGATGTATCAACGGGAGAACTGATCGTCCCGCCCATGCGGCGCATCGGAATGCTTGACCGAAAGCTGCGCATCGTGAACGAAAATACGGAGGGCTATGACGAGTGGCTGAAATGGACGCTCCGGGCATTTGAGGCCTGCTACGGCTATGAGTATCAGGGCGACAATGTGCTGATCGCGCGGATCAATCTGCTGCTGACCTTTACGGAGTACTACGAGGAACGCTGGGAACGACGGCCGGACGACAAGCTCCTGCGGCAGATGGCAAACAAGATCGCCTGGAACATTTGGCAGATGGACGGGCTGAAGGACACCGTTCCGCTCGGAAAGCCATATGAGGAGTTTCGTCAGATTACGCTCTTCGATATGTTCGGGGATATGGGCGATGAAAAGACGATGAGCCGGAAGCCGTGCCGTGCAGGATATTTGACTGGAGAAGCAAAAAACTCCATACTTTTCAAAAAGCTGAAGGAGATGTGAGTTATGGGAAAGAAACTGTTTGATTATGTGATTGGGAACCCGCCGTATAACGAGGATTTTGAGAATTCAGGAGATAACGGTAACTTTGCAAAGCCTGTCTATAACTATTTTATGGACGCTACCTACGAGGTGGCAGAAAAAGTGGAACTCATCCACCCTGCTCGTTTTCTCTTTAACGCAGGAAGTACGCCAAAGGCATGGAACGAAAAATGCTTAATGACGAGCATTTTAAAGTTATGAAGTATGAAGCTGATTGCACAAAGGTCTTCCCAAATACAGATATTAAAGGCGGTATTGCAATCACTTACCGAGATGAGGCGAAGCCTTCGGTAAAATTGGAACTTTACTGCTTTCCCTGAACTGAACGGTATCGTAAATAAAGCTGCTGTTTCTGATGAGGCCTATAGTGTCGCATCAATAGTGTATACACAGGTGCGTTTTTGATTTGGACGCTTTGTATGCAGATTATTCGGAATATAAAAGTATCATTGGCTCAAACGGGAGAGATAAGCGTTTTAGAAATAATGCATTTGACAAGATTAAAATTTTTACAGATACCCCCAAAGGTACCGATGATATAAAGGTGTTAGGCATTCTGAAGAACAAGCGTACATGGAAGTACATTCCGTTGAAGTATGTCGATATGTCTCATGAAAACATCGAAAAATGGAAAGTCCTTGTTCCGCGAGCAAATGGTTCAGGTGCATTAGGTGAGGTTTGTCTACGCCGTTAATCGGCGAGCCGTTAATCGGCTATACACAGTCATTTATCGGTATTGGCTCTTTCGATACGGAGTTTGAAGCTGCCGCAGTCATGAAATATATCAAATCAAAAATTTGCACGTGTTATCTTAGGCGTACTTAAAGTAACACAAGACAATGATCGCGGTGTTTGGAAGCTGATTCCCCTTCAAGACTTCACTCCTGCCTCCGATATCGACTGGTCGAAGTCGATTCACGAGATTGACTTACAGCTGTATCGCAAGTACGGTTTGGACGAAAAAGGAGATCGCGTTTATAGAATCTCATGTAAAGGAGATGGCATAATGGCAGCGATTCAGATCAAAACAGCCGCAAAGGTCGTTCCGCAGTGCTATGCCTATACCACTCCCGGAGTACCGGTACATGACGGCTGGACGAAAAATCGGCTTTACCGAGCGGGATGTGGAAACGCGTATCAACGAGCAGACCCACACGGTGAGTGTCGCGCACAAGACCTGGTGGGCAATGCGTGCCGCCTACATGACAGAGCCGTACGGGACATTTACGGATAAGGACTTCCACGCTTACCTGAAGAAGCTCGGTATTTCCCGCGAGGCCGGGACGGAGTGGTTCGAATCGAGCCGAATGCCGCCCGCGGTAATTTTATCGACTTCACGCAGAATCACGGTGTGGTATCGGAGGATGATGCCGATGCAGTGATTCCGTACAGGCTCCGCGAGGAACAGGCGGAGGCTGTGCAGAGAACGGCGGATTATTTCCGCAGTCGTGAGAATGCCGAGTTTCTTTGGAACGCAAAGCCTCGCTTTGGAAAAACGCTGTCCGCCTATGACCTGTGCATGAAGCTCGGTGCACGGAATATCCTCATCGTGACGAACCGCCCGGCGATTGCAAATTCCTGGTATCAGGATTATGAGACCTTTTTCGGCCCGCAGTCCGGCTATATCTTTGTCAGCAATGTGGACGGAATCAAGGACAGAAAGTTTGTTTACAGCCGAGAGGAATACATAGCAAAGCTCAATGAGAACACAAAGGGCTGCATTGAATTTGTCAGCCTGCAGGATTTGAAGGGCTCCATCTATTTCGGCGGACGCTTTGATAAGCTGTCGGAACTCAGCGCAGAGAAGGGCTGACATGGGATGTCCTCATCGTGGATGAAGCCCATGAAGGCGTGGATACCTATAAGACCGATACTGCATTTAATCATATCCGGCGAAAATGGACGCTGCACCTTTCGGGCACGCCGTTTAAGGCTCTGGCAAATGACAAGTTCCCGGAGAGCGCCATCTACAACTGGACGTATGCCGATGAGCAGAAAAGAAGCGCGACTGGGATGCTTCCAGCGAGATCGAGAACCCCTATGCCAAGCTGCCCAGACTGTCCCTTTTTACCTATCAGATGTCCGACATTGTCCGCGACAGAGTGAGAAAAGGTATCGAGCTTGCGGATGATGATATTGAAGAATTCGCCTTTGACCTGAACGAATTTTTCAAGACGAACGAGTCCGGGAAGTTTGTGCATGACCAGATGTGGATAAGTTCCTTGACGCTATGACACGGCAGGACAAGTTTCCGTTCTCAACGCCCGAACTGCGGGACGAACTGAAGCACACCTTCTGGATCCTGAATCGAGTCGCCGGCGCAAAGGCTCTGGCCAAGAAGCTGAAGCTCCACCCGATATTCAAAGACTACGAGATCATCCTTGCGGCAGGCGACGGAAAATTGGATGATGACGATGAGAACGAGAAGTCATTCGACAAGGTCACAAAGGCGATCTCGGAACACGATAAAACCATCACGTTATCCGTGGGGCAGCTGACTACCGGCGTGACGATCCCCGAATGGACGGCGGTTCTTATGCTGTCCAATATGGCGAGTCCGGCTCTCTATATGCAGGCGGCTTTCCGCGCGCAGAATCCGTGCCTGTTCCATGATAAAGACGGTAATTCCTACAGAAAACAGAACGCCTATGTGTTCGATTTCGATCCTGCTCGCACCCTTACGATTTTGAGCAGTTCGCCAATGACCTGATTCCGGAGACGTCCGGCGACAAAGGGTGACTTTGACAGCCGCAAGCAGCACGTCAGAGAGCTTTGAACTTCTTCCCGGTTTACGGAGAAGATGAGGAAGGCTCTATGATAGAGCTTGATGCAGAAAAGGTTCTCACGATCCGCGCCATATCCACGCAAGAGGGTCGTCGAGCGCGGCTTTGTCGAATTTCCTATTGCGAACATCGGCGGTATTTTCGGAGCACCGAAGGAGATCATTGACATCATCAACAAGATGCGGGCAATCCGAAGAACCGAAGGCACTTGCTCCTGCGGCTGTGGATGAGACTACGGCAGGCGCACTTAACCTGAACGAGAACGGCGAGGTTGAAATTCCGAGAGAACAAATCATCGGAACGGCAAGCGAACTTTTCGGTGATAAGGTTTATGCGGATGTTGAGGATCAGCTGGCGTCAGCCGTGGAGGAGATCCAGAGAAATGTGGAACTGACGCCGAATCCCAAGAAGGATGAGTTAAAAACGCTCCGCGAACAGTTCTCAAGGCCGATTGCGGACACACTTATGGACTCCGCAAGAGCGCAGTATGGCGGCGATTTGAAAAAGTCAACTCAGAAACAGTTGGAACGCAGAATACAGGAAACAACAGATACCGTCGTAACCCGTGAGTACGGCGATTACACGATTCGGGATCATCAGCTTGCCAAAAGAGCGCGAAGACAGAATCCAGGAGGCACAGCAATCCGGAGCCACAATGGCGGAGATCACGCAAATTGATGAAGAGTATGCCGCAAAGGCGTCTCAGGGCTACCGTGATATGGTCGACAACATCAGCAGGAAACTCCATAGCGATGAGACGGTGAAAAAAGGCTGCGGAAACCATCGTCGAAACGGTAGAAACCGAAAAAGCAGAATGCGGAAAAGGATTCTATCGAGGGCAGCGTCCGTGACCATCTGCGCGGTTTCTCTCGTACGATCCCGGCATTCCTCATGGCGTATGGCGATGAAAATACCACGCTTGCGAACTTTGACGCTCTTGTGCCGGACGAGGTGTTCTGGGAGGTCACCGTCAATCCGCAGAATGGGCAGGGCGTGACGCTTGACCAGTTCCGTATGCTGCGTGACGGCGGCGACTATGTGTCTGAAAACGGTGAACAGAAGCACTTTGACGGACACCTGTTTGACGAAGTCGTGTTTAACGATGCCGTGCAGGAGTTTATGAAAAAAGCGTACCGAACTTGCAAACTATTTTGAGCCTGACCATAAGGGAGATATCTTTGATTTTATTCCACCCCAGCGCACGAACCAGATATTCACGCCGAAAAAAGTAGTGAAGGACATGGTGGACAGGCTTGAGCAGGAAAATCCCGGCTGCTTTGACGATCCTGATGCAACATTTGCCGACCTGTATATGAAGTCGGGAATGTATGTGACGGAGATCGTGACACGGCTCTATCAGAGCAAGCGCATGAAGGCGTTGTACCCCGATGAGGCCGAGAGGCTGAATCACATCTTTTGCCAAGCAGGTATTTGGATGCGCTCCGACGGAGATCATATATCGGATCTGCCTGCGGTACATCCTCGGATTCAGCGACGAGATACACATCGAGAAAAATAATATCCGCCTCTGTGATACTCTGGAATACGCAAAGAACGGAACGATGGATGCTGAAATGCGTAAGCTGTTCGACCTTTAATATACACAGATGTGTGTTCGGTAGTAGTAAAGGCAGCGGCAACATGAATGACTAAGTAAGGGGAGGTTTCTCTAATGGCATATGGAAATCAATAGAGCTGTTCCTCGTAAACGGTACAGCAGACAGCTTAATAACAGCGGAACTATCCAACTGGAACGGTAAAGCCATAAAGATCCCTCGCATCGAAGTGGCTTCATGTAGTCGTACTGACATTTCCCAAGCAGGAGTCTATTTTCTGTTTTGCAAAGAGGACGATGGTACGGATTCCGTTTATATTGGCGAGGCAGAAAATGTGAAAGACCGTCTCGTGCAGCACCTCCGTGATTATCAGTCCGAAAAAGAAAAGTTTTACTGGAACACAGCTGTAATTTTTGTGGGCAGAGACCTTAACAAGGCGCTCATCAGATATCTCGAAAATCGTTTTGTTGCGATTGCGAGAAGCTGCAAGCGTTATATGGTGCTAACCAAGAATACATATCGCAATACGGTAATGAAAGAGTCCCAAGTTGCAGTCATGGAAGAATTCGTGGATAACGTAAAAATTCTCATCAATGCCTTGGGATATAAAGTTTTAGACCCATTGCTGCAAATCAGTACTGATGCCGCCGCTACCGATGGTGAGGAATTATTCATTAACACCGGAAATACATCTGCTACTGGCATGGTGACTTCTGAGGGCTTTGTGGTTCTCAAGGGAGCCGTAGTGAATGAAAAGACATCCGCAAAATCGCTCAGTGCCGGAATGAAGAAACTTCGAGACAGGATTTTCGCAGATGGTAAGGTTGAAAATATGACCACTACGGAAGACATATTGTTCTCCAGCTCCTCCGCGGCTGCTGAATTCGTCCTGGTTATAGCGCAAGCGGTCCTCGCACATGGAAGGCAAAGGATGGTCGTACACTTAAGGAAATCGAGGACAACGTGGTTTGTGGATTAAACCTTTAATTATTCTATGAAAATTAAAAGGTCTGGCAGAGGGGTTCACTTTTTCCGGCGGCAGCGTTTGCCAGAAACTCCATAACGAAAAAGCGAGGTCGGCAGGTTCACATTTTGAACCCACTAACCCTCGCTTTTTGGCTTTATATCAAGGGATTTTCATATGGAATACTAAAAGTACGGCAAAGCAATTTGTATCATTGCTACCGTATTTTGTGGGTTGCGAGGCAGGATTTGAACCTCGGCGACCTCCGGGTTATGAGCCCGACGAGCTACCGAACTGCTCTACCCGCTATATGGTAATGCCGTAGTCTTCGGATGGTGCCGGAGACCGGGGTCGAACCGGCACGGTCTTTGGGGACCACGGGTTTAAGTCCCGGGCGTCTGCCAATTCCGCCACCGGCATTTGTGCGCTTTATAAAGTATAGCACAGCGCGGCATGCTTGTCAATCCCCTGTAAAGAAATCTTCAAATTTTCCGCCGCAAATTCCGCCATGTTTCGCGGCTGCCCGTTTCGCCGCGGCGGGATTCTGTGAAACCGCTTGCAATCGTGCGCATGCCGGACTATATCACTTCGTTTGTAAAACAATAAGCGAGGTTTGCGCAATGGTAAGTTTAAAAACATTGGAAGTCCTCCTCCGCACGGGCGAATGCCGGAGCGCCGCCGTCATTTCCGCAGATTGATCTGGCCCTTACGCGTCGCAGTGTGCGGGCCGGCGGGTGGGGGGCGTTTCTGATCCGCCACCGCGCTGGAGAAAGCGCGCTGCGCGCCGCCACAGCGGCGCCGTCGGCGCCCTATGTCAATCTCTGCCTCAGCGCCGGCTCCATCGCGTCGCTGGACAGCTCGTCCCCGGAAACGCATATGCGGTGATCTTGCGGGCGTTTGCTGGAACGTTCCGGCAAACGACGTCGGATCCCCCTGCCGCTATGATATGCGGATTTAACGGACGATGCGCGCCTGCGGCACGGTGGACGCGCTGTCCGGCGGCATAACCGAGACGTTTGCGAATATATCGGAATCCTGCAAACAGGAGTATCTTCATTGTCCCGGGCATCACGGGCCCGCAGCCAGGTGGTATTCATGATGGGTCTGCAAAAGACACGCTGGAATCCATTTATGACGCGCCGGAAAAAACTGCATGAAATTCTGAAAGTACGCACGCAGTTTGCGGCCGATTGGGCGAGAAAGCCAAGGCAGCGGGCGCGGAATGCGTCTGGATCGGGGAGGGGGCCGCCTCATCCAGCCTGATCTCGCCGCAGCACTATGCGGAATTCGTCATGCCCTATGCCAAGGCGCTTGTGGACGAGATCCGGGCGCTGGGAATGTACTCGATCATGCATGTGCGGCAATATCAATCCGTCGTTCGCCCATGTCGCGGCAACCGGCGCGGACGCGATGGATATCGACCACATGGTCGATCTGGCCGCGCTCTGCGAGGGGATATCCCGGCAGACGTGCCTGAAGGGGAATATGGACCCTGTGCATCTGCTGACGCATACGCCCCAGCAGGTCGCCGCCGAGAGCCGGGCGATCATGGATTCGGTAAAAGGGAAGTGCGGCTTTATTCTCTCTACCGGCTGCCTGATCCCGCGCGACGCGAACCCCGCGTGCGTAGACGCCATGATCGGCAGCGCGGACTGAACCATGGAATAAGATTCGGGAGCGCCCTCCGTTGGGGCGCTCCGCTTTTGTCCCCGCATCCCGTCCGGGCCGGTTTCCCCGGTGCCCCGTTTCATGCTTCAGCGCCGCAGCGCCTCCGCCAGGCTGTAGTAGGGGGATGGTGATAAACATCACCCAGGTGGGTGCCAGACCGAGCAGAACATCCCGACGCCCAGGTATGCGATCAGCACAAGCACGGGGTATGCGAAGTGGTGCGCGTTGCGGTGTTCAATCGCGTTGATAAGCGTGTAGTAGAGGGGAATGGTCAGCAGAAACAGCCAGGATACGCTCCAGCCCTTGTCCCCCAGAATCCCCACAGCAGAAAGACGATGCAGGCGAACACCGGGTGGGGAATTGCTTCCACGCATGAATCTGCGCCGGCGCCGCTCCAGGTCCGCGCCGTCCTGTGCCGGGCCGCCGCATACGGTCTGCGCGCCGGCGGGTGCGCTTCCGGTCCCGCCGCTGTCCGGGCCGGCCGCGTTTTGTTCGGCGTATACGTGCCCGCAGCCCACGTTGACCTTTTCCCCGGTCTTTGTGTCGTTGACATAAATCCCCTTGATCCCGACGTGCACTTCCGAGCCGTCGGGTTCCACAACATGTCCCCGCCGCGGAAGGACACGTGCGAAGCGTCCTCCCGCGCCGTATTTTCATCCTTTTCGCCGTCGCCGCCCCCGGCCGCGCCGGGTTTGCGTCCCGCGTCGCCCCTGTCTTCGCCGAGCAGCAGCTCGTCGAGCGAAATATTGTACAGCCTGGCCAGCGCGATCAAGTTGTCGGTGTCAGGAGACACCTCGGCGCGTTCCCATTTGGATACGGCCTGGCGGCTGATTCCGAGCCGGGACGCAAGCTCCTCCTGCGAAAATCCGTTCTGTTTGCGCAGCCGGTACAGTTTATTTGCAATTTCAATGTTCATGCCCATATCGTTTCCCTCCGTCGGCTTTCTGCCATGATTATATCGAAATCCCTCCGCGGTGGCAAGCGATTCCAGTTTGCAAAATCAAAAATCCGCAACCACAGGTTGCGGATTCGGTTTTTCATGCCAAATGGAGTTTGCAGGCCGTATAAACGCGCTCCTACACGGTCAGAATTTCCCGGAGCCTGAGCAGAATCTGTTTTCCTTGCGCGAAATCTGCACCTGCGTCATATCCAGGCACTGCGCCGTCTCTTTTTCTGCGTATAGCCGCGGAAATAGCGCAGCGCAATCAGGGATGCCTCCTTGTCGGGCAGGCTGGAAATCGCCTGTTTGAGCGAGAGCCGCTCAATGTTCATGGCCTCGTCCTCGGCGCCGAGGATGCGGAGCAGGGAACCGTCCTGCTCGTTGTCGGAGGCGCTCTGGTCAAGCGAGAGCGGCGGCACGCTGGAGTCGAGCGACAGGGTGATCTCGTCTATGGTCAGTCCCGTCAGGTCCGCCAGCTCGCGGGGCGTCGGGCTGCAGCCCTTTTCCTTTTCGTACTGCTGTCCGGCCCTGCGCACGCGCATCGCCTTTTCCTTGATATCCCGCGAAACCTTGACCGGGCCGTTGTCGCGGATGAACCGCTTCATTTCCCCGGCGATGACCGGCACGGCATAGGTGGAAAAAGGCGAGCCGCGCGTCTCGTCAAAATTCATAATCGCCTTGAAAAGCCCCATGCTTCCCGCGCCAACAAGGTCCTCATATTCCGCAAGCCCGCCGTAGGAGGCGGGAGGCGAGGGAGTATACGAGCCCGAGGTTGGCCTGGGCGAGCTCGTCCTGCGCCCGCCGGTCTCCGCCCCTGGCCCGCGCAAACAACTCGCGGCCGGTCCCGTCGGCGCTCATGCCGTTTTTCGGACCTGACCCCGCCTGCCGGACAGCTTGCGCCGTATCACGACGCGCGTGCCCCGGCCCGGCCGGGAATAGACCTTGAGCCGGTCGGAAAAGCTCTCCATGATGGTAAAGCCCATGCCGGCCCGCTCGCCCGTGTTGCAGGTGGTGAACAGGGGTTCGCGCGCCTTTTCCACATCCTCAATGCCGCAGCCCTTGTCGCGTATGGTGATGGCGACCTCGCCCGCATCGTTGAACTTGACGGTTATGTAGATCATGCCGAGCGTGTTCTGATACCCGTGTACAATGCAGTTTGTGACAGCCTCGCTCACAACGGTTTTGATCTCGGCGAGTTCATCCACCGTCGGGTCGAGCTGCGCGAGAAAGCCCGAGACGGCGATGCGCGCGAAGCCCTCGTTGGAAGAGCGGCTGATAAAGCTAATCTGCATCTTGTTTTCTCCAGTCATTGCCTCTGCACCTCTTTTTACGATATTGAATACGCCGCCGAGATTGAGCACTTTGCGCACCTGGTTGTTCAGCCCGTGCAGCACCATTTTCCCGCCCCAGGCCTGCACAATTTTGTACCGGCCGATCACGGCTGCAATCCCCGAACTGTCGCAGAAGGGAACGCCCTGCATGTCCAGCAGCAGCATTTTTGGTTTGAGCCGTTTGATGACGGGGTCGGTCTGCAGGCTGATGCCGCGCAGGTTGTGGTGGTCCATCTCGCCCTGGAATACGAGCACGAGCAGATCGCCCTCTTCCCGTGTTTCGACTTTCATTGTTTCACATCCTTTCCCGTTGCGAATGCTGTATGTTATTGCGATTCTGTTTTAAATAGCCGCAGGAGCGCCGGATCCCCCCGAATCTGGCGCTCCTGTGCGGCGGAAGTAATTTTCCGCGCCGCGTTTCATGTTGTCGTCGTGCGCAGGGTTGTCCATACGGCGGCTGCGGAAAAGACCCTGCACATAGGATAACTTGAAAAACATGCAAAAAATGTAAAAATTTGTCATCGAATAAAGAAAAACGAATTTTGTTGAAGTTGTAAAATATCCCTTGAAAATAACGGATATATTTGGTAAAATAGGGGAAATTATAGGGGATCTATTGAAACAGGAGGGAGCCGCGCGGCAGTTTGCCGGTTCCGCTCCGGAAAAGAGGGATGATATGCTGGAAAGAATGCGGCAGTACGCCCGCCTGCTTATCCGGGTCGGCGTCAATATTCAGAAAGGGCAGAACCTCGTGCTGCTCTGCCCGGTCGAATGCGCGCAGTTCGGGCGCATGTGCGCGACGGAGGCGTATGCGGCCGGCTGCCGGGAAGTCATCGTGAGCTGGCGCGACGACTATATGACCCGCGAGAAGTACCTCAAGGCGGCGGACGACGTGTTCGACGCCTATCCCGCCTGGCTTGCTGCCTTTTACAACGACAACGCGAGCGAAGGCGCCGCTTTCCTCGCCATTTCCGCTTCCGACCCGGAGAACCTGAAAGGGGTGGACCCGGCCGTCTCCAGCGGGCGGAAGTCTCCTCCGGCGCCGCCGTGCAGACCTACCGGCGCCTGCAGATGTCGAACGGGTTCCCCTGGTGCATCGCGTCCGTACCGGTGGACTCCTGGGCGCAAAAAGTGTTTCCCGGCGCGGATAAACAGGCCGCGGTGGAGCGGCTGTGGGACGCCATCTGCGCCGCGGTCCGGGTGGACGGCGGCGACCCGGTGAAAAAACTGGGAAGAGCACCTTGCCAGCCTTGGCGCGCGCAAGAAGAAGCTGAACGAATACCGCTTCCGCTCCCTGCATTATACAAACTCCCTCGGCACCGACCTGACAATCGAGCTGCCCAAAACCCATTTCTGGCAGGCGGGCGGGGACCGCACCCACGGCGGGCAGGTCTTTATCGCCAACATGCCGACCGAGGAGATCTTCACGGCCCCGAAGCGGGACGGCGTAAACGGCGTGGCCGTCGCGTCCATGCCGCTTGTCAAGGACGGCAATGTCATAGACGGGTTCCGCATGCGCTTTGAAAACGGGAAAATCGTCGAGGTACAGGCGGAGCAGGGCGAGGATGTGCTGCGCAGCGCCATCGCAGTGGACGAGGGCGCGTACTATCTCGGCGAAGTCGCGCTCGTGCCCTATGACTCTCCGATTCAAACGCGGGCGTGCTGTTTTACAACACGCTGTTTGATGAGAACGCCTCCTGCCATCTCGCTTTCGGCGAGGCGTACCCCTGTATCGACGGCGGATGGAAATGGATAAGCGGGAACTTGCCGAACACGGGCTCAACGACTCGATCACCCATGTCGATTTCATGATCGGCACGCCCGACCTTTCCATTGTCGGCACTACCTGGGACGGCGAGCAGATCCCGGTGTTCACAAACGGCAACTTCGCGTTTTAAGCGCGAAAAAAGGCCGCCTGTACAGGCGGCCTTTTTTGTTGGGTAAACTCAGTTTTCGCCCACAATCCGGTAATAGACCTTCGCGGTCAGGCTGAACACGACTGCGTAGAACAGGGCGAAAATGGCGATGGAGCCCGCCGTGCACGCCGCGAACAGCGGCACGTTTGTCAGATACAGAATGCGCAGCAGCCGCGTGATGACGGGGAATGCGAAACGCGATGTGCACGCAGGCGACGAGCAGGGGCAGGAAGAACATGGTCAGAATCTGGGCGCGTATGGTCTTGCGCACCTCTCTGCGGCTGAGCCCGACTTTCTGCATAATGGCAAACGCGCCTTGTCCTCATAGCCCTCGGAAACCTGCTTGTAATAAATAATCAGCACCGCCGCCATCATAAACGTCAGTCCCAGGAAAATGCCGAGGAAGAACAGCCCGCCGTACATGCCTAAAAACGCGTCTCTGCTGTCGCCCTGCGTATCCAGCCGGCCGCTGAAGCGCTGGCTTGTCACCGTGTCGGAAATCGCCTCAAATACCTCGTTCACCGTCTCGTCCGGCGCGTCCAGGTCGAAGGCGTAATACTTCCGGGCGGGTAGACGGACGCGCCGCCCTCCCGTCTGCCGCCGGAACATGCGCTCCAGCGTGTCTTCGCCGCTGACGACGACGTGCAGGATGTTCTCGTCCGCGTTGATCGCGTAGGAATCGGTCAGGCTGAGGCCGTCGGGCAGCAGCCCGCTTTCACGCACGCGGAATCTCGCCCGCAATCGAGATTTCGCCGCCGTCGTATATCCGCTTGCCGGAGAATACGCACGCCTCGTCATCCTCGAGCGTAAGCGCGCCGCCGGTAAGCGCGTTGAAGTCGTCCGCCGGCAGGAGGATGAGATTATATGCCGCGCCGTTGAATTCGCTCGTATAGCCGCGCGGGTTGTAGTCGAAGTCGGTGCCGCTGCGCAGCATGGTACGTCCATATATGTGTACTTCAGCTCGTTTTTCGGGTCGGAGTCCGCGTTCGCTGAGCAGGCGCCCTGCAATATCCGGTATGTTTTGGCTCTCGTCTGCGCCGCCGTCCGGGTCAATCATCAGGTGCTCTTCCGTGACAATGTCGCGCGGGTACATCCTGCGCACCGCATCCTCCATGCCGATATAGAGGAGACGGTCGTCGAAACCATGACCAGCACCATAGTGGACAGGATGCAGATGTTGGCAAGCCCCACCGCGTTTTGCTTCATGCGGTACATCATGCCCGAAACGTTGATAAAGTGGCTGGTTTTTATAGTAGTATCGCCTGTTTTTCCGCAGCGCCTTGAGCACGGCGATGCTGCCGGCGGTAAACAGGCAGTAGGTGCCGATGATGACCAGCACCCCCGCGAGGAAAAACAGGGTCAGGCCTGCAGCGGCTGCGTCGTCGTCATGGAGATATAGTACCCGCCGCCGAGGCACAGCACGCCCAGAACGGCCAGCGCCCCCTTTGTTTTCGGCTCCCGCTCGCCGGTCTGCCCGCCCTGAGCAGCTCGATGGGCTTTGCAAGGTGAATCTGCCGCAGGGGTTGAGCAGCGTCAGGGCGAATATCGCCGCAAAGAGCGCCGCGGTAGTGAGGAACGCCTGCGTGGAGAACTCGAAGCCGAATTTCAGGTCGAACTGCATGATCTTCATCAGCAGCAGGATTACGAGCTTGTAAAAGGCGAGCCCCAGCCGATGCCCGGAACGATGCTGATGAGCGCCGTATACAGGGTTTCGTAGGCGATGATGCGGGCCAGGTGCTTTTTCTCCATGCCCAGGATGTTGTAGAGGCCGAATTCCTTTTTGCGCCGCTTGATGAGGAAAGCTGTTGGTGTAGAACAGAAAGATGACGGAGAAGATGCCGACCACGTATATGCCGAAGCCGAGCGTGACCTCCAGAGACTGTCCGCCGCGCATGCTTGCAAGCGCGCTGCTGTCTGCCAGCGTGGCGATGATAAAGAACATGGCGACGCCGTGAATACCGAGGCGATCAGATAGGGGACGTAGGTCCGCGCGTTCTTGCGCATATTCTGCGCGGCGAGCCTTGCATAGAACATCTTACGCACCGCGGCCACCGCCTGTCGCAATCGTCGTCAGCGTGTCGGAGATTTTCTGGAACATATCCTGTTCCGTCATCCCCGCGCGGTAGAGCTGGTGGAACACCTCGCCGTCCCGCAGAAAACAGCACGCGCTTGGCGTGGCTGGCGGCCTTGGTGCCGAGTGGAGTGACCATGACGATGGTCTGCCCCTCGCCGTTGATGTCCTCAAACAGGCGCAGCAGGCTGTTCGTCGCGCGCGAATCGAGTGCGCCCGTCGGCTCGTCTGCGAGCACGAGCTGCGGGTTTGTAATCAGGGCCCGCGCGCCACGGCGGCGCGCGCTGCTTTTCGCCGCCGGACACCTCGTAAGGGTACTTTGCGCAGTATTTTTCAATTTCGAGCTTTTTGCGGCAATCGGCTGAAGCCGCGCGTTCATTTCGGAAACGTCCTGCCGGCCAGCACCAGCGGCAGAAAAATATTGTCGCGCAGCGTGAACGTGTCGAGGAGGTTGAAATCCTGGAACACGAAGCCCAGGTTGTCGCGCCGGAAAGCGGAGATTTCGCGTTCCTTGATGGTTACGATGTTCCGCCCGCCGAGCAGGACTTCGCCGCTTGTCGGCTTGTCGAGCGCGGCGAGAATGTTGAGCAGGGTCGTCTTGCCCGAGCCCGACTCGCCCATGACCGCCACATATTCTCCCTGTTCCACGGAAAAGGACACGTTGGAAAGGGCGTGGACATGATTGCCGCCAAACCTTGTGGTATACACTTTTTCAGGTTTTTCACTTCCAATAACGCCATAGGTATGACCTCCTGTTTTCATCATGTCCAGTATAACAGGCCGGGAAGATGCGCTGCCATAGCTTTGGCTTACATTTCCCCCGGCCATTCTTACATTCTGGTAAGGTTGGCGCGCCGCCGCGCCCGGCTGCAGCGCCGCCTCTTCTGCATAAGGCGCCGCCGTTTCGCCCGGCGCGGAAAAGCTCCGTCCCGCCCCGCCGTGCGCCGGTCCCGCGCCCCGCGCGTTCGGCGGCTACTCGTCCTGCAGGTCCGCCGTGCCGAGCCCGATGCGCACCGTCGTCCCCGCGCCCGGCGCCGACGTGATCTCGAGCGTGTGCGAAAGCCGCGCCAGAACCGCCGGCAGAGATACAGCCCAAGCCCCGTGGACTTGCGGTCCGTCCGGCCGTTGTAGCCGGTAAAGCCCTTGTCGAATATATGCGCGGCAGATCCTCCGCCGCAATGCCGATTCCGGTGTCGGCGATCACGAGGCAGTCCCCGTCCATGCGGATGGAAATCGCCGCCCGGCGTGTATTGAGCGCGTTGAAAGCAGCTGTTCGACTGCGAACTGCAGCCATTTTTCATCGGTCAGCGCCGTGTAGCGCAGGCCGTCGTAGGCAAGGGATATCCGGCCGCGGACGAAGAACCCGGCGAATTTCCGCACGGCCCGTTTCACAACCGCGTCCAGGTCGCACCGCGCAGCACATAGTCCGTGCTGCTGCTCGAGCCGGAGATATGTCAGCGCCATGTCGGTATACTGCTCGATCTTGAACAACCCGCGTCCAGCGCCGCCCGCGGCCCGTCGTCCAGCTCCTGCAGCAGCAGGTGCATCGCCGCGATGGGCGTCTTTACCTGGTGCAGCCACAGCGTGTAGTAGTCGAGCATTTCGCTCATGCGGCTGTCTGCGGCCGAGGTGACGCGGCTTTTTCGTCATATACGGCCTCGATCAGGTCCTGGTAGTCCGTCTCCAGAAGGTCTTTCGGCGCCGGCAGCCCGTCGAGGCTGAGGGTAATGCGGCTGTAGAGGTCGCAGAGCAGCCGGTGCCGCCTGTAGAACACCGTAAATCGGCGCACACGAGCAGCAGCGCGACGAGGACGCACAGCAGCAGCGCGTACAGGACGGCCTCGGCCGGCAGGTCGTACAGGCTGAACACGAGCGCGAAAAAATGCCGCCGCAGAGGGCGATGAGCAGCAGTGATTTGCGGTGGTAGCGGAGGTATTCGCCAAAGGCGCGCGCAAGTTTTCTCATGCGTCCGCCCTCCCGGGATGGAGTATCCACTCCTTTTTTCGTGGCGATAAAGCCGGGCAGGCCCGCGCCTCCAGCTTGGCGCAGCCGGTTGATGTTGACGGTCAGTGTTTGTCGTCAATATAGCTGTCCGTCTCCCAGCCTTGTCATAATCGCGTCCCGGCTCACCACTTTGCCGCGCGCTTCCATGAGCGTCTGCAGAATCCGAAACTCGTTTTTGGTCAGGGGAATGAGGTTTCCGTCCGCCTGCAGAACCAGTTCCCCAGGTCGAGCAGCGCGCCGCCGTGCTCGATCCGCTCGGCCGCGCCTGCAAATTCATACGTGCGGCGCAGCAGCGCCTGCACCTTTGCCGTCAGCACGGACAGGTCGAACGGCTTCGTGATAAAATCGTCCCCGCCCATGTTCATCGCCATGACGATATTCATATTATCCGCAGCGGAGGACAGGAATATGATCGGAACGCGCGAGAGCTTCCGGATTTCGCTGCACCAGTGGTGCCCGTTGAAAAAGGGCAGGTAGATGTCGAGCAACACAAGCTGCGGCGCGCAGCGCAGGAATTCCGCCGTCACATTCCTGAAAATCCTCCGCAATGCAGGCGTTCATCCCCCAGGATTCCAGGTGCTTCTGCACTGCGCGGGCAATGGTGGGGTCGTCCTCCACAATGAATATGGTGTACATATCTTCGCTCCTTTCATGGGCGCGGCGCCGCGCCTGCCCCCAAATGAGAAAGATCCCCGAAACGGGGGATCTGTTTTTGTGGGCTGCGGCCTACCCGACGCTCTCGTCGGACAGGTTCTGCAGCAGCGCCCGGATGTCGCTTTTTCCATGTGCAGGCAGCCGCAGATGACGACGAATCCCTTCGGCCCGGCAAGCTCGAGCGCCTTTTTATACGCGTCCAGATAATCGGGAATGTGCTCGGCGGGCTTGCCGGTGCGCCGGCACAGATGGGCGAGGTAGCCGCCGTCCAGCCCGCGCGGGTCGTCCGGCGTCAGGGTGCTAAAGCAGTCGGCGCATTTTGCCAGCATCTCCAGCTCGGTTTTGTAGTCTTTGTCCTTGAAGACGCCGAACACCGCCACGATTTTTTGCCCTTGGCAAAGTTGTCCAGCGCGTCGCACAGCGTGCGCATCCCGTCCGCATTTGTGCGCCGCGTCGAGCAGTACGGTGGGGCGCCGCAGCACTTCCAGCCGGGCGGGGAAGAACGTGTTTCCGATCCCTCTGCCATGTGCTCGCGCGAAATGCGGAACCCGCGCCGCGCCGTCAGGTATTGAGCGCGCACACGGCTGGACGGCGTTGTAGATCTGGTGCCGCCCCGCCAGCGGCACGCGCAGGCGCAGTCCGTCGTATTCAATAAGCGATCCGTCTATATCGGAGCGCAGTATTTCCAGCTTGTCGTTGTCCGGCAGATAGGGGGGCAGCCTTTCTTCGGCAGTCCTGGCGATGACGCCGGCGGCCTCCGAGAACTGGAACGGATAGCTGATCACCGCCGACCCGGGCTTGACGATGCCGCACTTTTCAAACGCAATCTGCTCGAGGGTAGTGCCGAGGTACTGCATGTGGTCGAACGAAATTTTCGTGAGCACGGCGCACATCGGCGCGGGGATGACGTTGGTCGCGTCAAACCGGCCGCCGAGTCCCGTTTCCAGGGAGACAACGTCGCAGCCCTGGGCGTAGTAGTAGAGCATGGCGGCGGCGGTCACGAGTTCAAACTCGGTCACCGTGTCGTCCATCTGCTCGACATGCGGCTTGAGTATATTGACCGCCCAGGCCAGGTCTTCATCGGAAATACTGACCCCGTCAATGGAAATGCGCTCGTTGAAATTGAGCACAAAGGGTGAGATGTATCTGCCGCAGCGGTAGCCGGCCGCCGTGAGCGTGTTGGCGATATACGTGGCCGTCGAGCCTTGCCGTTCGTGCCCGCAATGTGGACGAAGCGCAGGTGCTCCTGCGGGTTTCCGACCCGGCGCAGCAGTTCCTGCATGCGCTCCAGACCGAACCTTGATCCGAATCTTGTGCGCGAATGGATATAGCGCAGCGTTTCGTTCACCGCCGCCGCCTCCTTTCCGGTCTCTTTTCGCCGCCGCCGGTCCGGCAATCTCTTGTAAGCGGACCATGCCGCGCTTTTTATAATAATATATCTTAGTATAAAAATGTCGCAAATTCAATCTTTTTTGCCAAAATAATTTGAAACTGCGGCCGCCCTCTGCACTTTTCATAATTTTTCCTCTATCCGCGCGCATATATTCAGAGTGCCGGTAAAACGGCGTGACAGGAGGTTTGGATTGAAAATCTATATTTTTCGGGCGAGGACGATCGCCTGGGTTCTCTGCGCCGTGATGGCGTTCATCACGGCGATGCGGCGTCGCGGTCGGCGTTGTGCGCGGCGCGGGAAATCCTTCCCGAAGGAGGACGGCTGCAGGTGCCCATCGTCATGTATCACATTATTCTGAAAGATAAGGCAAAGACGGGCAAATACACCGTAACTCCGGCCGAGCTGAATCGGACTTGAAATACCTTAAGGAGAACGGGTATACAACCATCGTCATGCAGGACCTGATCGACTATATGGAAACCGGCTCGCCCCTGCCCGAAAAAGCCGATCATCCTCTTAATACGTTTGACGACGGGTACTACAACAACTATTACTACGCCTATCCCCTGATGGAACAGTACGGCATGAAGATGGTGCTGTCCATTGTCGGCAGCTATGTGGACCTCGCCACACAGGAAAACACGAACAATCCGAACTATTCCTATGTCACCTGGGAGCAGGTGCGGGAAATGCACGAGTCCGGCTGTGTGGAAATCCAGAACCACAGCTACGACATGCACGAACTCAGCCCGCGCCGCGGCTGTTCCATCATGTCCGGCGAGACGGAACAGGTCTACCATGCGCGCCTGGCGGAGGATTTGCAGAAGCTGCAGGACCGTATTTCGTGAGCAGGTGGAGTCGGATACAAACCGCCTGTTTTACCTTATCCTCGGATTGTCAGCCGGAGTCCCAGCAGGTGGCTTCCGAGCAGCTCGAGCAATACGTAACCGGAACGAAGTACGCCTGAG